>JGI10211J14876_10000119_pt1 | contig 29209 bp, 48 predicted proteins | sample Etolagsediment_FD_14876 | JGI IMG/M metagenome (IMG submission 14876)
CAGATGTATGTTATAGAAATTGGAAAAGTAAACATAAATTAAAAACTATTATTTTAAGTAATTGCTTTGTTTGTGGCGTTGAAATTAAATCTACTAAAAAAAGAAAATGGTGCGTTGATCATTTAGGTGGCAGGGTAAATAAAAAAATTCCTAAAAGAGATGGTATTAATATAACCGACAGAGATTTGCATAGTGTTTGGCATAGTGTTAAGTATAGATGCACAAGCAAAAAACATCCAGGATATAAAAATTATGGTGGTAGAGGAATAAAAATTTGTGATTTATGGAAAAATGATTTTTATGAGTTTGAAAAATGGTCATTAAAAAATGGATACAAAAAAGGGTTGGAAATTGATAGAATTGACAATAATGGTAATTACGAGCCATTAAATTGCCGCTATGTTGAGCCATATATAAATGCAGCAAACAGAAGATCCGTAAAAAATACAAGTGGTTTTATAGGTGTTCATAAAAATAAAGAATCTAACACTTATCGTGTTTTAATTAATTTTAAAAATAAAAGGCACGATTTAGGTAATTTTAAAAATAATATTGAAGCTGCTATTTTTAGAGATCAATATATTATAAAAAACAATTTACCACACATGAGAAATTTATTATAATATGGGAAAACGAGGACCATTACCACCACCAAAAGCAATAACAATAAAAAAGGGTTATTATCAACCATCAAAGCACGATGATCAAATAGCTGATGCAAATGCATTGGATTGGGTACACGATACAATCCCAACACCACCGGATGATTTGAATGACAAAGCCAAAGAGATATGGAACAGCCAATTGATGCAAGCACAAAAGATGTGGGGTTATATCTCATTCATTGATTTGTCAATGTTCAAGGAATATTGCTATGTGTATGGTGAAATGGAATGGTTAAAGGCCAACACCAAAAATAGAACATATACGGATGAAAAGGGAACCATTAGAATAGACCCGTTGTATATGGAACTAAACAAGATTCGAAAAGAGTTCATAAGGTTGAGCCAAGAATTTGGGTTTAGTCCTTCAGCACGTACGAGAATACAATTGGAACAGAAACCAGAAACTAAAACTGATATTTATTCTGATGGCATATAAAACTGATTTCACAAAAAACGATTTAGACAAATATTACTTTGATGAACGCACAGCCAATCTGGTGGTGAAGTACATTGAAGATAATGTGAAGCACGTGAAAGGTGACAAAGCAGGTGAGCCATTTATCTTGGAAGATTGGCAAAAGAATGACATCATTAAACCATTGTTTGGTTGGAAGCATAAAGATACTGGACTTAGAAAATACACCAGTGCTTACATTGAGATACCAAAGAAAAGCGGCAAATCATTCTTGGCTGCATCAATAGCTTGTGTATTCATAGACATTGAACGTGAAGGTGGAAGTGAAATTGTTGGTGTTGCTTGGGGCCGTAAACAAGCAGGGTTAGTATTTGAAGCCACCAAACAAGTGATACAAAAATCACCACGTTTGAAATCAAAGTGTAATATTTACCGTAATTCTATAACAGCACCGGACCACATTGGTGGTTTAAAAACTTACCAGATACTAAGTAAGGAAGCAGGGGGCGAAGATGGTATTAACCCACAACTGGCCATCATTGATGAGTTGCACGTACACAAGAATAATGAAGTCCTGGAGATGGTTGAGAAGTCACAAGGGGCCAGGAAACAACCATTGAGTTTTATTATTACCACGGCGGGTTCTGACCTGTATGGCATTGGATACCAAAGGCACGAGCAAGCCATTGATGTGGCAAAAGGATTGGTAGAAGATGAATCACAGCTTGTTTGTATTTATGGGGCTGATAAAGATGATGACCCATTTAGTGAAAGCACTTGGAAAAAAGCAAATCCAAACTATGATGTTTCAATTGGCAAACGTGCATATGAGAAGGAATCAGCAAAAGCAATGGTAAGTTCTGCAAGTCTTAACAGTTTTAAAAGGTACTATTTAAATATTTGGACACAATCAAAGGATGGGTGGATAAACGATGAAATATGGGATGCCAGTCAATGGGATTTTGATGAAGAAATACTAAAGGGGTACCCCTGCTTTGGTGGTCTTGATTTGTCATCACGGTCAGACATCACTGCATTCAGTTTAGTTTGGCAAATAGATGATAAATTTTATTCAAAGAACTGGTTTTGGTTACCAGAAGATAAAGGCACACAATCAGCCGATAAAAACAACATACAATATCTTGATTGGGTAAATAATGAATACATTGAAGAAACAAGTGGAAACGTGATTGATTATGATTTTATCATTCACAAGATGGGTGAGTTGAGAAGGGAATATGATATTCGCACCATTGCTTATGACAATTGGAACAGTCACCACATAGCACCCAAGTTGGTGGATGAAGGATTTGATTTGGTTGAGTTTAGGCAAGGTTTCAAGAGCATGACCGCCCCAACCAAGGAGATGCAGGCAGCTATTGAAAGCAAGAAGTTCAACCACTTTGGGAATCCGGTGCTGAGATGGATGGCGGGAAATGCCGCTGTGAAGTCTGACCCAAGTGGAAACATTAAACTTGAAAAGGATATTAAAACACCCAACAAAAAAATAGATGGGTTGATTACCAATATTATGGCATACGGACTTTGGCTTGATGGCGGTGATACTGGGGGGAGTTACTTAGAAACAGGAAATTTATACATAATATGATAGAATTATACAAAGGGGATTGCCTTATTGAAAGCGATAAAATAGAAAGCGGTAGTGTTGATTTGATATTGACGGATTTGCCTTATGGAACTGTAAAAGATATTAAAAATGTGAATCACGGAATGAGTGGGAAATGTGGATGGGATGTTGTTATTGATACTGATAAAATAATGGATATTGCAAATAGAATTTTAAGAAGAAACGGAAAAATGATATTAACTGCTCAACAACCTTTTACAAATGAGCTGATAAATAAAGCACATAAAAACCTACCTTTTAATTATTCTATGATTTGGGAAAAAGACCACTTTGCAAACGCTTTAACCGCCAAAAAAGCACCTTTGAATTATTATGAAGATGTTTTAGTTTTTAGTAAAAAATACGATACAGAGAAAAACCCAATACAGACTTATTTACTTGACGAGTTTAAAAAATGTGGCAAACCTATTTCTTTTTATAAAGAACTTTGTGGATTTACAGGCAACCAACCCTATAACTGGTTTTCTCCTAAAAATGATGGCACTAAACAATGGGCTTTTCCAATTAAAAAACACTATGAAAAATTAAGTGTTACAGGTTATTTTTTAAAACCATTTGAAGAAATAGAAGAAATGGACTTAAAGTATAGAGCAACATTTAACTTATGGGAAGGCAAAAAATACAAAAGCAATATACTTAAATACAAAAAGGATTACAACGGACACCACCCAACTCAAAAGCCTATTTTATTACTTGAAGATTTAATTAAGACTTTCAGCAATGAAAATGATTTAGTGGTGGATTTAACTATGGGAAGCGGTTCTACTATGGTAGCGTGTCAAAACACTAACAGAAACGGGATAGGAATTGAAATGGATGATAACTATTTTGAGATAGCTAAAAAAAGAATTAACCAAAATGAATACAAATTATTTTAAAAAATGAAAATACCAAGAAAAATTTACGATGTTTTAAACAACAAAAAAAACTTTGATTTCATCTTTTTGGAAATGTTGAAGACCAACACGAGTGAAGATGCGTATGATGCAGCCATTGATTTGATGCGCGAATATGCTCCAAAGTTTAGATATTACAAGGACTTCGATAGCTATAGGGTTATGCTATCAAATAAAAACGCCAAGGAAATGGAAGTGCCAAAAGAAGTGATCCAAGCGGTGACAGAGGGTATTGATAAGCTATTCCACAAGCATTTATTGAGGGTTAAAATTCGCAAAATGGCATACGACGCCGTTGTCAAGGAGATTAATATCTACCTCCCAGACTACAAACCACACAGAAATTACCAAAGTTTTAAAGCGCTTCAGTCGATAAAACATAAGAAAAAGCGTAAAAAGTAATAAACAAAGTTAATTTTATTACAATTTAAGCTAAAATATTTTTCAACCTTTGTGCAGTGAAGTTTTTCGGTTTAGAAATTAAAAGAATTAATCCAGTTTTCGCAGAAAAAAAGGGCTTTCTGAATGCAAATTTTGGTGGTATGGTGGGTAGAACGCCAGTCACCGAGATAACTGCAATGGGCCTTTCAGCCTACTGGGCCGGTGTTCGTAGAATTACGGAATCAGTTGCAATGCTCCCACTTGAGGTGTTTAGAAAAAGCAATGGTAAAAGGGAAATGGTTACCCACCCAGTTGAATATTTGTTGAATGCTGAAGCTAATTACGAAAGCATATCATTTGATTTTACTCAAATATTAATCACATCAGCGATCAACCACGGTAATGGCTTGGCCATAATTGAACGTGATAATTTCGGGAACCCAACTTCATTGGTAAATGTTAGCAGAGAGATTTGTGAGCCTTTAAAGTACGATGATGAAATATATTGGAAAGTTGAAACCAAACAAGCAAACAATAAAACTGAAACTTTACTCGTGCCAGACCGTGACATTATAAACCTTCGTGGTTTTGGTGTTGATCCAGTGATTGGTATGAGTGCTATCCAAATACATAAACAAAACCTGGGTTTGTCAATAGCGGCCCAGGATTATGGTGCAGATTTTTACAATAAAGGAACTCGTATTGATGGATACATTGAATATGCAGGAACTTTAAAACCAGAGACGAAAGACGCCATTAACCAACAATGGACAGCCAACTACGGCCCGAATGGCACACGAGGCACTGCAATATTGGACGCTGGCAGTAAGTATCACCGAATAGGTATGCCACCTGCTGATGCTGAGTTTATAGCCACAAGGAAATTTCAAAAGAATGAGATAGCCACAATATTGGGTATCCCTTCATTTATGATAAATGAAATGGAAGGCAGTACTTACAGCAACATTGAACATATGGGCATTGAGTTTGTGACTTATGGCATTGGTTCTTGGATTGAGAAAATAGAGCAGGAATACAGAAGAAAGCTACTAAAAGAAAATGAAAAGCGTGATTACTATTTCAAACATAATGTAGACCGCTTACTAAGAACAGATGTAAAAACTAAAGGTGAGTATTACAGATTGATGACTGACATAGGCGCTTATACAATCAATGATGTGTTAGAGTTAGAAGATAGAAACAGCGTTGAGGGTGGTGATGAAAGGTATGTACAAATAAATAGGATACCAATAGCTGACATAAAAAATTATTACAAAAAAGAAGATGAATAAAATAGAAAGATTGATTGAGTGCCGCGGGGTGAATGTAGAAAGCCGAACCGCTGAGTTTGTTATATCGACCGAATCAATTGACCGACACGGCACGGTGTTCAAATTGGCGGGTTGGGAATTAGAAAACTATAACAGAAACCCTATTGTTGGATACAATCACGTTGTATCTGGTGATAATCCTGACACAATAATTGGCACATCACGAGTGTACCAAGATGGTGATGCATTGATTGGTGAAGTGACTTTTGAGCGTGAAGGTAATAACCCGATTGCAGATAAGGTTTTTAACAAAATAAATGATGGTATTTTAAAAATGGCATCTGTTGGTGCAATACCACACGAATACAGATACGGTGATGATAAGAAGGGCGAAGATAGAGATGTTGTTTACTTTACACGTCAAGAATTAATTGAGTGGTCAGTTGTTTCAGCTGGGTCCAATAAAGATGCTTTCAAAAGAAGTGCAGAGCAAATTGACGAAATAAAAAAGGCATTAGAACCAATTGAAGAAGCACCAAAAGTGATGGGATTGGAAACCAAGTCTAAGTTAAGACAATTTAACAAAGTAAAAATAATTACAAAGTACTTATAATTATAGGATAATATTTGCAATAATTAATTTAAATAAAAATGAAAAATAGTAAAGCAATAAGAGAAGAAATCGGAGCTGTAAAAAGTGAGATTGATTCATTAGAAACATTGGTTACTTCTGAAAATAGAGATTTTACAGAAGAAGAGACATTGTCATTTGACACAAACATGGAGAGATTGACCGCATTGGTTGAAGAGCTTCCAAAGGTTCAAAAAGAAGAAGAAATAAGAATGAAAGCAGCAAATTTAGGTGGAAGTCCAGTTGTGGAACAAACCAAAGAAGAAAAAAGAATTATCAAGGATTTTTCTTTCGGTAAAGCAGTTCGTGCAGCATTTGGTGGCAAACTTGAAGGAGTTGAAGCAGAAATGGCGCAAGAAGGAGAGAGAGAAATGAACGCAATTGGTCGTTCATCAAATGGTGTTGTTATACCTTCAATGGTACTTAACAGAGCCGTTATAACTGAGAATGACACAACTGGAATAGAGCAACAGTCTTTTGTTGATGCAGTATATGCAAACACTATCCTTGGTGATCTTGGTATCACTCGAGTAAGTTCAACCACTGACCAACGCATTCCAATCCTTGGCGCTGTAAGCACACAATGGGAAACTGAAGTTTCTGATGCAATAGATGGCGGAACGGCATCAAGCAAAAAAGACTTAGCGCCGAAGCGATTAGCGGCTTATGTTGACTACTCAAAGCAAGCAGCAATGCAAGCAAACGGTTCTTTAGAATCAGCACTTAGAAACTCAATTGCACAAGCAGTAGGAGCGAAAGTTGAATATGCATTATTCACTGATGATTCTGCAAATGGGGCATATGCTTATCTTGGAGCTGGTAAAACGCCAGTTACTAATGCTGATATCACTGCCCTATTGATGGGTCTTGTTGAGGAAGTACAATCAAACAACCACAACCGGGGGAATCTTGGTTTTGCAATAAGCAATGATTTGTTTACTGAAATATACACAGCGGCACAAGTATCTGGTGTGAATCCGTTAATCATAAACGAAATGGTTATGGGAGTTATGGCGAAGTTTAGCAACCAAATTGCAGACATCACCAACCCTGCTGTTTATTATGGAGACTGGTCAAAAGTTCAAGTTGCTCAATTTGGTGGAGTTGAAATCCTTATGGATCCATACACACAAGCAATCAAAGGAACAAACAGACTTATCTTAAACAGCTACTGGGATGCAGCACTTATACAAGATGCGGCTATTAGCGTAGGAACTTTCGGAGTGTAGTAACTTAATTTTAATTTGTATATCTAATGGGGGTGGGTTGATGCCCGCCCCTTTTTTTTACCAATATGATAAGAAATCAAAAAATAACAACACACACAGCGTCTGGTGATTGGGCATTAACATTAGCAGAAGCAAAAAGACATTTGAACATCTTAGATACATCCTTTGATGACTTAATTTCTGACTATATTGGTTCAGCACACGTGATGCTTTATGATGAATGCGCATTGCTTATAAGTGGGGCAACAAAAGGGTATATGACACAATGGGTTGATTTTAGAATTGATGTTGCACCAGTTGATACAGTTGCCATTTATTATTATGATGCAGCCAACACAAGAACGCTATTGGATTCTTCCAAATACATTGTCAATGATGGGTTATATACATACATTGAGTTTTTGGATAATTTACCCAGTTTTAGCACACGTACTTGGCCCGTTGAGGTTGAAGTGACAACCACATCCACCAATGATGCGATGGTCAAGCAGGCGTTGCGAATGGTGGTCGGTGATATGTTTGAAATGAGACAAGGTGAAGTGATTGGTAATGTTAAGCAATTAAGCAGGGGTACACAATACCAACTTTCATTGATTAGCCAAAGAACAGAGATATGATGAACATCGGGCGGCTTGACCGTAAAATAACAATTGAGCAGGAAACGTTTTCCAACAATAGTATTGGTGAATATGTTGCTAGTTGGTCTGTGTTTCACACGGCCTTTGCATCAGTTGCCAAAGTTTCTGGAAGTGAAAGGGTGGAAGCGGACCAGATAACGGCCACCAATAAAGTGAGGTTCAAAATAAGGTTCTTTGATGGAATCAATGAATCAATGAGGGTTTTATACAATGGTGCATACTATGATATTATTGAGATACAAGAATTAGACCGTGAAGGGTTATTTTTAACAGCAACAAAAAAACTGTGAGTTTTAAAATAGAAGGTTTGGAAGGGGTTTCAAGAGAAATCAAATCATTGTCAAGTGACAAGATGAAGCGCCGTGAAATTCTGAAAGTTTTAAGAAGGCAGGCAAAGCCATTAGTGGAAACAATGAGAAGAAACGCACCGGTTGCTGATCGTGATATTGTTGTGAGGGGTAAAGTTTATTCACCTAATAATTTAAGGAAATCAATTGCAATCAAAACATCACCATCAAAAAAATATCCAAACGTTTTGGTAGGGCCAAGATATGGGAGAGGTGGCAAGAAGTATGATGGGTTTTATGCGTGGTGGATTGAGTATGGAACCGGAACGCACGAAAGCAACCCAACGGGTGCAAAGAACTTTGTTAAAAAGACTTGGCAACAAAAGGGAGAATCTGTGCAAACACAAGCAAGTGAACAATTAAAAAAATACATTGATAAAAAAGCAAAAACATTAAACTTATGAAAATAGAATTAACAAAAGATTATGCAATTTTGACAAGAACATTGCCAGAGGGGACACAATTAAGGGTGTCCACTGCATTGGGCAATGAGTTGATAAAAAAAGGTGTTGCCAAAAGTTTTGATGGTTACACTGAAGAAGAAGAAGTTGAGCATCTGGTTCAAATAGCTGTGGACAATGAGGAACTTCCAAAAGTTAAAAAAGTTACAAAAAAGAAAAAGCGGACTGATTAAGTTTGCATAAATAAAAGAATATAATTATGGCAAGTACAGGAATATTAAACGGAACGTTAGCAAAGATACAAGTCTTGGGCATAACGGTTGCACACTTAACATCAAACAGTTTAACATTTGATCACTCAACAAGAGATGCGTCAACAAAAGACAGTGACGGGTGGAAGGAATCACTTGAGGGGCAAAAGAGTTTTAGCGGTTCAGCTGAGGGTTATTTTGCAGAGGATGCAAACTACGGTTTCGAAGATTTGTATGATGCTTTCATAGCGAGAACATTAGTTAACGTGACCTGGACCACTTCTGTGGTGGGTGACACGGAGTACAGTGGTGATTGTTACATCACTTCACTTGAAAGAACTGATGGACTTGAAGAGTCAAGCACTTTCTCGGTATCATTTGAAGGAACTGGAGCTGTAACCAAAGCAGTGGTTAGTTAAGCGTTAAAAATAAATTAGACTAAAAAGGGTGGGTGATTGCCCGCCCTTTTTTTATATACAAAAATTATGATTAAAATAAAAAACAAAGAGTACAAATTTAAATTCGGTTTCAAAGCAATATTGTTCTTTGAAGAAGAAAGCGGCAAAAGCATTTCAGAGTTGGGTGAGAACATCAAAATGGCTGATGTTATTTCAATCGCTTATTGTGGGTTAAAGGCATCCGGTGAGAAAGTCACGAAGGATTTTATTATTGATGCCATTGATGATGATATGTCACTACTTAATGTGTTTACTGAAGCGATGGCCAAGGATATGGCTGCAATGAACAACTTGAAAGTAGAAGCAAAAAAGTAAACCAACCATTAACTAATTGGATACGGGGCTTTGTTTTAGGCGTTTTGAAACAAAGCCCACTATCCTTAGATAGTTGGTCAATGGTTGAAGTGCAGGATGCTTATTACGGGTACAAAATAAACCAACAAGTCAATGACAGAGTGGCTTGGGAAACCGCAAGATTTGTTTCTTTCGTTACGTTGAAAGGGGCAGGCAATAAGAAGATAAAAACACCCACTGACTTGATGAGGTTTGAGTGGGAAAATGAGACTGCCAAGAAAGGTACAAAGGGTAATAAATGGACCAAAGAAGAAATAGAAGAACTGAAAAAAACAAAACCGAATTGGTTTAAGTAATGGCAAAGAAAAGCATCAATATACGGGCGGGATTTGATATGAAGGCGTTTTCAACGTCATCACAAAATCTCACAAGAAGTTTGCAGGGCACAGCAAACAAAATGAAATCCATTGGGAAATCAATGTCAATGTATGTCACGGCACCACTTGCAGGGATGGCGGCTTTATCATTAAAGGCATTTGATGAACAAGCCAAGGCATTGGCACAAGTAGAAGCAGGTTTGAAATCAACGGGCAACGCTGTTGGATACACAAGCAAGCAACTTGAAAGGATGGCCGAGGATTTACAGCAAAACAGTCTTTTTGGTGATGAAGAAATATTGAAAGGTGCAACGGCCCAACTATTGACATTCACAAACATTGCAGGGGTTCAGTTTGAAAGAACACAACAAGCAGCCTTGGATCTTGCAACAAGGTTGGATGGCGATTTAAAGAGCAGTTCAATAATGTTGGGCAAGGCTTTAAATGATCCGGTTGCAAATCTTTCTGCATTAAGCAGGGCAGGTATTCAGTTTAGTACGGACCAAAAGCAAACGGTTAAGACATTAGTTGAAACCAATAGGTTGGCAGAAGCCCAAACGCTGATATTAAATGAATTAGAAAAACAATATGGTGGTAGTGCTGAAGCGGCTGCAAGAGCAGGTCTTGGACCACTCCAACAGCTACAAATGGCCATTGGTGATTTGTCTGAGGAATTTGGGAAGATAATAGCAGAATATTTGATACCTTTTGCCGACAAGATGAAAGTGGTGATACAAAGGTTCAAAGACACTACACCCGCTACAAAAGAAATGATACTTGTGATTGCTGGATTAGTTGCGGCCATTGGTCCGTTGATGTTGGGCATTGCAGGACTTACAACAGCGCTTGCATTTCTGGCTGCCAATCCTATTGTTTTAACTATAACGGCAATAATTGTGGCCATTGGTGCTTTGGTTGCAGCCTTCTTATATGTAAGGGATAATGCACAAGCGTTTGCGGATTTCTTCTATAATATATGGGTCAAAATAGCAAATGGATTTGTTGATGCCATTAAGTTTATGATTTCTGGTCACACTAAATTGGCAACAATAATGGGCCTTGATATTGGCAAGGATGTTAATGATTGGCTGGATTCATTTAAACTAAAAACAAGGGAAAGCACAAAAGAATTCAAGAGTTTAAAGGATTCATTTAAGGGAGTAAAAAAGTCAATAGAAAAAGAGTTTGGCGGTGTTGCGCCAACAGTAGCCACTGTATCCACTGGGGGCGGCGGCGGCGGTTCTGCACAAGGTCCAAGTGACAAACAGGAATCAAGGGTATCTGCACTTAAAAAAGAAATCGATTCCATCATGGAGGGTATCAATGAAATAAACAAAGATAACCCAATTGAACCGGTCGTGAATATGGATGGTTTGCAGGAACAGATGGAAACAATCAAACCGACAGCGCTTCACGTGTTTGAACAACTTGGCCAAGATATGGGGGCTGCATTGTCAAGTGGATTGAAGGATTTAGCCACAGAAGGGTTGAGTCAATTAGGTTCTTTTCTGGGTGATTCATTGACTGCAAACACTATGATGGATGATCAGCTAAAACAAACTGAAGAACATTACAATAGAATGATTCAAGCAGCACAAGGGAATGCTGATGAAATAGCAAGGATTGAAAAAGAGAAAGCCCAAAAAGTAGCTGAGATACAAGAATCATTTGATTTTGATAATAGAGCAAAAGACTTTGGGCGTGGCTTGCTTGATTCCATTGGTAAGTTTATGGGCCAATTTGGTGAAGCTATGATTGCGATGGGTGTTGCACAAGTGATGTTAAACACAGCAATAGCATCAATGAACCCTGCTTTAGCTATTGTGGGCGGTGTTGCATTAGTAGCAGCAGGGGCAGCCATATCCAATTTGAGCAAGAAAGGAATTGGAAGCTCAACAGCGGCGGGTGATAGCCCAATGCCAAGGGGCGGCAATTATGACTTTGGAAGCCAAGCAGGTGAAATGGGTTACAGTAATATGACAACCACAAGAATCAGTGGCAGGGATTTAATTTTAGTTCAAGAAAGAGAAAATTCTTTTGTAAGATAATAAATGAGTAACATAATATTTGAAAGTCAGTTTTTTAGTTTAGCGGGTGAAGATTACCGTGTAAGATTATACGGCAAAACATACATTGGTTTGGATACGCCAATCATTGGCGGAATTGGCAATGACTTCTTTATAGCTTCTGATTGGCGTGATTATATTCAAGTTGGGCAAAGTGTTTTTTTCAATAATTCCACTTTGTCTGAAGCGTACAAAACAAGGGTGTTGGCTGATGGGGGTACGTTTGAAAATGAAAATTGTTTGCCGGAGGCTTTTGGTGAATCTGCCAAGATAAAATCATTCACATATAACGAAGCCGAAAACAGAACAGAAATAACATTGCCAATTGATTTTGGTGGTCAAACAACAATGGCAAATTTCATCCAAAGTCCTTCATCTTTCATACCAAAATTCAAGCCAGTTATAATTGACCTTTCAACTGACTATGAAAACTCTGAAAATTATTTGTTGAGCCCATTAATGACATCAAGCACAGATGTTGTTTATGCGAATGTACAAGAAGATAGAACGGGGGTTGATACAGCCTTTTTTGATAGGTTTATTGATTTATATTTACAGAGTGATGATGATGAATTAAGGATTACAATAGAGAGGAATGTAAGCGGGTACAGATTAGAGTGGGCCGGTAATTTGGTGATGGACTTAATTGAGTGGGATAATGAGAGCAGCCCACGCCAATATGTTTTTAGGGCAATAGATGGAATCGACAGAATAAAAGATGTACCATACAATGGAAATGTCGCAAGCCTTCAAAATAAGCAAATCAAGGACATTATAATTGATGTATTAGCGCTTAATGGATTGGATGAATTTTGGGCTGATGGTGAAATATACATACGTGATACCATAGAATACCAATCTGTTGAAGTGGGGGGTGTAAATGCAAGTGACAGCCCGCTTGATTATTCTTACATCTATGAAAATCTACTAATTGAACCAGACGGCAAAGTTGGTGATGCATATGAGTTTAGAAGTGGGTATGATATATTAAGTGGTTTGATGGAATTATTTTCTGCAAGATTAATTCACACAAATGGTTATTATTACATTCAGCAAATAAGAAATTACGATACTAATGCAATAACCACAAGAGACTATTTGAAAAACGGAACGTACAACGCCACAACATACACCCACAGTAATGACCAAATGACTGCATTGAGTGATGGTAAGTTTGGTTATATGCACGGCATCAAGCGGGCATTGATGGAGACGGAAAGAAAGTTTGATTTAACTATGTTACCGAGTAGCATATATGATACCGTTTATGCTGACTTTGATCCAACATCAACGGGTGAAATGGTGCTTAGTCCACCAATAAATGCGAATGTTGGGAATATACAAGGGGGTTTAGCTTCAAATCAATATATCACTCTGTATGCACCAATAAGAACATCGCAAACCAACTTGGTCGATATGGATTTTGAAATCAGACTTTCAGTCACTGATGCTACCAATAAGAGATTTTTAAAGGGGTCTGATACAGTTGCACCATATTGGGGTAGTGGGAATTTTGTTTTAGCTGACCAATATTATTCAAAAACTTTGAGTTTGAAAGGTGGTATATCACCAAGGACTGAATATGTGACAATGACCACACCAGTCATACCATACGAGATGGAAAATGTGGTGGTAAAATTGGAAATACATATTTTAAACATAAGAAAGCCAAGCGCATCACGTGAGCAAATATTTAACATTGTAGGTTTGCTTGTTCAAGTACCTTCTGGCTTAAGTGAAAATAAAGAAAAAATTTATGTTGACAATCCCAATGTGAAATTTACCAAAGATTTGGACCTTGGAAATTTGATAATCAATGAAACCACTTCACAAGTTCAATTAAACAATATAAGTGTTGATGCCAATTATAATGGGGGGGCGGTTGATTATGTTGTTGGGGGTAATTGGGATGCAAATTTTGATGCTAACTATGGTTTGACAACATCAAGGGTATTGGAAGCTATGAGCATACAATACAAGCCCCTTAAAAAGTATATGGGCGCATTTGAAGGCAAGTACTATCCATTCCAAACCATACCATATGATAATGCAGTTTTTGCAGCAAAGCAACTCAAAATAAAATACCTATCTGATGAAGTAGATGGGGAGTGGTTTGAGGTTCTAACATCACGGGTGGGGTTATCATCAAATGTTATTGGTCAAGATGATGACAGAGGCAATGAGGAAATAGGTGATACATTCACAGTACCACAAAATCAATCTGTCGGTGTTGGTGTTCTTAGAGGTGATTTGATGCCATTACCTGGTATCACTCAAATAACAATTGACAGCACTGGTGACATAAAGATTGGTGACAAATTGCAATTGGTAAATGAAAAAGGGTATGTATTCTTGAATTTAATAGCTGCACAAGATTTAGCAACAGCGGGAAATGATGTCACTTTAAATGTTGAAAGTTTTGATTTATTAGTACCAATACCAAGCGGGACCAGATTAATATATGGATACAAAGGGATGTATTTTTCTGAAAAAGTTAGATTTGACAGTTTGCAACATACAGAAGTGAGAGTTGCCCCAACTGCTGTATCTGATTTAAAAGACGGTGAAATTGTGTTTGTGGGTCGTGATATTTATATGAAGGAAGCAGGCGCAATTTACAGACACAGAGCAGCACCATACCTCGCATAATATGCCAACAATGCCAAAAAAGGTGCATAGCATCAAGGAGTACAAGCCAAGGAAGACTGAAACCAATTGGTTGAAGGATAAGGGTGATATTAAGTTTTATAACACCCAAGCGTGGCGCAAACTTTCAAAAGGGTATAAAATGAGACACCCAGTGTGCGAGGTGGATGGGTGCAATAATGCATCCTTTTTTACTGATCACATTTTGCCCGTGGCTGATGGTGGTGATAAGTGGAATGAAAATAATCTGCAAGCACTTTGCAAAAGTTGCAACGGGTCCAAAACTGCAAAACAAAAAGTCAAATAAATTACAAACCTTTGCTTAATGGTTTACCATCTTTGCAAATATGATAGGTGACGCTGTATATGCTTTATTAAATGTACCCGCAATAACTGACTTGGTTGGTCAACTGAGTTACGGAATAGCTCCACAAAATGGGGTCTTTCCAAGGGTGGTTATTACTGAGAGTGGCACACCGGAGAACTTCAAAGATGGCTTCACCATAACCAACCACGATGTTGAAATAAATATTTTTGCATCAAAAGGTAAGGATGGCAACGCTGGTTTTTTGGAAGCGTCAAACATAGCTGATGAAATTGAAACAATACTTTATAGATACAAGGGTATGGTCAATGGCAAAGTAATTCAGCAAACATTGCTTAGCAACACAGAAATTCTATTTGATAACACAAGCCAATGCGCTAGGGTGATAATGGAGTACGGGATAAGAGAAAGCAAAAGGCAAATATTTGAGAAGTATGAAAGGCGGGTTACATCCACCGGTGGTACTTTTGAAAATGCAACCTGTTTAAGAGCATATATTAGAACAATAACATAGAATAAATATACAAGGATGAGTTTTTACGATGATGCAAGCCTGATAATGTATCCAAGCGGGTACAAGGCGAATAAAATATACAGTTTAAAGCCAACCGATGGGAGTGGTGATTTTGACTTCACAAGAGCAAGCACGGCAACGAGGGTAAATGCAGATGGTTTGATTGAAAGTGTAGCAAGTGGAGTACCAAGAATAGACTACACTGGGGGTGGATGTGGTAAATTGCTTTTAGAGCCGCAGAGGACTAATTTACTTACTTATAGTGAAGATTTTAGCGATGCGAGCTGGATTAAATTAGATTCAAACTATTCAAATAATACTATAAATGCAGGTCCAGGAACTGCTTTTAAAGGTTTAAGTAAAAATGAATCGACACAAGGTGTTCAATCTTTATATTTTGATGTAGAATACATAGACCATCAATATCTTCAAATTGGTTTAGGTACGGGTGGTACTGATTTTGGTTTTATTAATTTTGATATTCAAAATAAAGTATTAGGTACTCAATCAGGTGCGGTTGTTGGAAGCATAGTTGATTATGGTTCTTTTCTAAGAATTATAGCAAATATAAACACTACATCTAAAACATCTATTTTTTTAATTTTTGTAGATAATATTGATTCAACAAGAGCAGCTTTCTCAAGTAGTGTAGGCTCTTTTAAAGTATACAGAAGCCAACTAGAACTCGGCAGCTACCCCACAAGCTACATACCAACGGCAGGGGCAACGGCTACGAGAGTAGCGGATGCTTTTTCTCTTGCAAATTTGCAAAGCAACGGAATACTTCCCCAATTAAATGAAGGTACTTTATTCTTTGATTTAGAGGTAAGCGGGAGGAGGGATTCTACGGCTGGATTCCGCCACATTAGATTAGCTGATAATTCAGATTCCACATCGAACAGAATTCGTATTTATGAGGGGAATAATGGTGTTACAAGTTACATAAGAGTTGATTTAACTGCCGATGTAATTGAAGAGGGATTTTCTGCAAATGTTGAAAATAAATTAGCGGTAACTTGGGGCGTTGATGGCACTAAATTATTTATAAATGGTTCTTTGATTTCAAGTACCGCAACAAGATTGGACTTTGCGTCTAATCCTCAATTACTAACCTCAATAGTATCAAACTACAACTTTAATCAAATACTGCTATTTCCAACACCTTTAACAGACCAAGAATTAATTAACCTTACAACAATATAATTATGATAAAAATAGCTAAATATGAATTTCTTGATAAAGAACAAGCAGAAACTAAAATAAAGGCTTTAGGAACTGCAACAGATGAAAATGGTAACGAATACCCAACGCACAAACATACAATAGTGCAATTAGGTAATATAGTTTTACAGCAAGGTACATACGATGAGGACGGTACAGAATTAACTGCTCCGGTATTATCTGACAAATGGCACGTAGATGCTTTATTTAATGGTTTAGATAACCACCCGCAAGGCTGGGAGTCTTATGCTATTGATTCAACTGGCGATGGTGTACACTCATTTTTAGGATTAAGCTATAACGCTCATAAGTTTTAAGAATGGAGAAATGGAAGGAGCTATTAATAGTAATTAAGTCTCTAAGGTGGTATACTGTCATAGTCATTTTTTTAGCAGGTGTTTTGTTTTCTTTTGAAACGCATATCAAACGATTAATAGAATTAAAATGGACTGAAACGGATGTTGTAATATCTTATTTAGAAAATGATTTATTGATTGAAAGGGCTTTAAAAACATTATTGAATGAAACTAATTCTGATAGGGCATATATTTTTAGATTTCACAACGGAGTAACCTATTACAACGGGACGCATAAGTCTAAAATGTCTAACGATTATGAGGTAGTACGTGAAGGTGTTACGACACAAGCAGAAGCGTTGCAGGACCTACCAACATCTTTGTATTTAAATTGGATAAAGAATGTGATTAATATGGAAATGTTTGTCACTGATATTAATACGATGGATGATTTAAGGGTTAAGTATATGCTAAAGCAGCAAGGTGTTGAAGCGATAGCCGTAACCCCTTACTACAGAGATGGAAAGTTATTTGCATTAATAGGTATTGACTATATAAAAAAAATAACTGCATTGGAGGTAGACGATTTTATGAGTAATTCAGATGCCAAAAAAAATAAGTTTCTTAAAAAAACACAAGAAATTGGAGATTTATTGTTGTGATGGAAGATTTTAACAGAGGAAAAACAGTAGCTATTTTTTGTATAATAATTACAGTAATAGTTGCAATAATACATTGGTTAACATGAGAGAATTATTTACAGATGAAAAGGGTGCATTATCTTCAAAAAGAGTGGCAGGTATGATTTGTGTCTTGGCTTTAGTGATTGCGCTTATAGCAAACACATTTTCACACGAAACAATTAAGCCATCTGACACGCTAGTGAACGCAGTTGCACTATTTGCCTTCGGGGCTTTTGGGCTTACATCATTAGATAAATTTACTAAAAAATGAGAGACATAAATAGAATCATTGTGCATTGCACAGCTACCCCTGAAGGTAGAGACGTAACAGTAGGAGAGGTAAGAGCTTGGCATTTAGCACGGGGGTGGTCAGATATTGGCTACCATTATTTAATAACCTTGAACGGAACGGTTGAAGTAGGTAGACCCGAATCAAAGGTAGGTGCTCACGTTAGTGGACACAATAAAGATAGCATCGGAATTGCATACGCAGGAGGAATGGATAAGGCTTATAAGAATCCTAAAGATACAAGAACTACTGAACAGAAAGAAGCTCTTATATGGCTTATAGATGAACTAAAGAGAAGATATCCGGGCAGTACCGTTCACGGTCACAATGAGTATTCCTCAAAAGCTTGCCCTTCTTTTGACGTATCGAATACATTATAAATTATTTTTAGTATATTTGTTTATTACAATATACAAATGAAATTAATTTATTCAAGTGACTGGGTTGAAATATTCAATAAAAATGAGCAAGGCGAAAAAGAATTACGGTATGATTACTACAAGCGAATTGGCAACCTAACCAATAAGAATTTCAACACTGTCAAACAGCACTTCCTTAGACACAAATCAAGGATAGATGCATATTGTGAGGGTGCAGGTGTGCCAATTAGTAACGTTAAGCACGGTTGGGTTAAAACAAAAGACACATCACTATTCTTTACTAACCCCGATTATGAAGGGGCGGTTGATTATGATAAGGTACGTGACAAACTGATTGCAGACCTTAAACAATATTCACCTAAATACCCCAAACTAAAAAGAACCAAATCAAAGGATGGCCATCTGTTGGTCATTGATCCTGCTGATGTTCACATTGGCAAACTTTGTGAAGCATTTGAGACTGGCGAAGATTACAACACCAATATAGCAGTGCAAAGGGTCAAAGAAGGCGTACAAGGCATCATTGACAAGTCCAGGGGGTACAACATAGACCAAATACTATTCATTGGCGGAAATGACATCCTACACATTGACAGCCCAACACGGACCACAACAAGCGGCACACCACAAGATACTGATGGGATGTGGTACAGTAACTTTTTAAAAGCAAAGCAAGTGTATATTGATGTGATAGAAATGCTGATCCCATTGGCTGATGTGCATTTTACTTTCAACCCATCAAATCACGATTATCAGTCCGGATTTTTTTTAGCTGATGTAATTCAGTCTTGGTTTAGGAAGAATAAAAACATCACATTTGATTGTTCGATTGCACACAGGAAATACTTTCAGTATGGTGAGAATGTAATTGGTACAACCCACGGAGATGGTGCAAAGATGAATGATTTGCCTTTATTAATGGCAGTTGAAGCGAAAGAATACTGGGCTGAAACAAAGCACCGTTACATATATACGCATCACGTGCATCATAAAATTTCAAAAGATATAACTTCAGTCAATATAGAGTCTTTGCGTTCACCAAGTGGTACAGACTCCTGGCATAAAAAACAAGGCTATTTATCAATGAAGGCTATCGAAGGTTTTTTGCATCACAAGCAACACGGGCAAGTCGCCAGATTTACTCACCTTTTCTGAGCGCACATTTTTATTATTGTTCATCTGTCACCCTATGTGGGAAAACTATGTTATAAAACAAATCATCTTCAGTTAATACACCACCTTCTTCAATGGCCCATTGTTGGATTTGTTCTTTTGTGAATGTTTGCTTGTCGTAGTGATGTATCATATATTTATCAATTCATTAATTAGTTGTTCACTCCATCCTGCAGCAAGAAGCACTGATTTTAACAGCGTTGCAAGTTCATCAATAGTGATGTCACTGTGGTCTATTTCAATACTCACCTTTGTATCATAGTGTTCAATGGTGATTCTGTATGGTTGTTTTGTTATTGTCATATCCTTTAAAATTTTTCTTTGTAATAATTAATTCCTTTATAGTTTCTTGAATCACCAATAGACAAGCCCTCATCAAAAGCCTTTATAATTTGTTCCTTTTCAATTTCCTTCGCCATTAATATTACTGAATTCATTATACCTGAATCTTTAGGTATCCATTCGGCTCGTTGCAACTCATCAACAAACCAATCTATTGCAGTTTCATTCATATTGCTTCTTTGTTTAACTTATAAAACTCATTTCTAACTTCGTTCCAATATTCAAATTGGTCAGGTGTTAATCTAATAATAAAACTTTCTAATATTTCGTTACAAAAAACTAAACCTAAATTTGAGTTTCTTCTTTTTTCGTTTTTATCACTACTTTCAAATTTTATTTTATTTAGTAGTATTTCTGCTTTCTCTTTTGGTGTCATACTTTTCCTTGGTTTTCAATATCTATAATGTTTTCTTTTATTATTTCCCTTTTTAAAATAACCATTAAACCATCAATTAAAAAATCATCATAAACAGCATTTTGTGAAATATTTCTATTTACAACTTCATCTACCTTTTCTCTCAAATCTATCTTTTCCATTTTTATAATATTTTATTTCTAGGGTTAAATTTTCCGTGTTGGGTTTGCTTACCTAATACTTCCCCATCGTAGTATCCATGTTCATAAGCCATATCTATATTTTTAGACAATTGTTTTATTATAGCTTGTTCAAAATCTAAAAGTTTTTTGTATGTATCTACTTGTGGGTTTGTGCTTTCCCCACTAAAAAACTCAGATATTCTTTCAGCTGTTTGTTGTCTTAAATTTTCTAGTTCCATCATTTACTAATTTATCAAATGTTTTTTTACTTATTTTATGTTCACAATAAAGTCTTATGGCTTTAGAAGTAACCACACCATTAGCGGCTACTTCGTATAATATTACTTCTTTAGCTTGTTTAGTCTGCATAAACCTCGTCTAATAGGTTACAATAATGCTCTTCTGATAATCTTACTTCAAGTTCTTTCATTACTAAATTGTTAACAATGTCAGCTTCTGTTGTATTATTATTCTCTAGTCCTTTGAAAGTTTCAATTAACATTTCAGTTGTTAGGCTTTTTGTTTTTGTTTCTAAATTTGTCATATCTTTCTTCCTTTATTGTACCACAAAGATAGACAAGAATATTGAAGTACCAAACTATTTTATTAAAAATTGCAAAATAATTATCGAACCCATAATAAGCACAGTGGGTTTGTATCTGGTTATTTTCCTTTCAAGTTGCAAATTAGCCGTTTTAAGAGACTTTATATCTTTGTTGGCACTATCTATCAACTGAAGGTGTTTTGTTTCTCTAAGGGCGTTTATTCGTGCTTGGGCGGATAAAGAATCCTTTTGAGTGAGTTCAATATAAATATCATCCATTTGATTGATGGTAATAGTAACCAAAGTATCACAAGTCTCCTCATTGATTAATACGTTCTGTGAATAGCTGTATGCGCTCATTAGTAGGAAGAGCACGGTAGTTAATAATTTTTGTTTCATAATATAATTTAATTGTATCCTGTCTATATCTCAACACTTCAATTTCTTGGTATATGGTGTCGGTGTTGGTTAATACTGTCTTTACTTCCTTTATTTGGGGTTTAAGTTGGCAAATGTAGGCCAGCAACCAAATAATGATTGACAGCTGAACTGAACCGATTATCATTGCTAAATATGGCTTCATGATTTTACTTCGAAATCTCCAATGGGTGTCAGTAATATATCTTTTTTCAATGCACTCAGAACCACATTGAAATTGTGTATGGAACGGGCTTGGTATTCGCTGCCCAATTCTGTTTTTTCAAATTCCACAATGCTTTTATTCGTGAAAGTTTTAAGGGTTCGTAAACTTTTTTTGAATGTTGCCGCCGTGTCCAGTTCTTCTGCAATTTCCAATGCTTGGAAGCAAAGCAGATACAACATCACTTCTTTTGGTATTTCGTTGTTCATAATAATTTTCTTACTTTATTCCAGTATTTAATTGTACTTTGTTTTTTATATCCTTTCCATCCGCCGTTCCAGTTGCGAGCAAGTTTTTCATTGGTTGGGTTCTGGGTGTGGCTTCTGATGACGTTGAACATTTCGATTGATTTGTGTACATTCCACCGGTCCTCCAATGTAAAAATATCTTTGCCAATCAATCTGTTCACTTCTGCAATCATTATAGGGCGTATTTGTAGCACTCCTGCGGCATCTTCTTTGATATTATGGGCTAGTGTGTCACCGCCGCTTTCAACTTGAATGATGGCCATGATAAGTGGGTCTACGGTTGAACTTCCTGCCACCCCATTGAAGGAAGTGGCAAGAGTCAACAATGAATAAACAACTAACAAGTTCATAAACTCAAATTTTTAATCACCAGGTCGTGAAATTTCTTGTGAGACTTATAGCAGTCTATCAAATCCTCATGCGCCTGAATGCCGTGGATTACGGTCGCATGGTCAAACACCTTGTACACCTTTCGATTGTATTCAATCACCCCAATATCTTTGAGGGTAAAATTTGTAAATTTCTTGCACATAAAAAAGTACATCTGCCTAATCCTCACATTCTTGGAATCTCTGTTTATTTTGCCGCTTGCTCTATGCTTTCTAAAAACGCTTTCAAAATCAGTGCGGTGACATTTTAACACCTTCTTCAATACTATTTCCTTGGTCAATGGCACTGGTTCGGTTTTACCAATCAATCCCAGATCTATCTTCTGAAGTTCTTCTAGCTTAGCTATTAAAGCCGCTCGTTTTTCTATCCTTTCTTGTATCATTGTTTGTTTAAATAAAGCCCCCCATTTCTGGAGGGCGGGTTTAGTTAAATTAATTTTGCGGCTTCTTTTGCTATTACGTCAAGACCTTCTTTGCTTATCATTATTCTTCTAGCATCCTCTACCGATAAGCCCATATCGTAACAAGCGTCTGCAAATTTTTTAGTTGCAATCTCAACTATTTTAGAAAACTCTACTTTGCTTAATTCTGTTTGTGTATTTGTCATATCTCTTATTGTTTATTGTACCACAAAGATACACAAGATATTTATATTACCAAACTTTATTTTACAACTAAAGAATCTTTATTGTACATCACCCGTGGGCATTGCACCTCTTCACCATCAGAATCAACATAATGCGCCCCTTGTTTACTTGCTGCCAATGCTTGCTTGCTACTTTTTTCGAAGTTCTTTAACTGGGTATTGAGATCCTGCCACCTTTCAATATGCTTGAAGTCATAACGGGTTGCACCATTCCTGCGCTCAAACTTGATGCCGTGCAACTCAAATGACTTGCCATACTTTTCAGATTCTTCCAGTGCGACTGGTTCTAATTCCTTCAATGCCTCTTCAACCTCCTGCTTATATGCTTTCAATTCAGCATATGCAATTAAGGGATTGCTATGCCCCTCAATTGCTTTGTCTGCTATCTCTCTAAAATGGTACATCATCATTATCTTGCTTATCTGCTTCCATTCGTAGTGACTTATATTCCTCACTCATTTCAATCTTCTCCTTAATGAAGTCCGGTAGTGAGCTAAATAACTCTTCATTGAAGTCATCAAAGGACAATACTTGCTTTTCGTTTACCATCTCAGGTACTTCCATCCCTTTTGGCATTAATGATATGCCAGTGATGTTTGCGTACGTGTTGCCGTTCTTAGCGGTCTTATGTGTGATGCTAAGTAAACACGGCACACCCAATAGTTTGGTCACGTCAAAGGCTTCTGCTTCCTTTTCTGTGAATGACTTACCTCTCCAAGATTCTAAGAAGGCACGCAGGTTAGATTTCTCGTGCATTGATAAACTGAACTCCTTTGAGATTACTCTGGGTTGTGGCCCACGTTCTTCACTGAAGGTTACCAATTCGGTTGGTAGTTCAAAGGTGATTCGAACTTTGTTAACCATCTTGGTTTCTCCTTGGAATACTTCTTCATTGGTACCCATTTCAATCATTGAGTAACAAGTGGCCGGATAGCTCCCTGCTTCAATGATTTCCACTTTGTTGGATTTGCTGTTTGTTTTTGCTGTGATTGCCATATTTATTTAATTTGATTATAATATTGAACTAATGTTTGGTTAAATTCTTTTGCATTATTGATTGATAGTTCAAGCAAGTCAATGATACAACTTTTGTTTGTTTCTGTGATGTCACGTTTGCCATTTAGCACTGCCATCAGTGTGAAAGGTGAGATGCCGTGGATGTGTGCAAGGTCGTTTCTCTGCTGCACCGTGGTGCAAGCCTTCAGAATTCTTCTGAGCTCTGGGCTGATTGTTTTGTTGAATGTCATAATTTATTGTATATGTTTTTAAGTTCTTTTATTCTTATTCTGTAATAGATACCAAGATCCATATCCGATTCATTGTCTCCACTGCACTCATCAATGATGCTTTGGTACTCGTCAATCTTATCTAATAAGATCACACGGAGTTGGATTTGTTCATTTATTGTAAGTTCTATCATAATATTCTAACGCGGCTGTAAAACCAATTAAAAATACAATCACTGCAATTGCTGGTTTGTCTAAGTACCAACACACGAATGACATTGGCAAAAATATTGTAAATGCTTTTGTGATTTTCTCTTTCATTTTTATTAAAAGCTAATTTTAATACCAGTAACTGATGCTTCTAAATAAGCGGAACTTCTTTTTAAATGTATAGGAGCTTTTAGGGTGTGGTAAATACCAGATAGGGCTAAAAAGCCACCTATGATATACAGGGGGCCAGGGTCTACCATCTTTGATTCAACTCCTGGCCCTTGTGGCATTGATGCTGCTATACTTAATAGACCAACACCAGCCACACCAAAGCCAAAGCCTTTATAGTAGTTTGTAACGTAGAGCTTTTGCTCATTTGCGCTGTTTAAAAGCATTTGTTGGCTAACAGTGTATTCTGCTTTTTTTGCCTGTCCGTAAGATGTCGATGCTATTAACATAGCTGAGATTACTAATAATTTTTTCATTTGTTATATCCTTTATTGTACCACAAAGATACACTTAATTATTGAAGTACCAAATTTTAATTTTAAAACAACGCTTTTTTCTAAATAGTACCTTCTTTTCTTATATACGCAAAAATTTGATTTTTTTAAAAAAGGGGTGTCCCCCTCTGACCTTTACAAAATGTGTTGCGTTTTATGTTATTCCCTTAATTATTAAATAGTTATGACAACACATTGCAACACGTTTATAAAAACAAAATAATATTTTATATAAAAACCTATATAATTAAGGGTAAAAAACATCAAAAATGGATGCAAAAAATAAAAATTAAAATTAAAAATGTGTTGCGTTTAAATTATTTGATTACTTTTGTAGTGCAACAATGAAAAAAATATTACATATCAGGGCGGTAAATTTCTATCCAAGTCATTGTTGCACCCCGCCCTTTTATGTTATTTTAAAAAAGCAATAATGAAAGAAAACAAAATATCACTTTTTAGGTCCTTATATAAGTCAAAGGATGTTCCGTACCTTCTTACCTTAGAAAGTATTTTAAAACGTATTAAGGATGGTAAGAGTAAGCATATAATTGAACAAATGGTTGATGATCCAAGCGCAAAAACCAAATTGCCTTGTATTATGTTTGCAGGGGAGTTTACTGAGCGTAAAAAAAGCGGCCTAAAAACACACAGTGGTTTAATGGTGTTGGATTTTGATAAGATACCAGAAAAGAAATACAACCACTTCTTCAAAATACTAAAAGAAAACACCCACATTGTTTCTTTGTTTCGTTCTCCATCTGGAAACGGGATAAAGGGAGTAGTGAAAATACCAAAATGCGATGCAAAAAACCACGAAAAATATTTTAGGCAGTTTAGTGAGGATTTCAATTATGAGTATTTTGATTTATCTGGGTGTAATGTTGACCGTGTTTGTTTCGAATCTTATGACCCAAATATTTACATTAATTATGATGCTGTTGAGTACTGCCCCAAATTAACTGAAGATGGATTTAAGGTATCTGATAAAACACCATTAATTCCAATCGGTGATGATGATAAGAAGATTGAAATCATTATGGGGTGGAATTGGTCCAAAGATTTTGTTGAAGGTGAACGCAACAATTTTATACTTGACATTGCCGGTGCTTTCTGTGAGTATGGGGTGCAAGAATCAAACGCACTGGGTTACATACTTAACAATGTAGTACACGGTGACTTTAAAGAAGATGAAGCCACACAAACGGTAAAAAGCGCTTATAAATTAAGGGGATTTGGAGTAAAATACTTTGAAGATTACAGCAAAATTGATAAAATCAAAAAGGATTTAAAGTATACCAAAGAAGAAGTAAAGGAATTACACAATATTGATGATTTAACATATGACCAAGTGGCCAATGAGACTGAACACCACGATTTTTGGTTCTTTGAAAAAGACAAAGTGAAAATCATTCCTTTGAAATACAAACTATTTTTAGAGCGCAGCGGGTTTAAAAAGTTCTTCAGTGGTGAATCATTAAAACCTTCTTTTGTTAAAATAAAAAGCAATATTGTTGAAGAAACAAGCACGGAGTTGATCAAAGATTTTGTACTTAATTATCTATTGGATAATAATGAAGAAAAAGTATGGTCATACTGTGTGAATTATCAAATGATGTTCAGTGATAACTACCTTCAATTCTTGGATAGTATTGAATTATTAATGTTGCGTGATAGTCGTGATAAGTCATTTATTGCCTATCAAAATGGCATATTAGAAATTACAAAGGATAAGTATTCATTGAATGATTACGCTGATTGTGATGGCTACATCTGGAAGAATCAAATCATTGAAAGGGATTTTAGCAAATCAAAGAAAATAGAAAACGATTACAAGCAGTTCATCAGTAACATCAGCAATGGTGATCCATTACCAATGGAGTGTACTATTGGATATTTATTGCACACCTATAAAAATAAGGTGAACAATAAAGCCATTATGCTCAATGATGAAGTAATAAGTGACAACCCAGAAGGTGGAACGGGCAAAGGGTTATTTGTTCAAGGGTTGCGTGAAATTAGAAGGACCGGCATATTAGATGGTAAGTCATTTGATGATAAAAAGTCATTTCCATATCAAACGATTGCCCAAGATACTCAAATACTTGTTTTTGACGATGTAAAGAAAAACTTTGATTTTGAAAGCAAATTTAGTTTAGTGACTGAAGGAATTACACTTGAAAGGAAGAACAAGGATGCAATCAAATTGAGTGTTGAAGATTCACCAAAGATGGTTCTGTCTACCAACTATGCAATAAAAGGTGAAGGTAACAGCCACAACAGAAGAAGGCACGAAGTTGAGTTTGCTCAGTACTACAACCAGAAAAAAACACCGTATGACGATTTTGGTCGCCAGTTGTTTGACGATTGGGATGATGATGAGTATATCAGATTTGATAATTATATGGTTGGGTGTATCCAAACTTTTTTTAAGCACGGATTGATTGAGCAGAAGAATGCCAAAAATATAAGAGTACGAAGATTTATTGCTGAGACATCAATGGAGTTCTTTGAATGGATAACTGATAAAGATAACACCGTACACGATACACGAATAAATAAAAAGAATTTTTATGATCAGTTTGTTGAAGATTACCAAGATTATAAAAAATGGCTCACACAGAAGAAGTTTAACATCTGGGTCCAAAAGTATGCAAGGTTCAATAATCACGATTACATTGATGGCAATACCAATGGTGCAAGATGGTTTGAAATAGTGACTATATTACCTTTTTAATTATGTTTAAATTAAGAGAGTATCAAGAGACAATTAGTGATGAATGCGTTGATAAAATAATTGATTACGGAATCTGTTATTTACAAGTTGAAGTACGTTGCGGAAAAACGCACATCAGTTTAGAAGCAGCGAGAAAACTTGGAGCCAACAACGTTCTATTCATTACCAAGAAGAAAGCCATCAGCAGCATCCAAGATGACTATATTGCTGCTGGGCATACATTCAATATCAACATCATAAACAATGAATCACTCCATAAGGTGACAGGTGACTTTGATATTATCATAAGTGACGAACACCACCGCAATGGGTCATTCCCAAAGCCAAACAAATCAACCAAACAAATAAAGGAACGGTGGGCACACCTTCCAATGATATTCCTATCCGGTACACCAAACGCTGAATCATATAGCCAGATATATCATCAGTACTGGGTCAGCAACCGTTCACCATTTAAGCAGTGGCCAACATTCTACAAATGGGCCAAAGACTTTGTGAAGATAACAACACGCAACTTTGGTTATGCTGATGTGAAAGACTATAGTGATGCCGACTACACCAAGATAAAGCCGTACATAGACAAACACATCATCACCTTTACCCAGAAGCAAGCAGGGTTTGAAACCAATGTGAATGAACACATACTACACTGTGATATGAGTGATGCTACCTATGACCTTATACATAAGCTGAAGCGTGATAAGGTGGTGCAAGGTAAAGCGGGGGTAATCGTTGCAGATTCTGCAGTGAAACTACAAAACAAGATACACCAACTCTGTGGGGGTTCGGTTATTCTTGAGGATGGGACCACTTGCATCATTGACCATTCCAAAGCTAAGTTTATAAGAGATAAATTTAAAGATAAAAAAATAGGAATATTTTATAAATATAAAGGAGAATTGAGTATATTGCGTACCATATACGGTGACAACCTTTGCACCAACTTAGAAGAATTCAATGGCAGTGATAAGAACATTGCATTGCAAATAGTATCTGGGAGGGAAGGTATATCATTAAAGGAAGCAGATGCACTGGTATATTTTAGTATAGATTTCTCAGCGATAAGTTATTGGCAAAGTCGCGATCGTATGACTTTTATGGATAGAAAAGAAAACGAAGTGTATTGGGTGTTTGCCCGTAAAGGGATTGAAGCTAAGATTTATAAAAGCGTAATGAATAAAAAAAAATACACGGTTAATACTTTCCGAAAAGATTATGGAATATAGTATCAATTAAGAAATGAATTATCAATCTAAAGTAATAAAAGAATATAATAATAAAGGATATCTTGTGATTAACTTAATAAGATTAGGTGCTAATGGTTACCCAGATTTGTTATGTTTAAGGGATGGTGAATCTGTCTTCATTGAATGTAAGACTGGGAATGATACATTGAAGCCATTGCAGAAGTATAGGATTGATGAACTGAATGAAAGAGGGTTTGCAGCGTTCTGCATCCACGATGGTAAAATTATATATGGTAATGAAAGAATATAAAGTAAGCGTAAGAAAGGCAGGCAAAGTAATCACACAAAGAGTGTGTGGGTCCTTAGCTGATAAGCGTGGGTTGTTTATGGAAGTGATGAAGGCCAACGGTATAACGAAAACACATTTATGGAGACTTATAGACATAAATTAAGAGGGGAAAGGGGGTTAAGAACTTTTCAACAATTTCATAACATACGTTCGTGG
>JGI10211J14876_10000120_pt1 | contig 29193 bp, 36 predicted proteins | sample Etolagsediment_FD_14876 | JGI IMG/M metagenome (IMG submission 14876)
ATAAGGAAGTTGTACATTTTGTTAATTTTAGGATGGAATATATTAACCTTATTACTAAAAATTAAGGAGGGAGTTAGCTAGAGTATTACCCCTTATGGGGATTGGAAAAAGAGAATGTCTTAAGAAACGGATTTCCTTATGTTACATTTTATCCATGATGTTGGCTGGCAAGAAGAAGTAATTCTTCTTGAAAAAGGTACTTATTTTAAATTTGACAAATCTTTTAAATCTATATAGAATTTATAGATACACGGAGGTATCTATGTATTGTTCTAAAAAAGAATTAAGAGAAATTGAAAGTCTTATTAAGAATCATTTTAAAAACAGCACCGAAGTAAAAAATATCTTTACGGATCGAGATATTTTAGAAACAATTCTCGAAACCTTAAAACCTTACACAGAGCAAAAAACTTTCACGACCTGGAAAATGCATAATAATAAGGAATTTAAAAAAGATTTAAAGATTCTTCCTAAAAAACAAATTAGTAATAAATATGGAATTTCTCTTTCTTCGGTCTATTACCACCTAGGCATGGATAAAAAAATTAGTAATAAATGTTCCTATTAAAGATACTCCAATCACAATTCCAAAAATTTGATATTTGAGAGCGATTAAACTTTTCACATCTCGTTTTAATTCTTTTAGATCGCTTAAAATCATATCTATCACTTTATCATCCATAAATCGCTCCTATATTTTAATCTTCTTCAGCTTTCCTCATGTATTTTTTTCTGTATTCCGGGTCTCTAGACATTAGAATTTTATGATTTACAGCATTTTCTTTTTGATCTTGACTTTTAAATATTTGTTCGTACTTAGTTCCTCGTGCTGCTTCCCAGGGTGTTTGTGGAGTATCTTCTGCTTCCCATGGTTTTTCTTCGGATGTAGGAGGAGAGATAACTTCTTGTGTGAGTTGTTGAGTGACAGCAGGTCTGACGGGTAAAGTATCCAATCCTTTCTGTAACATTCCCCCGACTTTCTCTACTTTCTTTAAAGCTTCTGGTGCATATAAAGCGGCACGAGGTGCGGTATAGTCAAATGCTTTTTTAGCAGCAATAGGAAGTAACATAGCAGGATTACCTGTAGCTATTCCAGCAGCAGCTCCTAGAGCACCTAAAGTAGTATCCGTTTTAGAGATTGCTCCACGTTTTACCACTTTTCCTGAAGCTTTATCTATTAAATCCTGTACTTTAGAACCCATGAAGTATTCACGATTAGCTTTAGATAATCGTTCAACAGAACTATCTAATTTACCAAGTAATTCATCAGGCACTCCATTTTTTCTCAACTCATATCGAAACTCATCCAGATGTTTAAGCATTTTGTCTTTGACATGAGAAACAATATCCCTTCTTACTGTTTTATAAATATCATCCATAATGGAGGGTTTAGCTTTTCCCCAAGTAACTAGTTTATCTAGTTCTTGTCTTATGTTATTTAATTTACCAAGAGAATCTACTTCCCCAGCTTCCCTCAATTCTTTTATATAGTTACTAACTTTTTTTATTTGAGGCTTATAACCAGGAACTCCTTGTATTTTTTCAAGTACATCTTTTTCTAAATCATTAGCAACTTTATTAAAGTCATACTTACTTAATTTTTTTAAACTTTTATCAAAACCGGTAAATATCTCAGCAGCTCCTTCATTTCCTTCTTTTTTAAATTTATCTGCTATTCTTAAGAAATAGTTATCATAAGTTTCTGCTACTTCTCCAATTGTTTTACCAGCTTCTTCCATGGAATCCGCAACTTTATCACTTAATTTTTTAACATTACCTGTAAAACCTTTTTCTTTTAAATATGTAGGAAGATCTTCTAAAGCTTTAGTTCTTTTAAGTTTTGTAATATCCCCAGGCGTAGCATCTAATAGTTCTGTTGCTCCACGTTTAGCAGATTCTTGTGCTCTAGCTGCCATTTTTGGCTTTATAAGTTTATTATATCCCTTACCAACTCCGTGTAAAGCNCCTGCAGTTATGCCTCCNATAGCAGCTCCTTTTGCTGTATCTTTAGCAGCTTCTTTAAACTCTCCTTTAGTAAGATCAGCTTCACTTGTACCTAATCCAAAAGCAGCACCTTCAGCTACCGCACGAGGAATTAAAGGTATCTTACCAATTGCTCCAGTTCCTATTGCTCCAGCTATTTCCGAACCAGTCGAAATAGCTGGATGTTCTTTTTTTAATAAATCTAAATATTTTTGGTGTTTATCACGTTGAGCTTGATATTCCTCTTTTAAATTTACATCCTTATCAAAAATAGATTTAGTTTCACTATCAGCTAATCCTAATTTTGCTGCTAAAGCTTTAGCACCTCCCATAAGCTCACTGCTAAAACCTCCCATTCCACCTTCAGAGATTCCTCCAGCAATTGCTTCTATTTTAGAAGTTTGTTCTTCTGGTAAAATCTCCTCACCGCCCCAATCTTCTTCCCAAGGTGCTTTTTCGGATTCAGCTTGAGGTGCCGAAGCACTCCAATCTTCTTCCCAAGGTTTTTTATCTTCCATTAAATCTTCTCCCAAGAATTTTTATCTTTAGGATCTCCTCCTAAAAATTTATATCCATTCTTAACAGTTCCAACCTCTAACATAGGTCTTCCAATACTTTGTGGAGCGGGTCTCTGATAATTATTCTTCACCATTGAATCTACATAATCATCTACTTTCTTAAAACCTTGTTTTTCTAATTGTGCTACTTCATTTTTAGGTACTAATTGCATCTCCCCATTCTTATCAACTAAAGTAGTTACTTTTCCTTGTAATATAGGATTATCTTGCTCAAATCCATCAAGATTTCCATGTTTAGCTACATAAGCTTGCTGTGCTTCAGCTACTGCCCTATCTTTTAATAAGGTACTTTTAGCACCCATTAAAATATTTAAGTTTACTTCGTCATCATTCGATAAAGAAGCTTGGGTTGATTCCCATGCCCTTCTTTCAGCATCCGAGTCAACTGCTTTACTCATTCCAGAGAAAGTTGAAACCATGTTCTTTAAATTAATATCCCTAAATTTAGCTTCTAAATTCTGAGCGTCTTGAGAAAGATATTTCTTCATTCCAAAACCAGTAGCTAATGGACCAGTACCACCAAGAGACTCCCTACTATATTTTAATTGAGAATTAAGAGCATCTTCTACCTTGTCTAAATTCTTAGAAATTTGAGGAATAGCTTCTTGTGTTGCAGCGTATCTTTCTGCTTGTTTCTGTTCAGTTTTCTTTCCAAATTCTGATGGTTTTCCAGTAATAGCTCTTTCTCTTTGTTCATAATTCCTTTGTTTCCAATCTTCATCACTCTCATATTTTTTCTTCTTCAAAAATTGATCTATATATACTTTAGCTTGAATTGCATTTGTATCTTCAGGTAGATTAAGTCCTAATTCCTTAGCAAAATCTCTAGCTGCGGCGGATTCTTTAGATTCCGGATTCGATGAAGCTATTTTATCTTTAAGAATCATGGAATCTAATTCTCTTTTTCCCATGGCATCATATTCTTTTAAGTATTCACCTTCTGAAGCTAAAGCTTCTTTATAAGCTTCTCTACCTTCTTTTTTCTGGTCTTTAATACTTCCCATGGCTTGAGCAGTATAACCACCTTTCTGACCAGCCATACCAGCCATGGTATCAGCAAATGCTCCTAACCCTTTAGCTAGACCCCCACGCCATCCTTCACCTGCTTCCTGTGATTTTTTATAAGCTTTTTCTGCTTCTGATAATTTATCTCTTGATTTAGATATTCTAGATAATAGATCCGCTTTATACTCATCCATTACCCTTTCTCTAGCATCTTTATTAGTACCTATATCTGCAGGTAATTCGCCATATAAAAGACCGTCATCACCCTTCTCCATAGCTCCAATCTCATCATCATCCCAACCAGAGAAAGGATCCTCTGCAGACATTAATTCCTGAGTAGAAGTTGTCATATCAGGTTCTTGTAATTGAGGTAAATCGAGTTGTTGACCAGATTGAAGTTGCTCTGAAATTTTTTGTCTTTCAAGTTCTTCAAGAATTTTTGGATCAATACTAAAATTATTCATTATTTTTCCTCCACCTTTTTCAAGCGGTCATTTAATCTGCCAACACTTGCTAAAACAGCAGGTAATATCTCTGCATTATTTAATACTTTTAAATTATCTTCCTCACCCTTTAAATCCATTACCGCTTCAGGAAGAATATCTTCTATATCCTGTGCCATTACTCCAACTTTCTTTCCAGGAGTACCTATCCCTTTTTCAATATCTTCATCCTTATACCTAAAAGAATATCCAGTTAAATCTTCTAATAAAGCATCAATCTCTTCTGGATTCATTTTAATATCTTTCTTGACATCTTCATCAGATGCTGCAATAATAGCTCCTGCTCCTAACAATCCACTCATTCCACCCATGCCAACTTGATTTTGTTGACCAATCATCTGAGCACCAGCTTGATATTGTCCTGCTCTACCAGAAGCAATAGCCATTTGGTTATTGAATTGTTGCTGAGCCATCTGATTTCTTTGCATTGCTTCTTGATTAGATAACCCAACATTTTGATTCATGAGGTCTTGTCGTGCTCTTAAATTAGCTTCTCTAGCAGCATTCTGTGCTCTTGCCCTCTCAGCTAACTGAGCTTGTGTATTCTGCACATTAAATTGCTCCAACATTTGCTGTGCCTGAGCAATATTTGCTTGCTCCCCATATTCCTGACTTCTTATACTCCCCGCAAGTTGTCCTGCTTGTTCCAAAGCCTGAATTTTTCTTTGAGCAGCAATCCCAGCAATTTCAGTATCACGAGCACTTCTTCGAGAAGCACCTTCTTGCTGACTGATTAATTTTTGTGCTTGTTCCAAACCACTTCCAGATACACCTCGCATCTGAGCTTGCTGAATAATAGCTTCTCTTGATCCTCTTTCAGCTACACCTTCTTCTTGTGCAATCCTTGCTAAATCCGCACGATCTTCTGCAGTCATCCCCGTTTTGGATAGCTCTTTCATTCTTTCCAGAGTTTCCATCTGTTGAGCTTTTAAACGTGGGTCTACATAAATATCTTTATAAGCATTCCCTTGGAGTTTTATGATTTCAGCAAATTCTGGTGTGATTTCTCCAGCAGAAACTAAACGCTCTAATTCTAAAGGAGAAAGTTGAGGAATTTCCATGCCCGCAAACTGTGCTTGAGCCATCCCCATTTGAGCTGACTGACCACCATAGTCAGTAATTCCTAGTGTATCAGTTACTGTTTGGAAAATTCCCATTTTACTCTCCTTGAGAGATACTATTCAGAGCAGATAAGTTAGCTTCTTGAGCTTCTTGAGGACCTTGTGTAAATTTCTCCCTCATTGCTGCTGCCATTTGAGGAGCCATCTGTTTTAATTGTTCCATGGTAATAGTTGGATCCTTAGCTTTTATTTCATCATAAATTTGAGGAATTTCTTCTTCATCTACAAGCTCTAAAATATCAGGAGCTACATCTAATACTATCTGTGTAAATTGTGCATATTCTTCTGGTGATATTTCATTTTCCATTTTTATTACTCCATTAGTTTACGATAAAAGTAGATTACACCGTTATTAAAATGACTATACTTAAATCTGTTTCTTAACATCATGTACATAGCACGTTCTGGATTTGTTTGATAAGTTTCTACATTACAAGTCACCTTATCACATTTATTAGCAATACCTATTTCCCCAATCTTGTCATACATCTTTTTAAAAGCTAATCCAGTACGCTTATCCGGTTTTACATACATATCACCAATATCTAATATATGTGATACTGGATATATCCTATAAGTAAATATTCCATCTTCAGTCTCTAGAGTCTCATACTCTTTTGTCTCTTTTAGATATTTAGCAAACACTCTTTAGTTCTCCATGGTTTAAAACAGTTAAACATTGATTTAAATCTAAAGATTGTGAATTAGGTACTTCATCATAATCAGCTAATACAACTCCATGTGAAATCATCACATGGTTTTCACATGATAAAGAATAAACTTCTGTTACATTATGATCATATACTACCGATGCTTTTCTAGAATTTTCTATTCTCTTCCAGACTCCATCTTCTTTAACAGCATGTTTTCCTGTCACCCAAATATAAGAGTTTTCTTCATCAGTTGGATAAGAATAAAGAACATCTTCCAAGATATGTTTACTTACAGTGTATACCAGTCCACCTTCAAATAAAATATCCCCTAATTGAATATCTTTTATTTTCTTATATTTTCCATCCATCATCTTAAATTCTGAATCACCATCGAAACAGGTTACTACATAACCTATTGCCCCACCTACAACTGCTCCTGCGGGTCCACCTACTACTCCACCTGCAACAGCTCCTATTATTACTCCTTGACTTTGTTTCTTTTTAGCTTCTTCTTCAGCTTTTCTTGCTGCTTCTTCAGCAGCTACCGCTGCTAATCTAGCAGCTTCCGCTGCTGCCGCATCTTCTCTAGCTTTTTTTGCTTTAGCTACATCAACTTGAAATGCTTCTTTATTAAAATCTGCAGCAGGATCTATATAATCTTTATATTTTCCAGCCTGTTCAGAAAAAGGAGTCAAGGTACCAATGCCTCCAGTTAATTCTTCTAATGCTCTCATTCGAGCATAGTCATCAGCAGAAGCAACATTAGCAGCTTGAATATTCTGATAATCCTGTGGATTCGTAAAATATTTTGATCCACTCGCTAAAATACCTTCTTGAGTACCATAAGTTTTATTAATATAATCTAAATAACTTTCATAATCAGATTTAGCTTTAGCAGAGACTTCGGAAGTATAATCTCTTATCTCTTGTTCTTCTTTTGTTAGATCAAACTGTTTCCTCATTGCTTCTTTAGTAGCTTTAGTTGTTTCTAATGCTTGCTCATATTCTTGTTGAGACATCTCTCCTAGACCCTTAATCTGACCTTCAAGTCCAAGACCAGCATCAGCAGCAGCTTGTAGCTGAGCATAAGCTTCTTCATTTCCTGTTAATAGAGCTTCATCTAAAGCTAGAGCACCTTTAGAAAATCTTCCTGATGGGTTTTCATAAGTTCTGGTCAACAATTCTTGACGACCAGTAATATCTCCGATTAGTCCTGCTGTCCTTTTAGCTTTTTCTGTATCTCTTAAAGCTTGGGCATAATAATCTTGAGAATATATATCAGTTGGTCCACCATATTCTGCACTATATTGTTTTTTAAATGCATCTGCATAGGAGAGTTCTTCTTGTGGTGTAAACCCAGCTACATATTCATCATATAGTTTCTGATAATCTTGTTCTTGAACAGGAACTTCACCAGTTTGAGGATAATTAGCACCATACCAATCTTCATATTCTTGAGCTTTAGTAGCTGGTTGGTATACACCAGATAAGAAATCTTCTGCTGCACCAGTTTGATATGCTTGTTGATCAACTAATGATTCTGTAGCTCTCTTATATAACTCTTGATCTAATTTAGTAGTACCAGCACCAACTGCACTTTTATATTTTTCTCCAGCACCGGTCAGGGACTCCTGTGCTCCAGTTATATCCCCAGATATAACACCAGCAGTTTTACCAGCTAACTCTAAAGCTTTCTGTTTGTTCGCTTCCATGTACTTTTGCTGAGTAGAAACATCTTGTCCCCCAGCAGGAGCAGCAGCTTGACCAGTTCCAGTTTGAGTTACATCTTGGGCACCACCCCCAGCTTGTAGATAATCTCCAGTTTGTGAAATCTGTTTTACACCTTCACCTTCTGTACCTTGTAAAACATCTTCTTCCTTTTCTTCTTCTAATTTATTAGCTTCATATGCCATGAGTGATCTCCTAGAAAATCAGTAAATTGAGTTGATATTTATTACTATCCGCTAATCCAGTTACATATTTTATTTTTATGTAACCATCAAGATAATCCCAAAATAAAGTAACTGGATCTGTAACCACACTATAAGCAGTTAAATCAATTACTCTAACTATGTGTACCCCACTGGGTTTAATTCTTAATGGATTATAAACTTGTTGTATTACCCACCCGTCAGTTTTTGGATCTGCAGAAGAATAATCCGATCTAGTAGTAAATTTAATTTCTTTTATTGCTGCAGATATATTTTCTTGAAAAGTAATATCTTTATCTAGAGCATAATACACACTACTCATAAAAGAGTTAAGAGGAGTGAGTAATCCGGTAATCCACTCTGGAGCATCTTTAAAATCTTCTCTCATTAAAACTTTAACAGTTGGTAGTTTAGCCAAGACCTGCCTCCCTTCCTTTCATTGGAACTCTTTCAGAAATCAGTTCAAATTGTGAAGATACTCCTGATAAAGCAAATGGACTATATATATTACTTGTAGATGCTACAGAAAAACTAATACCAACACATCTCTGTTTATTTCTAGGGATTCCTACTCTTAAAGGTTGAAAATAGGTGGGACCGGTCCCACCCCAAGGAGTGTTACCCCAATTATTTTGACCCCACAATCCAATATTATAAATTTGTGAAGAGGTACTCTCATATCCAGGTCTTAACGAAGTTTCATAACCTATTGTCAATTCTGCAGTAGTATCATTTCTAAAAAAGAATAAAGCTTCTCTAAATTGTTTGATCATTCCGGGATTCCCCGCAGTGTTCATAACATATTTGAGTTTTACCTGAATTGGCTGGAAAATTACGGAAGTATTAACAGGATTATTATCAAATTCTCTACTACTAGTAACATTAATAGTAAGCTGTTTAGTATCATAATCTATATCAATTATTTTTCCTAGGGATTGTTCCTCTGTTGCAACATCTGTTTGTACTAACCAGTATCCAATAGCTACATCATCAGTTGTATCTACCTGAACTACTTTATAAGTACCACTATCTCCAATAATTAACTCAATAACAATTTGATAATCAATATCTACAAAGTCTCTAACAGTAAAAGTTTTTCTCTCCTGCATTAACCAATACTGTTCATAACCCGTTTCTTTTCCACCTAAGTAAAGTTTATCGTTTGTAGGATTGACCAAACCACTTGTAGCTGCGAAAGTATGTCGCACCCAAGTGTTTGTGAAAGAATTATAAACATAGCTCTGCACAGGGAAAGAATGAGTATTAGCATTAACACAATATAACATATAACTTCGTTCCGACTCATAAGAAACACCAAAAGTTGTGGTAGCAAAGTTATCAAATTGTATTAATTGTAATAATTCTTGCTCAATATTTCTTGATACTACTGCTACTCCTGATTCACTTACTGAAATGACTCCCTGAAGAGACATACAGAAAATTGTATTATTAAACTGTACTGCTGAATCAGGTGCTATTAAAGCTGTGGTACTATCATGTAAAGTAGCTCTAAAGTTATTTATATTCTCCCCAGAAATTTTCCAAATTGAATCCTCTTTGAAAACAAATAAAGATTCTCTCAAATCTAATATTCTTAAAATAGCTTTATTCGCTGACCCTACATCAATATAGTTAAGTAGAGGCACCGATTCAGGCTGTTGATTTTTTGAAATGTATATTCTATTTACTTTAGCATCATTTGAAGAACTTTCAGTTGTACCTGAAGAAGGTAAAGTTGGATTCCAAGCATCTCCATTTGAACTTGTTAAATAATATTGATCATCTCCGAGACTTCTAGCCTGAAGCATAATTTGACCAGGTAGATCTTCATACCCAGACATATAATAGGCATATACTTTTGTATTAGCATCATACTTATTTATTACTCTAACTAGAGAAAGTGCTGTAGCTTCAATATCACTCGCTGGAGAACCAGTGTCTACTAATTCAAAATATCCACTAGCTGAATTCTCTGTTGCTTTAGCAGTATAAACTACATCTGCAATAGTTATAGTATCTTCTTCATCAAAACCATCTGATCCAGTACCCAGCAAAGTTATATTAAAAGTATGTTTTGTCTGAGTATTAGCATAAAACATATGATCTTTAAAAACGGTCATATCCTTACAAAGAGGGGGTTCATAATTAGCATTTATAGCACCCTCTTGACTAGGAGATATATAAAGAAAAGTACCTTTTAAAGTATCAGATACATTATCCAAAATTGTAAATTCATTAGCAGCTACTTCACCAGAGGAAGGAGTACCAGATAAAACTAGTTGGAGTTCATCAGTAGGTTCATCAGTAATCGTCTCGGTCATGTTTGATCGATAAATCTGATATTTATGATTAGTAGTAATTTCACTAGGTATAAGAAATGTTAAAGCAACATTACTTGATGACCCGGTGTTATTAATAACAACAAATCTACTTGAAGGTGCTCCTATTACTAAGTTCTCATTTGCATCTTCTCTCGTCCACACCATTCTGTAGGCTACTGCAGTACCCGCGGTAAACCACCCTGTTCCACCAGAAGCACTACCAAAACCATCTAAACTAGGAACTACCCCAGCATTATAAAACTCTGAATCTACAGCATCTAATTTTTTTACTCCAGAAGAAGTAGTAACATATAAATTCTGGTTTTCTTCTACTCCTTGCATTTTATATGCAGAAGGACTTACAAATGTTCCAGTGTATGCAGTCCAAGAACTACCCCCACCCACATCTCTTGAAATTTGATTACTATGATGTACTAGAATTGTGTCTTGATAGGAATAAATATTTCCAATTACTCCATTAGCAGAATCTAAATTTAAGTAGTTATTATATTTTCCAAATCCTCTTCTACTTTCAGCAACATTATCTTTATTTATAACAATGTTATCAGCATAAGAGAGAGCACCATCAATTAAATCTTGATTTATAGTATTTGGATTAGTAATCAATCCTTTAATTTTGAGACTTAGGGTTTGACTCATCAATGTCTCCTAGATCTTTTTCCCCATAAAGGTGAACTAGTATTTACTATCTTTTTCACCTCATTTTCTATTCGGGGACTGATAAGACCAGATAAAGTGATCTTCAAAGATTCCAAATTTTCTTTAGCTATCTTATAACCGTCTTTATCCTTCATACTCATCATAGCTGCAACAACAGCAGATTGAGCTAAGAGTGATCTTAGTTCCACGGGTACTTTAGGAAAAGCACAATAACCTTGAGGACATAAAATATCCCCAACAGTAACTAAAGCAGCATCAGCTTCACTTAAAACAATATGATTAGTCCCAGTAATAGATCCTGTCCCCGTCATATTCACAACATCAAAAGGTTGATAAGATTTTGATAGTGTCAAATTAATTGATCCTACCGTAGGTGCCTTATTTATATTGATATCTGTAGCAACTATGGAAGTTACTGTGTAAACAGTGTCATCATCTGAATCAATCATATAATTAGGTCTTTTAAAATAGACCAATCTTACTGTTGAATCAGGAATCCTAGGATAAAAAACTATAGAGTTATCTTGAATGTAAAATCCAAGAGGTCTGCTATTTTGTGTAGTAATTTCATCCATGGATAAACGAGGAAGATTCTCAAAAGTATAAGTACCCCTCTTTAGCTGCACATCTTTTAATTTCTGCATAATAGCATCAGTAGGAATACTTATAGTTGCTGCAGCAGAATAATCTGCATAAGTGATAAAAAAATCTTCTCGATGCCTCATAATATAAGGAAGTACTTCAGAATAAAAACCATCATTCAAAAATGAAATAATGTCTGCATTGGTATACATACCATCTGGTAAGAGAGCGTTTAATTGAATGTCATCAATTAAACCTGCGGTAGTAAGATCCATGGTTACTCCCTAATTATAAATTTTTAATTTTCTCAATAAGTCTTTTCTTAAATTCTGCTCGGGATTTTTCTGGAAGCATCTCTAAAACATCTTGATCTTCTTCATCAAGCATATCTTCATCAAATTCTTCTTCCATTTCATCATCAAATTCTTCTTCTTCCATTTCTTCATCAAATTCATCTTCCATTTCTTCTCCCATTTCTTCTTCATCAGGAAGATCTACCTTTTGAAGTTGATCTAGAATTTTTTGTTTAGCATCTTCAGGGGAATCACCTTCAGCAGAAACTTCTAATATGCCTTTAGGTTCTACTTCCTCTTTAAGAATCTTTTTAGATACCAAATCTTTATCAGCTAAGATTTCTTTAAGAAGTCTAATTTTATCCATATCTTTCATACAAGTACCTCCAATTGTACTTTAGATTATTAAATTATGCGTTGGGATCATTACCCATATAAATTAGTGGGATATATCTAGGGTTAGTTGAGAAAGATCCATCAAATTTAAGATTTACAATCTTAAATATATATAAATTTACTGATTCAGGCTGTAATCCTCCAGCCGTATAGCTATCCTTTAGATTATCTATCCAATCCTCATAATTAGATTCTGGATTACTCCATCCAGCTACATACCACTGTACCCCAGTAAAAGCAGTATCATATCCAGATCTATCATTATCAAATGCTATAAACTTAGGATCTACCATGGGTATTCTGTATAATTGAGAAGGATTATAAGTAATTCCTTCATAATAATAATCTTCATCATATCTAGTAGGGTCTGCTCCTAACTCACAAGGGGAAAAAATATAGGAGGTACCATCATCTTGGAAATATCTACTTTTAAAGGATATCTGCATGTATTTCCTTGCAGATACTGTATCCTCAGCAGTTACTTCTAACATATCATTACTAGATCTCTTAGACGATTCTAAATCTTGAAAATCACATATCCATTGTTTTGTATAAAAAGTGAAAGCCATATGTCTCCTTAAGGAATTAATGAAGCAGTATATATTCTGTCACGAGCTGGATCATTTCCCTTAATAAAAAAAGGTATAAATAATATTTCTTCTGAATCTCTTAAATATAATTCAAATAAATATAAATTCATTGTTGAAGGAATAGTTCCAAAAGTTCCTATATTAGCAGGTTGTTCCTGTGTAATAGTATAAAAAAAATCACATAATTCTTCTTCAAAAGTAGCTAAAGTTCCTGTAGTCCAACCCTTAGAATACCACCATCCTTTTAAAAAACCCCCAGCGGATTCCTCAAATTTAGGTGAAGAATAAAAAGCCGAAAAAGGAGCTGCAGGCGGAGTTCCTGGCGTTGTATATCTTCTTATATAATCCCCGCTAGTTACAGAATGATGAATAGGGATTTGAGGGAAAGAGGTATTAGTTGAATAATTTCCATTAGAAATAGTATAAACAACACTATTTGCTCCAGGATTTATTAAATTAAATCCCACTCCTATAATGCTATAAGTTCCAAAGGGATTTTGAATACCTAATCCTCCATCTGTAGAACGATCATTAGCTCCAAGTCCTTCATCAGCTTCACCATAAAAATAACGTATATAAAAATCCATATATTAACCCTGTGTAAAAGGATATTGATTACCAATTCCTGCCCAGTATAGTTCTTGTACTTCTGATAAAGTCAAAGCCTTATTCCATAGACCTAGTTCATCTATATACCCTTTAAAAAATTCTCCAGGAGTACCCTGGACATTAGCACCTATTCTTGTTGATAAATTAGTATTAGATACAGTTGATCCAGTCATAGACCCACCATTGTTATAAGCTCCATTTTTATATAGAGTCCAAGTTTGATTTGGTAAATCAAAGACACCTACAAAATGTGCCCAAGTATTTAATGGAAAAGCATTAACGGTAGTATATATAACTTCATAACTACCAGATATATTTGCTAAAAATCGACCTCTTACTGCTCCACTGCCTGGAAATACCTGAAAATAAACTTCTCCTTCATGAGTAGTAGCAAAAATATTTCCATATTGTGAACCTGTGGGATATATCCAAGCAGCATAACTTCTAGCAGTTGTAGTACTATCAAAGACTGCAGTGGTAGTTTGTCCGAGTTTTATAAAATTAGAAGCACCATTTAAATTGATACCTTCATTTATTACCCCATAAGAACTGTTATATGAAACGGATTCTGTGGTGCCATCAAGAGAAGCATAAGCATCCGTACTATCCCCATCTAATTTATAGTAATGTGCTATATCTGTAGTTAAAGTTGTTTCCTGTTTTCCAAAAAGCATTACAGCATTTAACATTCTTAACTCGCATTAGTTAAAAGTTGACAAATAGCAAAAGTTTCATCAACTACATAATATACAAATAAATTCTTAGCAGCTCCTGCCGATCCCACTGTAGGAGTTACACCACCCGGAAACATCCAAAAACTATTAAAAGCAAGAGTATTCCCACCATCACCATCTTGAACAAAATAGATTACTCCGGATTGACCTACGGTCGCATTAGATGGTGCTGCTAATGTAGTGTTTTCCCATAAAGTATGTTCAAAGTTATTGTTATCATCTAAATCTATAGCAATGCTAGCACTGGCTGAGGTTAATGTTGTTACATCACATCTTTGAGAAGCAGTAAATGTTTGAGCTACTGATAAATAAGCTATTCCTGTAGGAGCTAATCCTGTTACTCCTTGAATACCTGCACCTGTAGCTCCTTGGATTCCAGTAGTACCTTGATTATCAGGTGCCATCCCCGTGGCTCCCTTTACCCCAGTAACCCCTATTAATCCTGTTACTCCTTGAATACCTGCACCTGTAGCTCCTTGGATTCCAGTAGTACCTTGGTTATCAGGTGCCATCCCCGTGGCTCCCTTTACCCCAGTAACCCCTATTAATCCAGTATTCCCTTGGATTCCAGTTTGACCTTGGATACCTTGTGGTCCTGTGATACCACTTACTCCAGTATGACCCCTTACTCCTGTATTACCTTGAATCCCTTGTACTCCTGTCTCTCCAATATAATTAGGACCGATATCTATTCCTGTAACTCCAGTTAAACCAGTGACCCCTTGAATCCCCTCTAAACCAGTCATCCCCTGATAACCTTGGAGTCCTATAGATCCTGTTGCTCCAGTTCCTGTTGCTCCAGTTCCTGTTACTCCACGGAGTCCAGTCATCCCCCGTAAACCAGTCATCCCCTGATAACCTCGGAGTCCTATTAATCCAGTGACTCCTTGAATCCCTGTTTGACCTCTTACTCCAGTAGTACCTTGATTATCAGGTGCCATCCCAGTTTGACCTTGAATCCCTGTTTTACCTTGAATCCCAGTTACTCCAGTAAGACCTGTTGTTCCAACTAATCCTGTTGTTCCTATTAATCCAGTGACCCCAACTATTCCTGTTTGACCTCTTACTCCAGTAGTCCCTTGGTTATCAGGTGCCATCCCAGTTTGACCTTGAATCCCTGTTTTACCTTGAATCCCAGTTACTCCAGTAAGACCTGTTGTTCCAACTAATCCTGTTGTTCCTATTAATCCAGTCATACCCTGAAGACCAGTTACTCCTTCTCCTCCTAGTCCAGTCATACCCGCAGCACCCTGTGGTCCAACTGGTCCAACTACCCCTGTCTCACCTTGAATCCCTGCTCCAGTATGACCCCTTACTCCTGTATTACCTTGAATCCCCTGTACTCCAGTCTCTCCTTGAATACCTGTTTCTCCCTGGATCCCTGTATGTCCTCTTACTCCAGTCTCTCCTTGAATCCCTGTTTCACCTTGAATCCCAGTCTCTCCCTGGATCCCTGTTTCTCCTTGAATCCCAGTCTCTCCCTGGATCCCTGTTTCTCCCTGTATTCCTGTCTCTCCTTGAATCCCTGTATGTCCTCTTACTCCAGTTTCTCCTTGAATCCCAGTCTCTCCCTGGATCCCTGTTTCTCCTTGAATCCCTGTTACTCCTGTTAATCCAGTCTCTCCTTGAATCCCTGTATGTCCTCTTACCCCAGTCTCACCTTGAATCCCAGTCTCACCTTGAATCCCTGTTTCTCCTTGAATCCCTGTATGTCCTCTTACTCCAGTTTCTCCTTGGATCCCTGTTTCTCCTTGAATCCCTGTTACTCCTGTTAATCCAGTTTCACCTTGAATCCCTGTATGTCCTCTTACTCCAGTTTCACCTTGGATCCCTGTTTCTCCCCTTACTCCAGTAGTCCCTTGGTTATCAGGTGCCATCCCAGTTTGACCTTGAATCCCAGTCTCTCCCTGTATCCCTGTTTCTCCTTGGATCCCTTGTGGTCCTGTACCTCCTAAAAATCCATCTTCTCCCTTTATACCTGTAGTACCTTGGATCCCAGTAGTCCCTTGGTTATCAGGTGCCATCCCTGTGGCTCCCTTTACCCCAGTATTACCTTGTATACCCTGGATCCCAGTTGGACCAACTATTCCTGTTTGACCACGTATTCCTGTTTGACCACGTATTCCTGTATCACCTTGAATACCCTGCACACCTGTTGATCCTAATGGTCCAGTATTTCCTCTTACTCCAGTATTTCCTTGGGGTCCTATTAGTCCAGTTAAACCTTGTACTCCAGTCAACCCTTGTATTCCATTTAAGCCATTTAAACCCTTAATACCAGTAACACCCTGTGGTCCAGTTGGACCAATAAAAGTTAATCCTGTATAATTTAATTGTTCCAAATTTCCTAAAAGAATAGTAACCTCTTGCGCCCAACTAGTAGCCTCGGGACCCCATTCTTCATCATTTACAGAAGGATAATTAAAATTTTTACCATTTATACTTAGTTTAACGGTCATTAAATATCTCCATATTTTTTAGTTCTACTGCTTAAAGGATGAGATTATTAAATTATACAAAAAAGGGGAAGCATATAATCTTCCCCTTGTCACAATATCAAAAATGTATTAGCTAATACTCTTTATTCTACGCCAAGTACCGTGTAAGTTGTATCATCAACATTTACTAATGCCGATGCTGTTAATACTCCCGATTCTACCGCACCAATAAGATTGATAACCTTTGTCAATTCCCATCTTTCTCCAACAAGATCACCTACCATTTCCGCAGAGTCCAGATTAGCTAATGTCAATGTAAATGTATGACTCATAATTACTCCATTATAATAATGGGTGGATTACTCCACCCATCTAGCTAATCTAATTACTCGTTTGTAAAACCATATAGTTTAACAGAAGTAGAAACTAACCTAGGGAACAATGCCTGGTTACACATACAACGAAGCTCGTACCCGAAATTGTTTTCTAGGTGATGGAAAATTTCATCACCTTTTCCGGGAGTTTTAAAAGTAATTTCACTTGCTCCAACCCTTCGATACTTATCTACAGGAATAGCAAATGCTTCATTCTCTTTTAAGAAAGGATGAGATTTAATTGCAACTTCACCAGATTGACCGATGAATACAATCTCAGATGCTCCCATTTTAGCTTTGTCACCATAAGAACTGTCATATCTACGTAGAGCAGCTTGGTCAGCATTCAAATTCTGCCATGTTGCTACTGGTACATATACAACCAATTTCTCTTGAAGACCTTTGATAACAGCGTTGTTAAGAGCAGCAATCAATTTAGCAAAAGTCAAACGACCTGATACACTTACAGCATTTCCTGCCCAAAGAGCATAAGAACTGTTGTTAATTCCAAATAAAGAACCTGAAGTAGTCAAGATCTTATCCAAACCAATCATTTCTCTAAAAGAAGTATAGTCAGTCAAAAGAACTGTTCCATAAAAATGAAGTGCTAGTCCAGTTGTTGAAGTGATATCATCAATATCACTTGTAGATGCACCATCTGCTCCATTGGTATCAGTTGTTTCATCTAAAGTAATTGTCTTATTTGTAAAATCTACTGCAGTAATCTTATAAGGACCATACATAGTACCTGATTTGTTTACTGCTACCCTAGCTTGTTCTGCACCTGCCCAAATACCGGACCATTCACCAGTTTGAAATGTACAAACAACAGTTGTACCAACCTTAGTTGTTGAATTCACAAGTCCCAAATCTGATTGACCATAAATTAAACTGATTTCTAATCTCTTAGAAAGAGATTCAGTCATGTTCTCAACGATCATAGGTACTAAAGAAGCAAATGCTTTCTTATCCGAAGAAGCTCTTTCAGCATCTTCATAGGAAATACCAGCTCTAAGTAAAAGGTTAGAACCTTTAACTGAAGCTTTACCAGTAATCATAGGTACTCTGTCATTTAAGCCAGAAAGTCCTGCATCACTAGCAAGATAAGATACTCCATGCTCTTGTGTGAGAATTACGTTATTCACATAATCACCACCATTTTGCTTGGAAGCCTCTATAAATTTAATGTCTTTTTGTAATTTTGCTATGTCAGGAATAACTTTGACTTGTTCCCCGTACATATCCTTATAAAACCCTGTCAGGGTTTGTGATGTTAAATTAGCCATGACAATACCTCATGCTTTAAAGTTAATATAAAAATCAATTTCTTGACTCAAATATCTTCTTCATGAGGGATAGGAAGGACCGTCCCGTCTGAAACGATAATTTTGAATCTTCATAGACTGAAATAAATAATATGGGATAGGAAGGACCGTCCTCAATTAAAAATTTAACAGTCTATTCATGACCAATATTAATAGACTATTAATCTAACCCGTATTCCTGCTCGATCTTCTTTCTTAATTCAGAAGGAGTCATATATTTATCTTTCTTCTTTCTAGGAGTAGATCCTCCTTTTGTTTTGATATTAGTCTTCTTCTCGATACCATGTTTTTGACGAAACTTTTCAATATCATAGTTTCTGATTTTAGAAGCTACATCTTCACCTAGTAGTTTCATAAGAGTCTCTTCACTTGATGACCCATAAAGTGCTTTAGTATCTTTAACAAATTGAGCATGGACTAAATCAATAACATCAGCAGCTCTGACATTAGTGAAACCCGCTTTAATAGCTTTAGTCATCTCAGTCACTATCCGCTGTACTGTGTAATCATTCTTAGGAAGACCAGCATTTGATAAAGCATCTGTAATATCCTGTACATATGCTTCTTTTCTTTGACTCATCAAAGAATCCTGCTCTTGTCTTATCTGATCTTCTTTTATTTTCTTCTGATGTGCCTCATATGCTTGGACTTTTTTCTTATACTCCATCAACTCTCGTTGCTCTGGAGTCATCATCTCCTGTTGAAGATTCTCATAAATTATATCTTCTGCCATTTTCTTGACATCAATACCAATACGTGGATCTGATAAAACTTTTCTAGGATCAGCTTTTAACATTTGAAGAAAAGCTTCTGCTTGTCTCCTAGCTTTTACTCCTTCTTGTAATCTTTGATCACTGACTTTTCTAAGCTGATAACTGTTGATAAGTTCGTCTTCATCAACCTCAACTTCTTTTCCATCAAGTTTGACTTTGTACTTTCTGGCAATCTTATCGACAATTTTGTCAGTATTTGTTCTAGATTCCGGTTTACCTTCTCCAGTATTTTGAAGATCTCCTTGAGCTTCACCTGTGTCTGTTCCTTCTCCTGTACTTTCAAAGGATTCTCCTGTCTCTAATGCTTCATCACCCATTGTGCCCTCCTGTGGTTATAAGGTGGTTGTCCCCGTCCTAAAGGATAGGGGACATATAATAAACTTAAGCTTTTAAAATACTTGTAACTTCTGTCTTAGATGCATCTTCATACACTACTGTAAAAGTAAGTGCTGCTACTCCAGTAGCACCACCATTTACAAGAGTATAAATCTCTGTAGTAGAATCTGCATAATTTACATCGACATAATCAAAAGTAGCAGCATCTATAGCAGCCTGAAATGGTGATAACACACCAAAATTATGAACTATACTTCTAAATCCTTTTTTTGTTTCATCATAACTCAAACTTAGAGCATCTGATCCATTTTCCATTGACATTGTTATTTCTCCTTTTTAGGTTTTAATTTTTGAAACAGAGCATTTACCCTAGCCCAGTGTTCATCCTTAAATTTATTTTCTGGGATGTGTTCATTACGAGATACAGCAGATTTAGCTCTATCCCATAACTTCTCATCCTTCTTAGTCTTCACTACACCTTCAGGCATTAGAGACCCCCAGTCTCATTGTCGAATTCTTGACCTGATAAAGGGTTTTTGGGCATCCTAGGCATATTTGTCTTAGCTGCCATATCCGTCTCCATCCCCGCTGGAGCTATATCTGCTGCTGCTGGTGGAGGAATAGGACCCCCACGACCCGGTTGCATTGGAGGTTGACCTGGCATAGCTGGTCCTGGAGGACCTGCTGGTGCGGCAGGTGCTACTGGTTCTTGACCCATCTTAGCTAATAATGCCGGATCTCCTGTCCTCAATAAATTTAAGTGTTCATTTAAATGTGCTATCACAGATTTTACTACCACAGGATCCTTTCTAGACTCTGGACTAGCTAATACTGCCTTATGCTCCATAATATGCTGTAAATGAGCATCAGTAATAATTGCCTTGGGCGTTTCCCCATTCATCATTATCTCATTCTCACTCCTCATCTGATATAACTCCTTAATATCTGCTTCATCAGCATAATCTAAATTCCCTGTCTCCATTACCATCTCATATTGCTGTGGATTCTTAATCCATCCCCTCTCTACCATCGAATCAGCTAATTGAATCTTACCTGCTAAAGTCTTAGTCAAAGGATTAGCAACATCCACTTGGACTCTGTTGACCAACTGAAGATCCTCTCCTTTAAATTCCTTCAAATAAGATTGATTATATTTACCACTGATCGTAGCTATCCTAGGTACTTGAGCAAAATCCTTTAAGGTATACACTATTGCAGATCCTACATCTTCCAATAACTCCACATAAGATTGCTGTAACCCACTGTTAAACTCAATTGCCTGAGAAGCTAACAATGCTAATGCATTCCCTGATTTAATATTAGGAGGCACCATTCCTCTATTCACATCAGAAATACCTACTAATATCTGCATTAAGGTTTCTAATTGTTTTATGAAATTAAATACTTCAGGAGCAGTCATAGTCAAATTGATTGGTTCCGGCTTCCCCATTCCAGGATCATACTCAATTAGATTCAGACCACCAGTCAAGGTATCCACTGAAATATTAAAACCACGAGGAATCAATATTGATTGTACTGCAAATGTAGATTGATTAGTGGTGACACAAGAATATAAAGCTGTGACCGCTTGTTGTATTGCTAAAATATCAAAAGCAACTGTATATCCAAATTGACAGAAATCTTGTTCCTCGGGGGCAAGCCTGTACACATTAAGATATTTATATGGAAGAGGTCCATCACTTAAAACAATCTTATCATCTAATAAAATTACTTCTCGTCCATCTGGTATCGCTGCTGATCTTCTATGTACAAAAGTATATTTAGGAATGATTTCACTTTCATTGTATCCCACAGTAGTAATATGGTTCATGTACATGAACATGCTTTCATCAAAAGATAACTCCACAATATCTTCCGCCATCTCTGGATATTGAGCAGCTAATTCATATTTATTGACAAAGTCTACTAAGACATACCAAAGATTATCCTTTGCATCGATATTAAAATAATCTCTAGCAACAAAATGAGGCATATAAGTTTTTACCCTTAAATCCCCTGCTTTAATCATCTGTTGAGAATCCTGATCTACAATACTATCTTCCCCAGCAAACATATCCCAAGATACTGCTGTAAAAGATTCACCATATTTTAAACCATAATCTACAGCCGTTTTAAGTGCCCTCTCTACTTTTTGCTCCCTCATATAATAATCTAGTAAAGATGCTGCTAATTTACATGCTGCTGTTGATTTTGTATCCGTATTGACTGATCTAGGTTTAAGTGCTGGTCGTTGGTTTGTGGTGAGTACCTTTATATGATTTAAAAGAGATTTGTAATGATTAGCAGGCATATTGATATATTCTTCATGATCCCCACTTCTATATAATTCTCCGTTAGATTCTCTAGCTTCATAATATTGATCATGGGACATTGCCCACAAAGATGCTATTCCAGAACTCATTAAAAAATTATAGTAACCATCGACTCGATCCATTATTTCTGGACCAATGTCCTCTGTTGATTTAGTAGCAAAATAAATATTATCAGACATTTAACTATCTCCTATGAGTTTTTTTATTCCTCTTAGCTGGAGTTACAAAAGCTTTCCTAAATTCTTTCTTATTATGAGATTCTTTATCTATGTTTGACATAAGTACATTAGCAACGGAGATCCCATAAGTAGTAGGTACAGGATTCACTGTCCTATTCAATGATCTTACTAAATACATGAACGCTGCTAAAGCATCCATGTGCCCCAATTCTTTAGTCCTACCAAAATCCTTCTTTAATCTCCCAGCCTCACTATCTGCCCACACCCCATTCTCTAAAGTTTTTATTAATAATTTACAACGAGGATGTACTCTTACTTGATTACAACCCACCAAAATCTTCATGGAGTTGACCATCGCTTCCAGCGTAGTCTTCTCAACAGCACTGATCCCAATCTTGTGAAGATGTACAAAATCATTTACTAATTGAGGGTTGTCGGAATCACATACCCTCCTATACAAAGCACTACTCCCAAAGACCTCTAATTCTGTTTCCTTTAATAATTTAGCAATCTCTGGCGTAGTCGTATTCTTTACATAAAATTCATTAAGCACCATTAAAGTAGCTGCAGAAAAATCATAATAAGCACATAGCCCTACAGTCCAGTCTCTCTTCACCCCTAAATCTAATACGGTATATTTATGATAGAATTGAAAGAAGGGGTCACTATCTGGGGTAAACTCCTCTGGTAAGACAAACTTATCCGTCCTCCATTCAGCCACTATTGCCTTGTCTGGATCAATCTTAAATTTACAAAGATACTCCACTTGCCATTCAATAGAATCTTCACCACCTGCTAAATCCTTATATTCTTGAATAGTCTCTGGGAGTAGGGTGGTATTAGCATAAATATCTTGATGGAAATAAGATCCTCTTAATTGTGCTTCAATACAGAAATTCTTGAATTCTTCCCCTGATGCTGTTGCTTTTTGTTCTGGGGTAGACATTATAATAATTCTTCCATTACAGGTAAGAGTTTGAGGAAGTAATACAGACATCACAATATATCTTAAAGCAGTACAAAATGCTGCCTCATCTACTAGTGCTAAATCACAACGATCCCCTCTTAAATTTTCATATCTTTGATTATCAGTGCCATGGATATGAAAACGAGTACCATTAGGAAAAATATAACAATCATCTTTAGTTGACCATTTAGGGGCACATCCTTTTGGAGCATCTTCTACTATCTTTTTCCAAATCTCCATAAAGGTAGTCTTCATACCTTTTTGGGTCTTAGAGGTCATTTTGATTTCTGATCCAGGATTCTGCATCCCAAAGACAATAGCATAAATAATAGCTACAGCAGTCTTTCCCCATCTCCTAGAACAATTTACTACTGTGATTCTATGAGTAGCATCATCATAAATATCAAATAATATATGTTGGTGGGGATATAGTTTGTAACGGAGTAGACCCCGCTTCCAAGCTAATCTTAGTGCAAAATCAGGATTATCTTTAAGATACTTTTTTCTCTGTCTTTTGGTTGGCTTTTTTCTTTTTCTTAGAAGTAGATTTTTCTGCCTTTGACTTAAATTTTTTAAGTTGATTTGCTTCATTTGCTTTCCTAGCAACTAAAAATGCTTCTATTTCATCATCAGTAAAAACATCTTCATCCACATCCTTATGCTCATCAGCTAAAGCAGGAGTAGTGTGGAGAGTCTTCTTCATATTTAATAGACTCTCCAACTTTCTCATCTCAACAAGGTCAAGAGGACCTTCAGCTTGCTTAGCTTTTAGTTCTGCTATTTCTATATTAATTATATTTAGAGTTGAATTATTCATAGATTTCTGGGGATATCATCTAGCTCTTTCTCCTAGGCATAAAAGCTTGACCAATATTAAAAGTAGATATCTTCGTTTTAATAACATTCACATCTTCTTCTAATTCAGAGTAAGTCTTTACCTTTTCAGCAACAGCAGATAAGTCAGTCTCTACAGTATTGATATGATCTATCTCCTTTTCCAGCTTATCCATTCTTTTCATTAACTCTAACGCGGATTTAAGCAAACGATTCTTATTTTCAAATAAAAGATCTAGTCTTTTATTAATACGTACTTCTATGTCCGAGTCCATATCCTTAATTATTGTCAAATAACGACCTAGCAAACCCCGACTAAACATACATATTAAAGTGGTAATAATTATAAAAGTAACACAGATAATAATTGATATAACCATTACCTGCTCTCCAAAACATCAAAATATCGTTGAGCTTCAATCTTAAACTCATCAATCACAATAGCTCTCATAGTGGGTCCCACTCTGTCCTGTTTGATCAGTTTATCCCCTAGAGTGTAATTAGTGACAAAGTACCAGTTACTGCCATCTCTGCTTAAAGTGAAGGATTTCTCACAATCTTTAAGATCCACTTTCTTCTCCTTGGATGGTGTTGCTTTCTTCTTTGTCTTGGTTTCTGTTTGTAGTTCCTCTGACATTTCTATTCTCCTTTATTTGTTTAAGTTCATTAATTTTTGGTTGGATACTCTGATCAAATAAATAATCTATCAATCCTGGCTCTTTCATTTCTATCTGTAATAGTTTCTCCATCAGTCTCTTCACATATCTCTCTTGTGATCTTTCGGAAGTTCTCTTTCCCCACTTAAGATTATCAAGACACGTCTGGGAATCCCATACGTCCATCTCTCTAAGCTTTAAGCATCCCATATTATGTAGATCAGTTTTATTCAATTTCATCTTAAATATCCTTTTCCTCAATAATATCTGTAGTCACAGGAATATCCTCAAGGCATTCCTTTATATCTCTAATTCTCTGAGCGATCTGAAAGTTAAAGGAAGTCAGTATATCTATAGAATCTCTAAGACCTAATGCTGCTTCAGCATTAAATAGACCATTCTTTAGTTTGCCGACTGTACTAATAAATAACTCTTGATAGGAGCGTAGTTCTTGTTGGCTTAGATTATCTAAATCTAATTTGAGATTTTCCATTTATTACCGTCCTTGGTGGGTAAATAGCAAACGTCTAATGATAGCTTGCTCTTTAAAAATATATTAATAATCTATTACAATTCTATTAAATCCTCTTCATCTAAAGGAGGGGGAGGTGGATCTGGTCTAATAATAAAGGGTGCTTCCCCATTTACTTCAAAATTACCATTCTCATCTCTTTTAAGATAATACTCCAAGTATTTTAAAGCTTTTTTCAAATGAAAGTCATTGCGTAAACCCTCTCTAAAGTTCTCATTCCCAGCTCTTAAAAAAACTTGGACCATCGCATCAGAAGAAAGAGATAGTACTTTCTTCCCCAATCTAGGTTTCATCTTTTCTTTATTTACAAATTTTTTAATTTTGTATTCTAGCGTCTGTGTCTTTCTGTAATACCAGATAGTTACCCACACTAGATTCACTGCTAAGATTGTAAGTAGTAAATAAAATTCCATTAAAAACTCCTTTACCTTATATGATTTTTGTTAAGTATCTAGCTCTGTAAGTCTATGTTTTGAGTTAATTAGATAATAGGAGGGGTGTAAATCTATCTTTTCTAAAAACAGGTGTGACATCGCTAGCAGACTTTCTTCTCCTTCTAAATCTTTTTTCTTAACATTAATCAAAAACTTTTTAAAATAACCCCTCAATTCTTCTTCTTTCATTAATATCGTGTTGAAAAGAATGGGGGGGATGACCTCGTAGAGTAGAACAAATTGACCAAAAAGCCCCCTAACTCTTCGGTTAGGGAATAATCTTTCCTTTTCCAGCTCAATAATTAAAGCTTTGTCATATTGTCCGTCCTTAATTAAACGAGAAACCGATAGTCTAGTGGTCTTAATTTTTTTGTCTGGTTTCATTGTTGTTTCCCTTTTTCTCTCGGGGTATCTCAGTTTTAAATCCGCTCTTTTCCGCATGTGCCCCGAGAAGCCCTCCCAGTAGACCTTTAGAAGGCTTTTTTAAGCTATCTAAGGGTTTTCGGGAACATCCTGTTTTACTTTATTTAAATATTTATCATACACCCTAGATTTTTCTATCTCTTTTAATCTTCTTTGTTGTCTATAAAATCTATTAATATGCATAATAGGTTGTATATCTCTTAAGCAATCCTGGACGTAATGTTTATATTGTCTAAGGATTTTGTTAACAGTTACAGATGTTAGAGATGTACTTTTTATTGTATCAACCATTAGTTTCTCCTTTAAGTAAGTTAGTTGTACTGTATGTCATCGCATCATACTTAGCTGTTACTTTATCTTAGCTGTTACTATATTTCGTATAGTTTAAAGAACACCTCACTAAAATTACTCTACGACATTTCACGCTACTACAGCTCACTATACCCATCGTTCCACTTTAAAGTCATTCCACCGTGATTTAATTACATCATATCTAGCTTCACCTACTACAGAATCACAAAAAATATTACTCCACTGATAACAGTACTGCGTATCTACTTTACTACACTTATAATCTTGCTGCATCATACTGATCTGCACCTCACCTAACTATTACAGGATAACACTGTATCATAGGTATACATCACCTCGCTAATTACTTTATCCTTCAGCTTTTAAAGTATTAAGGAATAATACTACATCCATCCTTCTTCAGAATTTTCTACTAACTCTACATAATCCTCAAGTTTTTTTAATTTAAAATCAAATGTGCCAAACATATTTGAGGATCTAAATGCTCCTAATCCTATATTTTTGCCATGACTAAATATACTCTCTAGTACTTCCAAATCATTTATTTTAGAATCTCTTCTAATTCTTAAAGTGGTTGAGAAAGTAGTTTTAGGTGGTAATTGTTCACTAGCTGCTAGGGCACTCATTATTTGTCCCATTCTAGTAAATCTTAAGGGTCTTATATTAAGTATACGTTCTTTTGTTTCTGGGTCTCTTATAATATCGTGAGAAGCTACTAAAAAAGTTTCACAAAATTTTAAATCCATGGACATGGATTCTCCCATCTGTACTTTACTCTTTAAGATACTCTTATCCCCCCCATTAATAACATTAGCTAATACTGCTTTTACAAAGCCTAGAATCATGTGTGAAGATATCCCGACATTTCCATTACTGTCCCTTAAAAATACAGTAGATTTGTAGAGTTCATGATCCTGCAGATAATTATCTAAACGCTGTTCTACATCTTTAGAGTACAAAAGAATATCATCTAGAGCATTAGGTATCTCTTCTTTTACATTTAGTAATTCTTGTTGTGCTCTTAAAATTCCTTTCAATTCTTCAATCTCTTTCTGCTGAGAGATGTTCTCCCCCTTGTACTTTTTAAGAGATTTACTAATCTTTTTAGAAGCAGCATTTGCTAATTTAATCTGTTCCCGAGATTTGTTAATTACATGCTCATGCATGATGTCAACAGAAGCGTTTGTCCCCAGCATCGGCTCTCGGAGTCTTAATTGTAAATCATAATAATCAAAGATTTTGTTCATCGTCTTCTCCTTCTTTTTTTTGTTCATCTATTCTATTTTTTTGTCTTAATTAATTATACAGTTGATTAGGAGATTATTAAAAAAAAAGGGGGAAAAAGAATTTCCCCCTAGACGACAAAACAACAAAAAATAAGAAAGGAGTTTAGTCATAAGTATATGACTAATTAATGATACAAATTAATAGAGTATTATTAAAGAAGGGGTTTAGGAGCTAGTCCAAATCGCCAGTCCTGAGTCGTTATATATTTAATTTCAGATTTAAAGTATTCCCGTACAGTTATATCTAAATAAGACTTAGAGAATTTACAACCATCTTGCCAACTTAATAGTCCCCCGGGTTTGATGCATCTAAATATTTCTGATATCCATTCCTGCTGTTCTTCTTTAATAGCTTCCGAAGTGAGATCTAGGATTATATACTCATAAGTATGATCAGGGGTATTTTTAAGGACTTTTAGACCATCATCACAAATAAATTTCCATTCGTTAGTTCTTTTGTATATAGATTCATTCCAGTCAGAAAAGTGTGTATCTATCAAGTGGACAGCTTGTGGGTCTATATCTACTCCGGTAATATTTTTCCANCCTCTTCTTTGTAAGAGGTTAATAGAGACACCTTCTCCAGATCCTAGTACTAGGACGTGTTCAGAGGGGTGAGGTTTGTACCAGAAGACCAGATTCTCATGATACTCCTTATAACATCTCTCCGAGGATTGTAGCTCATTATTCATAATCAAAGATTTTCCCTGATCCTCAATATCAGCAATTAAAATTTCCTGATAAGGAGTAACTTCATGAGCTATCACTCTTCTTACTTTTAAATGTATTTCGTGACTGTCCTGAATTACTTTAGCGTATAACATTAGTTTCTATCCATTTCTACGATGTCTTCTACTTTAGAAGAAGTAAGTTTAGCTAGTCTTCTAATTATGGACTTGTAAGGGATATTAGGATTACAACTAAATAGATCTACCATTACTTTGTTGTCTTCGAAGAAGGAATGGATAGAGAAGTGTGACTCACCAAGTAAGAGTACTGCAGTTATTCCTTCAAGATCTTTAAATTCATGTTTAATAGCACCTTTAATATCTAGATTAAATTCTCTAGCGGTAGCTGCTAAAGAGTTCTCCCAGATCCAATTATCTTTAATGCCATTAGTTAGTTTACACATAATATGCTTCATTCACACCCCTTTAATATGTATAGATCTATATAAGTATTGTATTAGTGAGAAGATTAAGTTGTCAATTTTTCTTATTTCTAAGTTTCAAATAGAAGATTGTTACCATAGGATCAAACCTATCAAGAAATTCCTTGTTTACTTTAAATTTCTTTTTCCCTTCTTGTTCTTCCCTTAACTCTTCAAGGTACTTTTCCGCTTCATCTTCATCTTTCTCAGCCTCTTTAAATATAGAAGAATAGACACTAGCACACATATTAAAGGTTTCTCTTGCCCAGTAATATTTATCTACCCCCTCATATCCTTTCACACCACATAAAGAATATTCACAGTTAAGATCATCAACAAACTTAAAAAAGGATTCTTCAGGGATAGTAAATTTTCTCTTATAAGTATTAAGTCTAACAGAAGGATATTTCTGTTTAAGAGTTTCTATTGCATCTCGGTAAGATTTTTGATAGGTATAGTTATTCTTATGATTTTTAAGTTTGTCACTGAATCCCATCTTTACCCTCTAATACTTTATCTAATACTCTTTCTTTTTCTTTTCTTAATTTACTCTCTATAAACTTTTCTGTGTTATTTACTTTTACTTTTTTATCTTTTACCCATTTAAAGGTTCTAACTAAGAATCCCCATACATCTGTATACTCCCCATACATTGCATCCAACTGTTTAAAGTAATCACTATCCTTATTTATTATTGTAGTTCCATTTAAAGTAACAATATTATTTAGACTCAGCGAGTCCGCAGGACTTGCCAGTTCAGTCCCCATAGTATTACACCTAGATCTCCGAAGACTCGAAGAGGCTGAGGAGGAGCTAGTATTTCTTATAGAATTCGAGGGGGCAACATCCGAGGATTCTATA
>JGI10211J14876_10000121_pt1 | contig 29169 bp, 33 predicted proteins | sample Etolagsediment_FD_14876 | JGI IMG/M metagenome (IMG submission 14876)
AAATTATTAGATAATGAAAATAAAATACCGAAATATACCGAAAGTACTGGGTCGCGAAAAGGTAGACAACAACGTTATTATTACCCAAAAAGACAATGGATACCCACAGAAGTAGTTATTCCAAGAACAAAAGATATTTTTCAAACAATAATATTACAAAATGAATTACGAAAACAAGGAATAAATAAAAAACCTATTCTTATGATATATTTACCAAGAGATTCATCTGGTGATATTAGAATTTTTACTGTATCTACTAAAAATTCTATAGAAACAGATAATATTATCGAAGAATTTAATAAACGAGTAGAATGTTCAGAACCATATACTGAGAAAGAGTTTTTAAATAATGAGTTACGGTGTATATATTGTCCATATTCATACCTTGAAGGAGAAGAAAGTGGAATACCAATATGTAAAGAGGGAAAAGATCTAAGAGATATTTTTATAAAAAAATATTAGATAGATGATATAGTAGTTATATTCTTTTTTTCATTCTTTTTTAATATAATAACATTGTTTGCATATTGACTACCAATTTTATGATGTGTTATTAAAAATATTTGTGGAAAAATATTTGAGATTGCTGCTAATCCCTCAATTTCTGTTGCAATATTATTTTTATCCGTTCCATCAGTAGGTTCATCTAAAAATATGATTGGATTTTTAATATTTTTTAATAAAGCTAATCGTTCAGCAATAGCTAATAATGTTTCATTTCCCCCTGAAATATTATTAGATAATTCTACAAATTGTTTATGTTTTGCATCAGTAGGATATATTGTAATAGCATAATTCTCTGAATCAATTTTAATTGTCGTAAATTGTGGAATAGTAACTAATTGTTCATACCATTTTTGAGATAATCTTTCTAAATTCTTAATTTTAATATCTCTAACTTCTGTAGTTATTCTATTAATAACATCTTGTATATAGAGATATATTTTCTGATTCTTTTTAATAATATTAATCTTATCTATTCTTTTTTCTAATCCAGCAATTGTATCAGAAATAATACTGATCTGATTTCCCAAAGAATCTTTTTTCCTTAAATATTCTGTAGCTAATTGTTGTTTTTCATTCATCTTATATTCATATGAACTATATTTCTCTCTGATGAAATATGTGATCTCATCAAAAAGTTTATTATATTCATTAATTATAGATATATCATTAATTTCTTTGAAAAAAGGGGTTTCAACTAATATTATTGGTTTAATTAGTGTTAAATCAATATAACTTTCTTTAGGACACATCATATTATATTGTGTAATAATTTCGTGAAATTTTTTAGTAAATGATGGATATTGTTTATCAAAAGTATCTATAGTACTTCTATATTTAAGAATCTCTGTAAATAGAGAGGTTTGTAACCCTATAAATGAACTAATATACTTTTGTGAATGAATTACATTTTTAGACATTTTATGATTATTATTTCTATTTTTTATAATATTTGATTCTAGAGAGTCATTTTGTAGTATCTGTTTTTCAACGATATCGGTCCAATCTTTAATTTTCTTTTCTTCTTTAGAAATTTCTTTAGTAATATGTTCTATCGGAACAACTTGCTTACATGTAGGACAGATACCAGTTCCGTCTTGAAAAACATTAATATTATTAATAATAGTGTTGGAATTAGATATCTGTGTATTAAAGCTAGATATCTTTGCTGCTAAATCTAACTTTTTCTTTTGTAATTCATTTATAATTAAGTCGTTTTTTCTGATATTTCTTTTATTAATAAGTTTACTTTTTATATTACTTTTAAATGATCCATCTGTTTTTAATAGTGTAGTGATTTCATCCATAATACCCCTAATATTATTCTCAAAAGTTATCATATTTTGAGATATTATTAATATATCATTTATGGATGTAGTAATGTTAGAAGATTGCGTTTTTAATTGTATAATATTTGACATATTTTGTTCTTTTAATTTTTTAATATCCTTTTTTATTAAATCTATTTTTGAAATATATTCATTATATTCATTTTGTATAAATGCTAAATTTTGTGTATTATTCTTTAAATTTTGTTGTATTAAATCTTCATTCTCTAAATCTTTTTTAAACTCTTTTTCTATATCTTTGATGATATTTTGTAAATGATTTATTTGTGTAATATTTAATATATAATCTAAAAATGTTTTTACAGAACTTCCACCATAAATAATGTTATAAAACTTTTTTTGTGAAAATACTAATAGAGACATATAAGTACTTTCCTTAATTTCTATAGTTGATTCAATCAAATTTTTTAAGTCCACTTGTTTTGATCCCATTTTGCTATTTAAAATAGATCTCCATGATTTCTTATCTTCCTCTAAAAACTCAAAAACTAATGTATCATCTTTAATATTATACTTTTTAATAATTTTATATTTTTTATTATTACTAGTATAAATTAATTCGAGTTTCATATGATCTTCGCCTCGTCTAAGTATATTATTAATTCCACGTTTCGAACCCCAAAATATCCATGAAATAATTGTAACAATACTTGATTTACCAGCACTATTAGATCCCTGAATCAAGTTAAGACCAGATTCAAACTTTATATATGACTTTTTAAATAATTTTACATTAATCATATCAATTGAATTTATATACATCCCATATCACCTATCTAAAAAATGTTGTAATATCTTTTTTTAATTTTTTACCATCTTTTTTGTTTATTGAATCCTTTTTTATAATATTATTTATTTGTGTTTTATTGACATCCTTTTTAGGTATTATATTTGTTGCTTTTTGTTGTAACTCGTTAAGTGTGCTACCCTTTATTGTGAGTATTATGGATTCCTTAATTTTATTATCTAATGGATATCTAATCTTTTTAGGTAAATTTCCACTTTTTTGTAAATTTTCATAATTATCATTGTAAGCATTTCGAATTATTGTATATGAATCATTGAAAACTTGAGAGATTTTTGGTGTGAAGTATTTTTTAAATGCTTCAGAAATAATTTCATCATTATTAATAGTATTTTTTTGTGTTTCTATTTCTTCAATAGACAAATATTCATGTATAAGATTAAGGGATTTAATATTTGATAAATATAATATTCTATTACCAAATTTACTCAAAATTTCTTTTTCAATTGCAATACCATCAATTGTTTCAGATTCTAATAACTTTCCTTTTAATTTTATTGATAAAATTAGCTGTTTATCAGAATCATTAATGATCTTTTCAATACGTTTAAAAATTTCATTCTTATAATATTCTGCTGATTGTTCAATATCACTTTCAATAAAAATTTTTTTCATTATATATTTACTAGATATTAGATGAAATTTATATTCACATGTCTTTTTTTCTGGATCAATAGATACAATATAACAGCCCGAAGTCCCTAACTGTTCAAATGACCAATTTATAGGAGATCCAGGACACAAATATAAGGTTTCTCCAGGTTTGAATACTCCATAATTATGTTTAAAAATATGCATATGTCCAATAGATACTAAATCAAACGAAAACTTTTCTATGGTATTAAAAGAAACCTTTTTTTCTTTAGAATATTTAAGATTATTTATTTGATCTACAAATATATGTAATAATAAAATATTATATTTTGATTTATCAATATTTTCAGGTATAATATAATTATTAATTATTTTTGTTGTATTTTGTTTATAACATCCAACTCCATATATACGAACATTTTTAATATCTCTATATCCAACAGTATCAATTCCACGTGCAGCATCAAATCTAGGATCAATAAGATCGACGATATTATCTTCGGCTAATTTAATATAATCAATAGAAATTCCATTATATAAGCTATCGTTATCTCCAGCTGAATCGTGATTCCCAAAAATTGTTAAAAACATAATTCCCGCATTTTTTAGTTTTACTAATTGTGTTCTTACAAAGTTGACAATATTTGGTGCTGGTCTATAATTATCAAAAAGGTCACCAAGATGTAAAATTGCATCAACTTTATTTGCAATAGCTTTTTCAACAATTTGTTTAAAAATGTTATTAAAGTCGTCTACTCGTTCTCTTTTTATCTGTATTGGAAATGATACATCTAAATGTATATCTCCAGTAATTAAAAACTTTACTACCATATAAATCACTTAAAATATTTATCAATAAATATACTTGAAACTAATATAATAATGGATATGCAAATTAATAATATTCCCCATAATAATATAGTAATAGTTGAAAAATTGACCCCATAAATAGAAAAGTTCATAAAAAATGTTATAATGAGTACCATTGCAAAATTTTCAATTAAAACTGATAAGAAGTACATTCCAACTTCTGGAGAACGTTCATCAGTTTTTATATCATTATTATCTGACAATATTATTCCCTAATATTTATACATTATATTATAAATTATATTATATATTACAAAAAAAGATATTTAAAGTTATAAAAAAATAAAATAATATTTGGGAAATATCACTTAATTTTATTTTTACATAAATTATATAATATTTAAATAACTTTTCTTCTAAATAATATTGACAATTATGTTAAATGATAAATCATTAATTATTACTAATAATAATCATAACAAAAGATATAAAAGATATAAACACTTATGTTCAATTGCTAAAAAGTTCATAAATAGTCTTTTAAAGATATATTCAATAGAATATGACTTATATAAAGATGTTAAAGATGAAATCTTTAAAATATATTCCAAAAATATAACATTTTCTGGACACCATAGTAATAATATTATATTAGCAATAATATATATTGTTATCAGGCAGAAACATCTCCCATATGTTTTAGAAGATATATCTCAAATTGGAAATGTTAAGAAAACAATAATTAATAGAAAGGTAGCATTAATAAAAAAAAGTTATGTAGTAGAAATGCCTGATAGAAATTTTAATTCATTAATTGAACGATATAGTAGTCAATTAAAAATATCACAAACTTATAAAAATAAAGTAAAGAAAATTATTGAAGAAAATATTATTTTTTTTAAAACAAAACCACCAAATATCGCAATTTTTGGTACAATATATTATGTTCAATATGATCCTAAAATACCTAAAAATTTTTCACAATTAAAATTAGCTTTTCTCGGTAATACATCCATGGTTAGCTTACGTCGAGTATTTAAATATTTAAATAATAAATATAAATAGTGATAAATATGAATTATAATTTGCCATATGTAAAAAAGTGTATTTCTAATATTTCACAATCTGATAAAAAGATTGCAATTGTTGGTAATATTATAGAAATAGATGAAAAAGATAAGAAAATTAAAATTGATGATGGTACTGGCGTTTTTGTTGGAATATATTCTGATGATACATATGTCCCCAAAGAGTATGCTATATCTAATACCGTTAGATTATTTGGAAATTTATCTATTTATAAAGATGGGTCATCAGATTTTATTGTACATATAATTCAAACGATGTCAGGACTAGATATGGAATTATATAAACAAATTTATAATAAATAGAGGTATCAAAAAATGTCAAGAATTATGTGTATTGGATATAAAAAGATTAACGAAGTTATAGAAGTCAATTATAAAAGAATTAACAAGGATGTTATACTTAAGAATATTGAAGGTAGTCATATATCTGTATTATTGGAAAATGGTAAAACATATATAGTTCAAGGTATATGTCCCATTAAATTAATAGAAATAACAATGACTAAATTCATAGAAATACTTGATAGTTTAAACTTGAAAGTTGACAAATCTCTAGAAGAGTATAGCAAAGGGATTCAAAACATTAAATATAATAATGAACTAAAAGAGAGAGTAGAAAACCTTTTAGACGAATTAATTAATTAAAAGTATTTTAAAAAGAAATAGAAAAAATTACCGTTCTTTTCTTTAATTTTCAAAAATATTATATAATAATTGAAAAATTTTAATAATAGATCTTTTAATATTATAAATAATGAAACATATATCGATAATATTAATATCAATATTAATTTTAGGCCCTATTTTTTTGCTTACTTCTAATATATATATATATGATGAAAACAATTTATATAGAACGAGTAATATTAAAAGTATTTATGATGATTACCAGCCTGATGAGTTTTCCTTTATTCTGAACCCCGCGTTTTCGTATTTTGAATGGCATATTGTATATTATAAAGGTCGTACTCTATATTATGTTCCAATAGTAGAATTAACTCTTATAATAAATAATAATGAAAAAATTATAATTAAAACCTTTACAAAAAATGATGTCCCAGGAAGTAATTTGAAAATTTATAATCATTCTGGAATATATTCAATTTATGGAAGATTTTATGCGGCTGATATAAAGTTAGAATTATATATAAAAACGAGTAGCTCAGATGATCTATATTATTATACCGAAGAAGTATATATGTTAAATGGTCTATTTTATAACTTCTTTCTATTTGCTTTTATAGGAATAATCTTATTATATTACTTTGTAATTAAACATGAATTTAAGAAACGTGGGAAAATTATAAAAGTAGGATTAAAAATACGATAATAATTAGTTCTTTTTTGAAGTATTTTTTAATAGTCCAATACTTTGGTTACATGATCTAAAATGATATATATTAATGAAATGAGTATCCTTATTATAAATTTTATAAATTTTACTATTAATAATCATAGTTTTTGTTACATATCCAAAAATATAGACTTTATTTTTTAAAATTTCTGGGAAAACAAAGCAAAAAAATAATATATCAGGATATCCATGACCATATAATTGTGCATTTTTACCCCTATATGGATAAAATAATGTATTTTTATATTTCTTATATCTAAAAAATTCATCTATAGAATTATACCGTTTAATAATAGCAGTTTTAACTCCAACTTTAAAATCTTTAATCTCATTTTTTACTAAAAAATCATGAGATATTTTTTTATGACTATTTTCAAATTTTGTGCCTGTATCATAAATAATATTATTTTCTATAAAAAATTGTGATATTGCATATTCTCCCTGTAATCCATAGTAATCGAATATCCATCTTTTACTTTTAGTATTTTTAAAGTCTTTTCTTTTAAAACCTATTCTTTTATCAATCTTTGAACGGGTTATAGCTTCTTGTCTTAATGTCTTACGAATTTCAATAGACATTGTATAAACTTTAGGTGTAACAGGTAAATTATTTCTAAAATTATTCATTAATATTTTATATTAAAAAAAATAATATAAACTTATTAAAATGATTTAATATATATTTATAGAATATATTTATATCTTATAAAAAAGGTATTTTTAGATAATGAAAGTATTATTAAAAATTACTGATATGTATAATAGTAAAATCTTTTCTAGTGATATAAGAGAGAGTTCTATTGATGAATATATAATAGTAGCTCAAAATAGTGATGAATCTACAAAAGTATCACTAATAATATCGGTAAGTCGTGAAAATCTTGACAAATTGAAAAAGAAATTATCTATGAGAAAAGGAGGGATAATCTCTGTTTCTCTAAAAAACTTTTATGATATACTTCCAGATAAAGAAATTGTAATTAATTAATTAACTTATATGATAATATGATAAATTCACAAATAATTTCAATTAAAAATAAGTTAGAAAAATTATCTAAGATCCCTAATATTAGTCATCTTCAATATATTATAAATATGTATTGTATTTGTGGTCATAATGGAAATATTAATATTAGAAATTTAAATATGCCCGTCATTTGTAAAAATTGTAATGCTAAAAACTCGATTAAAAAGATTACTATTAGTATAATTGATCCAATGAATAATATAATTTTAGATGAAGTAAATCATAAAATTTTTGAGTATATTTTAATGATTCATCTAGCAAAGGATGTTAAACTTTTAGAATTCTCTCATAATTATAAAGAAAATAATATATATATTATATTGGAATATTCTACACTCCGTCAAGCAAAAGCATTCTATATAGCTATTGCCAAACTTATTATAGATAATAAAATGCAATATAAAATTAATATTAGAAATAATATAATAAGAATTAAGAATTTAATTAAAAATATTGATGATATTAATTATATTAACTTTTTTAAGATAATTACTCAAAATATATTATTATTTGAAAAAGATAAGAGGGGAATATTCCATCCATAATTTTATAAATATTATATTAACTAAAAACTTTTATTCAAAACTTGTTCTGCAGTAGATCTTACAATATTTGAGAGATCTATAATAATGTTAGTTAAATCATTGCCTCGTAACCCAAAATTATTATTAAGATATTCTTTAATTGCCGTAAAATTATATTCACATAATAATAATGTGAAATATGTTTTACCCGATATTATTATATCTTTAGTTTCATATTTTATCCACATTTTTCGTTTCTTATTGGTATTATATCGTGTCCATACATAAGAAAAGATTTGGTGCATATTATATTTATAATTTAATAATTTATCATTTAATATAATTATGAAATCAAAAAATGCTAATTTATCATTTTTTATAATATTAATTGCTTTTCTTATATTTTCTTGATTTGTTAATAACTTCCTTTTTTTGTTTTTCATTATTTTATAACCAATGCAAATTGATTTGTATTCTTAATACTGTAATATATTGCAAAACCAAATATTCCACCAATTGTAGTCCACATAATATCCCATAATATATTAATAGTATTTGGGTTAATGAATGTTGTAAAAATTACTAAAATTGATAAAAATAATTCTACGCCGATAATCACTATAATTATTGATATTAAACTTATCCATTCTCGGTTTTTACGTGGAAAGAACTTAAAATTACTTATTACTAAATAAATAGATAGTCCTGCAAAAAGGTGGACTATTGCATCATAAAGTTGGTTATCTGAGTACATAAAATGGGGTATTTCTAAGAATATAAATGGAATACATAACATAAGTGTAAATATTTTATATTTCTTAGATTTATCTGATAATAATAATACAAATAATAACATGATAATAATTGATGTTGCTAAAATTATCCAAACAAAAATATCCACAATTACAATTGACATATTTAATATATAAAATAAAATATTAAAAAACCTTCTTATAAAAAAGTAAAAAAATTACATTTTTAAAACTGTTACTGTTGTAGATAATATTCCTTTTCTTTGTAGTATGTATATTATTAATACTGTTGCAATAGCTGTTATAGAAGCAGTCCCTATTATTATTAATGTTTGAAATAATAATGTTAGATCTAATGGTGGTATAGTGGGTGCTGATGCAAGTACTAGTTCTGCATATGAACTTTCATCGGATTCTAATACTGATCCACCTATTGGTACATAGAAATCGAATGGGAGAAATTCATCTGGTACTAGATCATTATTAGTTCCATATTCTATTAGAAATCCTATAGTATCACCTGGTCTTGGAGTATATCTCATTGAAGTCATATTAAATGCTATTTCTATTTGAGTATGAAATATAACACTATTATTTGATGTTCCAAAAGAGACATTCTCAGAATATTCTAAAGTTGCTGGAGAGAGTAAAAAATTTACTTCTTGTAAATCCATATAGAAGAAACAATCTGCTTTACATGATACTAGTTGTTTCGAGTTATTAGTATCTAAATGGATAATAATTGGTGCAATAAGCCATCCTGTAGTGTCACCTGTTAAGTCTAAATATATAAATAAATGTGTAGCATTATTTAAAAAATAGACATAATTATTGACCATTGTATTATTAATAAAATGCCATGTTTTGTTTCCGCCATTAAGAAGATATAAATTGTCAAGATTTCCGTCTATTATTGGAGAAGTAGCTGCCCAACCAGAGTTCATCGTAAAAGGTACATCAATGGCATTTACTTGTGGTATTGGAAAAATACTAAAAACAAATAAGAAAGGTAATAATAATATTAGTATTATACTAAAGATTTGTTTAACCTTTATTTTATTATTTATTTTCATTGAAAAAAAATCCTTTATTATTTTTTGTTAATATTTACTTTATTAATTTGATATATTTATTTATTTCCTTAAAATATTAAAATTTAAAAAATAAAAAAACTTTTTATAAATTAAAAAAAAGAGAGGAAGTAAGAAAGATTATTATTAGAAAAATGGTAAAATAATGCCAAAGACAATTAATCCAATTCCAATTAATACCCCTATAATACTACCATAATAAGCAAGTTTTAGATAGAATGATATTTTCATCATACCAGTTTTTATATTCTTTACTTTTTTATAGATAATATAAGAAATAATTGTTATTATAATTCCAGCAATGAGAAGAATAATTCCAAGTCCCCCAGTTAAATATGACCACCAACTATAAAATGATGTTATAGCTCCAATAGTTCCACTTGGTGATACTACAATAACATCTCCACTTCTATTACCAATTGGTGGTTTCACATCAGTTTCTCCACCACCAACTCTGGATAATGGTTTCCAATCATAATAAGATCCAACTACAACTTCTACTTGAATAGTTTGTTTAATCCAAACATTATCAACTCGTAGTCCAACAATAGTTTCTTCACTTTCAAAGGATGGAATTTTAGCATATAAATTTTGCCAAACTTGTCGCATTAAAGCATACTCACTACTCCAAGATTGTTGTACTTTTTTAAGAATTACTCTTGGTTTTAGTGTATATCCAATTGATGATGCTATTTGTGAAATATCAGTTGTTGATACATCATAATTCCAATTAGCATCGTACCAAGTTGAAACATTTATTCCATTTGTGGTATACATATTAATTAAAGCTCCACTCCCTAATGTAGGAATCATATAAGACTCATATTCAGTATCTTTTAAAAGATAAGAATCTAAATGTTGTCCACTTGCTGATACCGAACCTTGTGTAGATGATTCAATAAAAGTATTTGGAGTATATCCTAGATCTTCAACGACATTAACAACGATAACTTGTGGATCAGTTGGAATATTTTCTAAATATCCACTTGAATAAAGACCAGTTCTTAATGATTTTATTCTACCATAAGAGGTTAGATTAGTATTCTTAGTATAATTCCCAAATCCTTCTATTATTAATTTGCTAGCAAAGATGTCAGAAACGGAATTAGTATCAATTATTCCTAAAAATAGTATATCTGCAGTTGTTCTTTCATTGACATTTTCTTCAAAAGTATTAAAGTCAGGAGAAAAATTATAATTTGGGTAATAAATATATTTTGGAAGAATTGCACCTTCAAATACTGGATCAATACCTAACCAATAATCTTGAACTTCATCAATATCACATAACATTCCTTGAAGATCACTTCTATAATGTGGAAAGGTGTTTGTATTATCTTTAGTATACATTACAAATGTATATTCGAGTAGAAATCCGTGCATAATTAATGTTTTATTGTTTGCTAATTGTTGTTCTTGTAAAATGGTACTATTTAGTACAGTTGGAACAGCTCCAATATAAATTCCCCACTTTCTTCCATTTGGAAAAGATAATTCATTATTTGAAATAGGAATTTCAACTTCAACTTCTGAACCATTTATGATTGTTGTGGTTTTAAATGAATATGGAATAATATTTAACCAGTCTTGTAAGATTATATTTCCAGCAGTTATGGATTTCGTATTAATATTTAGGTTTTGTGAATGATGTAGTAATTCACTTGATTGAAATGATGGATTTATATAGATGTTAATAGAAAATATGGAATATACTAATAAAAAAAGAAAAAGGGTTTTGAATGGTTTATTATTATTCATTGTGTTTTATACCTCAATTGATTTTTATAGAATCGATTTTAGTGTTAATATATATTTTGGTGCTTCAAAATCATTTAATATACCATAATATATTGATAGATTTGTGATTAATTGAAAGTCACCTTCAATATTCCACATTTCAAAACCAGATGGAATACCAAAAAACTTTTTTGTTATATTAAAATTTCCACATTGAAATGTTGGAACATTTATTGAATGATCAGTCATATTTTCAGCAGTACCATTCCATCTCATCCAAAGTCTAATTGAGTTATCACTATAATTATCCATATAACTATCATTAGGTATAAATCCGTACGGATAAATTTGGCTATCTCCAAAAGTAGTGTTTGTATCAAATGGAGATACAATTTGTAATGAAAATGTTAATATATTATGTCCATCAGTTATATTTTCTATTCCATAAGTACCATAAGTTCCGTTAATTGCTACTAGGTTAAAATCAATTTTTGTTATAGGAGTTATGGGATTAACATAATATATCGTTGTATATGGATTTGTTATATCATCCCTTGCATATATACCAATAGTAAAATTACTATATGATCCATTAGGAGTTATATATCCATAAGATAATTCGGGTATTTCAATGATTGTATCAGTTGTTGCATTATGATAATTTGTATGATTCCAAAAAAATAAATGTATTGTACCATTAACCCATTCAGCATTATTTTGATCATATAATAATATTTTTGTATAACCTTTTTGATATTCTTCAGGTGGTGGTGTTGGGAATAATATTGATCCAAGTGCGCCACTACTAAATGTAGAAATTAATAATAATACTGTTAGAGCTACTGCCCCAAGTAATCTACTAGATGTTGCAATACCAGTTTTCCCTCGTTTTTTATTTGTTATATACCCTGCATAAACTTCTACTATAGCCCAAGAAGCTACAAATCCCGTAGTAGTATATATGGTAACATAAAAAACTAATTCGAAACCAGACCATAATGACATTCCAAAAAATGTTGTTAAAATTCCAACTAAAAATCCTATACCAACTATAGCTATCCAACTAAAAGTTGATATATCTGAAGAATTATTAGATTTTTTTCCTAAAGATATTTTTCTTTTTTTCATCTATTACACCTATTTAGGATATATTTTAAAACCCCTTCTTGGCTTTTCAGGTTTACTTAATATAACACTACCCAAATGTACCAGAAGAATCCAAACGATATAGCCAGTTGCAAATGCCCAAAAAATTATTAGTACATATAATAAACTATATATATTTACATTAGTAACGAGATTAACATATTTTTGTACTAACATTATATAGATTGTTGCAATAATACTAAGAATAAAGATTGCTGCCGTAAAAATAGCTCCTTTTTTATCAATATAAATTTCTCGTAGAACGCCAATACTCCATGCACCAACGATAAATCCAATATAACCCCAATAATATGGTAAATCTATTATTATCATATCACTAAAAGGATAAGGTCCTAATAACTTCAAATAATCAAATACATTAAAAGTATAACATATATTATAAAATAATATTTCTATCTGATTTATGAATACCATTAATAATATTGATAAGATAAGAAAAGTAGATAGTTCCAAAATATCAGAAATCGGTTGATTTTCACTATTTGTATAAAAGAATAATAGAATAAGTATCCCACCAGGAATAATACACATCCAATAGGATTGCATATTATATAAAAATATGTATAAAAATGAAATGATAATTTCTGAAATACCAATAGAAAGGGACAACCAATATATTAGACTAAGATATTTATCAATTTTTTTTTCAGACATATATTTCACGTATTTTAAATTTTTTATAATTATAATATAATTTAAATATATCTCTATAAAAATAATTCTATAATGAATATTCCACTTACTAAAGAAAATGTCAGGGAATTAACATTCTCTAATATTTTAAATAAAATAACTCATCAAAATATGAATTGGAATAAAGATATTAGACTACAAGAAATTTATGATGAAATTTTACAAATATTAGACATGGATAAAATAACATTTATTAATAAAATACTTCAATTGAGAGAAAAATATCCAGAAACGGTAATATTATATCCTGCAAGTTATATTATAGATTTTTTTATGTATATAAAAAAAGAGAGAAAACAATTTGGATATATAAAAATAGTAAAATTAATTAATTAGTAATTGCTAGATCTAATGCCCCCCTAATTTTATAATATATAGTAGTAAGATCTTCATCACTTAATATATTTATATCAATAAATTGTTTAATTTCATTAGTAATATATGATGACATATTCGTTGAATATCTATTTGTTCTACCACTTTTCCAAATTCGAATCATTTTGTTCTTCTTTAAATGTTTATTAATATGTTTTCTAATAGTAGTTACTGTAACATCACCAATAATAGTTGTTAAGTAATCTATAGTTATGTCTTCAGCTTTTGCTTCTAGTATAGATAATATACAAAAACATATTTTATCTAGATTATTAATTTTTTTAATAATTGAATTAACTATTGGTTCTAATCTTTTAACATAAAACATTTCACTAAAAGTATCTAACTTTTTTTCTAGTTGTAATTTTTCAATAACTGATAAGTCGTTTTGATCAGCATTCGGGGGTTCAATTATATCATCATTTTTTATACTGACAGTATTTATTGGGGTTATAGATTCTTCAGTTTTTGTTATTAGTGTATTTGTTGGTCTAATAGATTCTTCAGTTTTTGTTGGTATTATATCTATAGATTCAGGTGTTAAAGTTTCCATTTTTTCTATTTTTGGTGATTGGGTTTTAGTATTCTCAGGTATATTTATTTCTATTTGAGTAATTTCTAACTCTAATTCAGCAATTCTTTTTTCATATAAATCAGATAATTCTTTATGTTTCTTAATTCGATTATTATATTCAATTAATGTTTTCGTTTGATTTTCAAGTTCTGTATTCTTTGCTTCAATAATTTTCTTTAAAATATCATTTCCATTAGTATCACCTTCTACAATAACATTATCTACTTGTTCTTTATATTTTTCATTAAGAGTATTTAATAATATCTTTTCCTTATTAACGAACTCAAATTTTTCTTTTAAATCTTCAAAATCTTTATGTATCTTTTCTATTATTTGTTCTTTTTCACTTAATTTTGAATATAATTCTTGAATATATATATTTTCATTTATTTCATTTGTGGAAAATAATGAATCAAATAAATCATCTATCAGATTATATTTCTCTATATTAATAGATAATGAATTACTTATTGAATCAAAAATTTCTTCATCTACATTAAAATCTTTAATATCAGAAAAAATTATTATTGCATATATATTATAATTGCCTCTAGCATTAGGATTTTCTATTGAAAATCTTTTACCATAAATTTTTCCTTTATAATTTGGTACTGAAAATGTAAATATTCCAATAGTTTCTCCCATACCCAAACTAGATTTAACAATACTCTTAATTATAGGAGATTTCTCCTCACTTCCCCTAATATCTTTGATATATAATGGTATATATCCATGATTCTCATCAAATGTTGCTAACAATATTCCAGAATTCACTTCAGGTGTATGTTCAACAATTTTTGATAAATCTGATGAAATAATATCTAAATTATTAGTTTTTTCAGATAAATCTTTTTTTAATCTTTGATTTTCTAATAATAATTCATCCATAGTTCCTTCGTATCCACGACTTTTATATTCTATAAATTCGTTATTAATTAAATTATATTTATTTTTCCATTTATCAATTTCAATAATAAAATTATTTAATTGATCTAATTTTTTAATATCATTAATATTAATTTGTGGTATTTTTATACAATCAACTTGTGTAGCACTTTCTTCTATGATTGCTTCAGTTCTGGCAACATGAATAGAATGTTTTGGTCTACACTTCATTAATCGAAGCTCCTTATCATCTGTATTAGCAGTTACCAGCTGACCAGGTAATAATGTTCTAATTAATGATTCCCACTTCCTATCAATCGGAAATGGCGACATTCGTTTTAAATTATCAAAATCATTTTTATGTGTTAAAGATCCTATATAAAGTCCCTTAATTTGTTTTAATGCTTTTGAATCTAGATCACCAGGTTCTTGTGTTACTAACATAAGAGAAAGACCAGGACTTCTTCCATGCTTTATATAAGTTCGTAATGATTGTAAATTATATTTTTCAGTACTTGTCTTATTTGGAATATAATTACGTGCTTCTTCCAAAATTAAGGTGACGGGTGGAATATATTCTGTCTTATTTTTTATTGTTAAACCTATCCTTCTTTGTGATGCTTCTGAAGATAATTTAGCACGTTCTTCATAAATCTTATCAGATAAAAAAGCACATAATAATGCCCCAATAGATTTATTTGATTTAGATATATCAATAATTATACACTTACCTTTTTTTGTTATATCTCTAATACTTAATCCCTTATCTTGAGAAAATATACCCCATGTTTGCATTGCCATAAATTTTCCCCTAATACTGGTAGCACTTGCTGTATGAAAAGTACCACATTTATTATCTTTTGCTTCCATTTCTAATATATTAAGTGTACTTATAAGATCAGTAATACTAAAATCAGTAATTCCCTGTTTAACTATAAGTTCTTCCATAACTTGTGTTAGAACTATTCCTTGTGGGTGTGTTCTTTTTATTTGGAATAGATCTAACCATCCATCGGGCTTCAATTGATTCGGTTTTAATGAAACAGTTCCATCATATGTTCCCTTAGCATATTTCTTCTTATCACCTTCAGGAATTAACACTTCTATATTATTAACAAATCCATATGGTGAAACATCATTCCATCCAAGTAATTCATCTTTATCAGTATTAGGATATTTTAATGAAAAATATATTCCCATAATATCAATAACAATTAAACTCATATTTGGATTAGTTTTTAAATATTCTTCAATTATTGTTCCCATCATATATGTCTTTCCGCTTCCAATCTTTCCACAAATAACGAATATCTGTGGTTTTGTGGTATCAATAGTCACCTTTTCTTCTGTTAGTTTCCCTACTTCATAAATCCCCCTATTTCTATTATTAGATATTTTATAATATTTTCCTAGATATGCTTTATTCGTTTGTGGTATTTCAAGTTTCTTTGTTTTATTTATTACTTCTAGTTCTTCTTGTAAAAAATCATCATTATTATCTATTTTTGGAACTATGATTTCTATGGAACTTTCTTCGTTAATAACTTTAGCATCCATAATAGTATCCTTTTCTTTATTTTTTTTATCCTGTTTCTTTAATTCATCAACTAGTCCTTTAATACTCATGTATATCACGATTTATGTAATGCAATAATTTCATCTAAACGTTCTTTAAAATTATCTATTATATCCAATTTATTAGAATTTGTTAATATTAATAATAATATTGTTTGCATTTTTTCTATTATTATTATAAGTTTTTTTAATTCTTCAGTATTCTCTGCTACTTTTCTTTCAACTCGATAATAGTCTCTTCTAAAAAATGAATCTAATAATACTCGAATGACTTCACTATTTATTGCATTTTCTGAATCATCCTTTTTTAGAAAATTGTTTTCAGTTAATCGCTTTCTTATTTCATAGAATTGTTTATGTCTAGATTTTGGTATTCTTACAGTTATTCCAGTACTTGGAGACATTATTATACACTATATATATTTGAAAATAATTATATATAAACTCTATATTTAAAAAAAAAGATTCATGTGTAAATGTAATAATAAATACGAATTAACATAGGAATAGTAATAGCAAATAATATAACATAATAATCATAACTAAGTGCGATTAAAACATAATATACATCAGGTATTAAAGCACGAATACCCAAATAATCTAAATCTATACATGCAAATATTATAATAATTGGATAAGTACATAATATTATATACATCCAGATAGAGTCATATCCATAAAATATTATAGATATAAAAATTAATATTGCACGTGTAGTTGACCATTCAATAGCCACAAAAATTTTCCAATTATTATTATATATTTTTGATAAACATAAATCCATCATAAAACTAGTGAATAATAAAAAGATGTAAAATAGAAGCTCTTCAAATAAATAATAAAATAGTGTAATAAGAATATCAATAATCATAGTAATAATTAATAAAACATGAATTGTTCTAATGTGAATAGTACTCATAGGCATTCGCCCTATTTTTGTAGCATTATGAAGTAAAAAAATCCCTTTTTCTTCAATTTGAATTGTAAAATATGTAAAAAGTATTACCATTAAAAAAAATGCAGCAGAAAAAATTATACTAATAGAATTTGTAATTATAAAGCTGATAAATAAACTATCAATAAATAGTAATAGTATATATGTCTTAGTTCCTAATTTAGAGTCCTTCTTATTAAACAATAAAAATCCCCCCAAAAGTCGCCAGAACTCCACTAATAGCTAAAGCATTATTTATTAAATGTGTTAATATTGAAATAGATTGCCTACGAGTAAATTGAAACTGAATACTAGTTATAACTCTCAACCCTGTGACAAATGCTAATGCTGCTAAATGTCCTACATATACAACTGTATGAAAAAATGTGAATAATCCAACTATAAATAATATACTAATAATTTCTTTAATAAATTTTATAGATTTTAATTTTTTTGAAAAATGTAATATTTCCCATGTAATTGATTGCATTGATAAAAAAAACATTTCTTCTCCAATAGCTCCGACAACTGCAAAAATTACTAATGCAGGTATAATAGCAGATCCAGAAGTACTTCCTCCAAAAAGTAGATTTAATACAAAAATACCAATAATACCAATAATTAACCAAGCAAAAATTATTTTTGAACTTTTTGAATCTATCATCAAAAATACTGAATTTGTATGTAAAGTTTCGCTACGACTACTTTCGGCGTGATCTAAATATATCTTTATAGTAATGCCTAATCCCGCTAGAACAGCTAATACAACACTTCTTAATGCTATATCGGCTATAGTGCTATCTGGATCACCAATATAAATAAAATTTGCTGTAATAGATATTACAAATAAAAAAATTGCTATAATATAAATAGGATCAAGAATATCAATAAGTTGTATTGTCCAAATATCTTTTTTAAAAGCCCTAGAAATACCTTTAGATCTCCTATTATTAGTAACACCATTTCCAATGAAAGAAAAAAAAGAAGTTATAAAATTTTTTTTTTAGACATTGTTATTTGCCATGAGGTAGGCTTTGAAGTTTAGGGTCGCCCATTACTTCAGTTACAGCCCTTTTCAATTCATCATATTTTAAAGCTATTTTCTTTACAGATTCAATAGGATCAGCAGCCTTAACTTTCATTGTAAAACCGTTTTTGCTTACTTTGTGTCCTAAAGCTTTAATTACTTGTGAAGTAATATTACTAGGAACTTTTGGAATATTAACTGTTAATTGAATATTTTCAAAAAATAGCAATACCTCAGACTCTACGCCTAAATCTTTCTTTATACCTTTAACGAGCATATCTACTGCATTTGCAAATGATTCATATAAAATTGTTTCAACTTTTCTTGGCATATAATCACCATTAAATATTTTTATTATTATAATAAATTATATATATATATTTTTTATGTTAAAATAATATTTAACTATTTTTAATCGCCTAAAATTGTCGGAATTCCATGATTATTTAATGATTGTATTAAGTTAAATCCAACTAATATATGGTATCCAACAAACTCATGAAAGTTAGGTATTACTCCGAAACGTTGGTCACTATGGTATTCGATTATCTTACCAGTTTTTGTATCCTTATTAATAACCACTGTCTCCACTTTAATTGCGGGATATGTATTTACCGCCTTTGTTTGTAATGAAGTGAATCCAGATACCGAGATAGTGTTCTTAACAATTTCTGCATTTAAAAACATAGCTAATCCTAAAGACATAAAATTTTCTGGCGATCCTGAGTCTATGAGAACCTCATAATTTGGATATCCAACTTTTTTTTCATTAATGATATTATAGTATGATTTTTTCTTATGGTCATATTTTTTTACCATTGATTGTAAAGTATTAAATATTCTTTTAACTATATCATCAGATTTATCAGCTTCATTAACTTTTAAGTATACCATACTATATTTAAGTAAATAAAAGAAATTAAATGCAATTTCACTTTTGTTTTTGTCGTCCTTTTTTAGATTTACTTTTAACCAATCATTTATATCATATAATATGGCTAATCCAAAAGCAATTCCTATAGGATATTCTTCAATTTTTAATGTCCCTATTTTCTCACTAATTTTTGTTATTTCATCCATATATTTTGGTATTTCTACCTTTCCTATATTAGTAATATCCCCTGTTATATATCTTCGTACAAAAATAACGTCTTCTTCATATCTATAATTATCACTTCGTGGTTTCCATTTAGATAGATTTTTATTTACCCATTTCTCAGGAATAATTGATAATATTTTATTCTTCAAATTTTCAGTCCTAACCAATTTTATCACTTTCATCTATTCTATATATATTATTATTATTATTAGTTTTAGAGGGATTTTCCCTTTTTAAAATTATCTTAGAATTTTTAATACTATTAAGTAAATCATCTATATTCATACCATCAACTAATCCTCGTAATTGGTTCATATCTTTAGATAATTGGAGAAAAGTATTAATAATAAATGATTCAACTACAAATTCTCCTGAACTATTTGTTGTTATCCTTTCATGAATATCATCAACATCTCTTTCGACTCGTAAGAGAATTGCTTGAAACTCTCTCCGATTTTTAAATAGTTTATTTACTTCATCATTTTTATCAATAGCTCTTAATGCTACATTTGTTGCATCTAATTTAGTTTTTATAATATTATATGTATCATCATCAATTACTGTAGTTGCTGGTGACTTGATCTTTATTCTCTTTTTTTTCCAAGCATTATTAAGATGTTTTCTTAATAAATATATTATATCATCATACATTATAATTCAGCTACAAATAATCTTTTTCCAGCACTAGTATAAAAATGTTCCATTGCTTTTGATCCTGTTTTTAAAACATATAATATTTCACAACCCATAATTTTTCCTAATTTCAAAAGATTCGTAAATTGTTTTTTATTAATAATACCAGAAGCTTTACATTCAACTATACTAAAAATGGCACATTTTTCATATGTTGATAAATTGAGAAAGTCTATATCTATATTTTCTACATTAATAACTCTAATTCCAAATTCTCTAATTTCATTAGTAACTCTAACATCTATTAAATTCTCAACCATTAATAAAAGAATAGTTCCATTTTTAATTGCCAAATATTCATTATGACCCGCCTGTTTTATGATGGCATATCCATCCGTTGACAAAACACGTAATATTGGTTTAATTTCTTTAATTAAATCACACAAATGTATATATATATATCCTTCTTTTATAATAAGAAGATCAAAAGGTTTTGACCCTGAACAGCGAAATGTTAAATATCGCTGTTCATTATATTTATTTTTTATTAAATATTCAAAAACCGTACCTAAAAAAACATTTTGTATCAAAAGATCCACCTAAAATTATTCATTATTTGATTCATCATCTGTAAATTTAATTGGAATTTCTCCACTATTAATTTTATTTGCAAAATCTTTCCAATCATCTTTCGTCAAATCTTTTTGTGTACCAATAGGTTTTTCATTATCATTATTATCTATAGGTATTTTTTCAGTATTATCAAATGGGGAAAAATTTTGATTATCTTTCTCTTGTTTCTTCTGTTTCTTCTGTTTCTTCTGTTTCTTCTGTTTCTTCTGTTTTGAACTACTATCATTTTTTTGTAGTGGTATTATTGGCTGATTCACAAAACCCCTATTTTCTTGTAATGTATCTATAACAGGATTTTCATAATATGATCCTAATAATGGTTTTCTACGTATTTCAGTTTTAGAAGTTATTGAAGCCATTTCATCATGAATTGGTTGAATTAAATTTTGTTTTAGTGTTCTAAAGTCTAATTCAGAAACTTCATGCCCTATTGCTGTTTTCAAGTAATCTAATGCAAGATCAATGGACGATAATGCTAGCTCGGATATTCTAGCTGTATGTTGAAACAGGTCTGCATACCATTTAACAAAATCATCTCTCTTATTCATTTCAGTCTTAAAAAAGGTATCTATAATTCCTCTGGCGACTTCGAAGTTTTTAGTATTTAATATATCTTGTTTTTGTGCAAGGTCTTGAATTGTAGATAATATATTTACCTCTTTTGATTGTAATTGTATTGGAATTAACTCATTGCCTTCTTGTTGCATTAATAAAAGATTCATTGATTGTGATTCAACAAAATATTTTTCAATATCATATTCTGATGATAAAGATATTTCTTTCTTGAAGATTTTTCCTTTTATATATATAAGCTTATGTGATAGTACTATTTTAACATTAAATGTATCTGAAAATAATCCTATGTCTGGATCATTTACTAACCAAACGATTTTTGTCATTATTATTACCTGTTAAAAGAAAAATTGATTCATATTCATATTATTAGGATCATAGTCTTCTTCTTCTTCAATATCATCATTTTCTTCATTATTTTCATCTTCACTATTTACTCTGACCGCTTTATGATTTTCTTTCTTATCACTCGGCGGAATGGTCCTTAATATTTCATCAATTGTTTGAAATCCACGTTTTTTTCTTTGATTTTTTAATATATTATTTTTTTTCTTATATTTCTTTTTTTCTGTTTTAATTAATTGTGCTAAAAAAATTGCTTCCTTTTCATTTTTACAAAAAATTGAACCTATTGAGAATCCTGCTTTTGGATATTGAATAAAAGATTTTGGTGAACGGAAGCTTAGTGTCCGTAACTTTCCGCTATTCGTACCACCTTCAAACTTTAATTTTAATATTCCTATTTTTCTTGTCATAATTACATCACAAAATTAAGTAATTGTGTTTTTATTTGATCTTTGGCAAGTTCTACCCCTAAAGTGTCAATTAATTTACTTGTAGGTTCATCATTTCGCCAGAAGTCAAAAAATTCTAAACTTGGTGTATCTGTATCACGAAATTTTACGAGTGGTTTTTTATATGATAAACAATTTAAAATATCTCTTACAATATATTTCTTTATATTATAGGGTACAGGATCTAGTGGAGAAAGTAATTTAGGATTTTCCAATTTATCTACAAGAAATTGCAACATATTGTAGCATTCTGCACCTTGCATAACTATTGGTTTATAGAATGGAGATAAAGTAATCGTTATTATTGGATATTCAACGGTTTCATCAGCATTAATATGAATCCAATCATCTAACTTTTTCCGTGCTAAATTAGCCTGATATTGTAAAATCTTATTTATTGTTACATTATCTATATTTTTTGATAATAATTGTAAATACAATATTTCATATCTACTGAATAATTTTCGTGAACTTATACAATTCATAAATACACCTTTTTATATACTATACTAAGGAACATTATTATTATATTATGATATGAAGAGAATATTATTTATTAAAATATTTTCTCAAAATATATTTAATTTATTTATTTAATTAATATTTCTTCTTGATATTAAGATATTAATAAAAACTGATTTAAAAATATATTATACACATAATAATATAAAACATCTTTTTTCCCTAATTCTGCAGATAATAACTTTTTTCCGAGTTATAAAATATATAAAAAGTTTTTATAAGAATTTTTATATAAATTATAATAATTATATATAATTATTAGGATATTATATAACTCAAAGAAATTAGGTAATTATTATGTTATTAAAAAGAGATGAAGCGTGGAACACTTTTCAACAAGTTATTTCCGAGTCATATAATTTTATATATTTAATATCAGCGTGGGTAGGACCGAAATTTGCAAAAGAATTAGAGAATATTGCTGCTGCAAAGGAAGTTATTATTGTTATTAGAGATTTAAAATTATCAAATAGTAAAATATTACAATATTTAACTAATTTTGATGTAAGAATTTATAACCCAAAAATATTGGAAAATGGAAAAGAACATTTTTTACATAGTAAAATATTGATTTCTGATACTTCTCTTATGGTCGGTAGTGCAAATTTTACTTATACCTCATTTTTTAAAGAAGAAAATCATATACAATATTATGATAACCTAGCACCTGAATGGAGTGAATTTTATCAATATGCAAAAAAAATTATTGATGAATCAGAAATGATAACACCACTTTCTTTACATATGGATAGTAAAAAAGTAGATATAAATGAAAAAATTCGACAATTCGAAAATCATCAAAAAACATTTATAAAAAAAGAAGATAATAGAAATAATAATAATAATACATCAAAAAAAGTTTTTTCAGAAATTCAATTAGTATCATTGCCTGAAACGGGGTTACATTTAAATAATCAGGACAAAAAAGAAGAGACTACAAAAACAGTAAATACAAACAATAATTTTATTGAAAATATTCTCCGTCTATTTAGAAGTTTATGACTTTTATTATGCGCATAACTTCAAAACATTTATAAATGTAATAAATAATAACATTATACATAATTATAAAAAAATAATTATTAATAAAATATGTGATAAAAATGGTTGAAATAAAAATTGGTGGAAATAGACTCTTAGTAAAAAGAGCCCCACCTCAATCGGATAAATTTCTTATTCTTAGTAAACTCCCTTCGTTAGCAATCAACAAAGACGCAGCTTCTAAAGCTCAACGCCTAGCTCAAGCAGCATTAGCTCGTAGTGCAAGACTAATACGGTATACTCACTGGAATGCGGGTAATATAGTAGTATATGAGGCTAAAAAAAAGACAATTCATATTCAACTGCCAGCTGCAATTATTGGACTCGTTTTAAATGCTGCAATGGAGATGATAAGGGAGACGACAGGGCCAAAGGATGAGAAGGAATTGAATGAATCTGTAAAAACTTATAAAAATGCAGCAATGGATCTAATCAACAAGACCACCTATGATGAAGGTAAAAACCCATCACTTAGCGATCTTAACGAGGCTATTGCGGAGTGTGCTGCTATATATAATAAGATTCCACGGCCAACACTAAAAGAGGTAGCAGCCGCTCGAGAAAAAAAGTTTAAAGATGCAGACGACTTCGTAAGAAAGTGGGGAGGTCTTGAAGCTGAAACTAAATCTAAAGCTGCAACTTTTAGTCGCACCAGATCAAATGGATTCGGAGATTTCTTTTAAAAAGAATAAAACAAATTTAATATTTTCTACTTTTTTTTCAATTTAATAAATATTATAAAATATTTTTCATTTTTTCTTTAAATAATAAATAGTTTAATATATTTATTTTTACATACTTAGAATTAAAAAAAGTAGTGAAAAAGTTTTGAAGTTTATACGAGATATAGATTATACTGCAACTGAAAATCCAGAAATGGTTAAAAAGGTAGAAGGAAATATTATTAATTATGCTGAGAATTTATATAAAGGTAGATATAGACTTAATGAGTTTGGGGCACACGAAATTACTGATTGTTTAAGACGAAGCTTTGTTAGCAGAAAATTCTATTCTGATATTGATTCTATAAAAAGTGCATATCATTTTACTTTTGGTAATCTATTTGAAAATATCATAATGCGTGTTTTAGAACGATCTGCTGGAGTATCATTAGAACGTGAAGAAGCTATAGCTGGGAAAAAGTATGATGAATTTCGATTAATAGGACATAATGATTTTTATGACAAATCAAAAGTAAAAATTGGCGATAAATATATTACATATGGTATTATTGAATTAAAAACTATTAAACGATTTGTATGGTTACCTAAATGGAATATTGGATTTACTCCATTAGTTAAGTATCAGATGTCAAAAGAATGGTGGACAGAAAGTAAAGGACCACAATATGGTCACCTTGATAGGTTATTAACATATTTAGTTATTCCATCACATTCTAGAAGTAGTGGGACATTATTATATATAAGTAAAATAAAGAATCAGGGAATAGTTCCATTTACGATTTATCTAACTGATGAGGGGAAAAAAGAAGTTAAAAAGCGATTAGATTATATAGCAACTGAATATTCAAAATGGTTAGACTATTTTCTTGATGATCCTAGAAAGTTAGAAGATATGATTGAGGATATTAATGAAATCCCTGCAATGCCTAATACGTGGTGTTCATCATGTAGATTTGGTGGGTATAGCAAGGGTAGTGGGGGACGATATATAAAAAAACCTGATGGTACTAGTTATCCAAATTATTGTAAAACTTGTAGACCAGGATCTAACAGAAATGTTAATGCTATCAGAAAGTATCAACGAAGTGTTTATGATGAAACGTCTTGGCTTAAAAACCCAAAATGGAATCCTGACAAACCGACGGAATATCCATTAAATGAATCTGATGGAGTAATAGTAAAATATCTACCTGAAGTTCAACATGATCTTGAGAATAAAATTATTTCAACATATACCAAATTATATGTAGAAAAAAATAGCTTTAGAGATCTTTTTACATGTCCACGAAAGGTACATTTATTTAATATTTTTGGAGCTAATAAAATTGCATCTAATAACGATTGGGCAAAAAATATAATTATTTGGATGTGGAAGCAAAGTGCGATATCTAGTGAACTTATGGCTGTTTATGATAAAAATTATCGTGAAGATGATATAATATTCGAACATAACAATATAATATATAGTGATGAAATTTTCTATATTTTCGGAAACCCTACAATAATAATTCCAACTGCTATAATAGACCCAAAATGGGAAGCAAATATTAAAGGGTTTCCAAGAGATCGTGATGTTAATAGAGCAATATTTTATTTAGCTACATCAGAAGAGGAAAAAGTTTATTTAATATATCATGGAATTAGAACTACAAACATGTTAATTTTTGATATTTCCGTTAAACGATCTGGTATCTTTATAGAGTTAAATGCAAATATAAAAGAACGTCTTAATAAAATCGAAAAAAATATTCCAGAACCAGAGATTCATTGTCTTTGGTGTCCATTAGTTAATTATAAAGATAGTTCTGGCAATTATATATGTAAAGAGGGTAGAATTTGGGCAATTCAAAATGAAAAGAGAATCCCATTGATAATTAAGAAAATTCAGAATAGAGAACCTATTTCACCAAAGATACTTCAATATGAACCAATAATTGAATTAATATCTGATATTATTAATAATGATAATGATAAAATATCTTTCTAATAATATCTTTTTTTAAATTATAAAATTATTCAATAATTCTAAACTCACCTTTTTTAGGTGTATGAGTTTTTTTGGGTTTTATAGGTGGAACACTTTTTCTAATTGGCTTTTTTCCATATCTTTCAATAATTTTTTCTCTTTTTTCTGTCTGTTCTTTTCTCTCTGGCGAATATTCTTCTTCAGTTTCCTCATATTTTATTTGTCTAATTAGTTTAGCAACTATCTCAATATCTTGATAATATCTTTGAAAATTGTTTATTTGATTAGTAAAAGTATCTAATTGTCTAGATAAATTACCATATGATTCTAATCTATCAGCAAAATCCTTAATTTTTTTAATTGTAAACCTAGCAAGTTCATCATATTTTTCAAGCCTGGTATTTATTTTATTAACTTTCTCTCCTTGTTTTTCATATAATTTATACAAACTTTCCCCTAATTGCTCAAAACTTGTAATTCTTGTATCGACTTTTTTGAGTACACCAATTAATAGGTTAACTGTATTTTTTATGTCATTGATTGATTGTTTTAAACTATTAAGGTCATTAATTTCTGTAGTAGGTAACTCATTTAATATTTTTTGTATATTATTATTCATAACTAATAATTATGGATAAAATTTTAAATATGTTTTTATTGTATTATATTATTATGCCTCGAAAAAAATTACATCCTGATAATGGACAATTAAATATATATATTCCAGAAAAGATTATTACTTTAGGAAAGAAGTTAAAAATAAACTTCAGTTCAACTGCTAGGGAAGCTTTTAAGCTACAGATATATGTTAGATTAGATGGACTCAATAGCAGATCTGCGAAAGAAAAAAAGAGATTAAAAGAAATGGGACTAGATATTGAGAAATTACTTGAAGATTTTGATATGTGGAATGAAAAAGTTTTCGATATGACTATATATAATCTATCCCACTAACATTTTTTATGAAAAATACTTGTTATTAAAAAGTAATTTAAATTATTAGAAAAATATAGTATCATTATTGATTATTAATTTATAAGTGATTTTTATGAAAATTGATGAAATTAAAGAACTTCCAAAACAGATTAGAGATAGATTATCTGAATGGTTTATTCAAAACGACTTAACGCCAGAATTGTGGAAGCCTCAAGCAAAAGCTATTGAGAAAGGTATATTAGATCCTAAAACTACTAGATTTGTGTTAGGACTTGCTACTGCAGCTGGCAAGACTCTGATCGGAGAACTTAAAGCATTAAAAACGATTTTCGACTCGAAGATGGGTAGTACTGGTAATAAGGTTTTATATTTAGTTCCATTAAAAGCACTTGCTACAGAAAAAATGCGTGACTTTACAGAAAGATGGGGAGAAGATAGTTATAGTAAAAAAACTAATAAGCCAGATGCAAATAAGATGGGAGTTTGGAAATATGCAATAAATATATATTATTTAAAAAGTCTATCAAGCAGAGGATATATAAAAAAATATGAGTATGAACGCGAAAAAGAAATGTTCCGAAAAGGGAATATCTTTATTGCTACGTATGAAAAAGCAGATGTATATATTAGAAATAGATCAAATTTATATGATGATGTGAAACTAGTTATTATTGATGAAGGACATTTAATTGGAAGCGAATCGCGTGGTCCTATTGTTGAAATGATAATATCTAGATTAAAATTATTTTATCCTAATATAACTATATTATTTCTATCAGCAACTATAGGAAATATCGAAGAAGTTGCAAATTGGTTAGAATATTTTCCTGGTAAACCACAAAAAAGGGGAAAATTCTTAGGGAAAATTTTAAATGATACTACTGGAGAATTAGAGATTTGGAGACCAGTACCATTATATAAAGGAGTTTTTGTATATACTCCAAAAGCACCAGAAGAAAAGAAAACAGTAAATACTGCTTATTATTTATATGAAAATAAAATTATGGGACAAGATATTAAAAAAGTTTCTAATAATAGTATTTCGGATTTAGTTATTGATGCACTTAAAAATAGAAATAATCCAGAACAAGTATTAGTATTTTCTAGTACTAGGAAAAGTGCAGAAGTTGTTGCAAGAAAAGTATCAAAAATAATTCGTAAATATCACTTATTAAAACCACACGAATCAAAAATATTAGAAATTATTGCTAAATATTTTTTTATTGATAAAGGATATGCAAAAACAAGAGTTGAATACAATCCTGATAGTAAATCAAAAGATGATTTATATAATTTATTTATAAATGGTGCAGCATTTCATCATGCTGGGCTTTGTCTAACTAAAGACGCATTAATTCAGCTAGCTAATGGATCAATATATTCAATTAAAGAACTAGCTAATAGTAAAAAGAAAAGTTATCAGG
>JGI10211J14876_10000122_pt1 | contig 29150 bp, 21 predicted proteins | sample Etolagsediment_FD_14876 | JGI IMG/M metagenome (IMG submission 14876)
GCGCTTGACTTGTCCTTCGCTATTAGAAGAATAAGAGTAATCGTCGTCTTCACCAACTGCCCGCGAAGCTGCCTTGCGTACTTCTTCAGCGCACGACCTAGGGGTCATAACACTTTTTTCACTTGATTTCCAAGCAGGCGATTTTCCCTTGGAAGAAGATGAACTTTCGATAACACCACTCTGGCGTTCCTTCAAACGCTTCTTGAGCGCTTGTATCTCTTTTTCCTTTTGAGAAAGCTGACCGTTCAAAGAAGCAACCTTAGAAGCAGCAGTTCGAACCATCTGTGCAACAGGCCGATTTTGTTTAATCAGTTCTTCCGCTCGTTCCGGGTCAATTTCGCTTCCAGTAGCAGCCAAACGCTGAAGCAGTTGCTTGCGCATCTCCATTGTTGTAGATTCGTCGCCTTCTGCGTCCTCAGTTTCTTTAAAAAGTGCCGAGGCGTACTTTTGTGCATCCGCAACTAGCTTTTGCTGTTCCTTACGTTTCTTTTCCTCACGTTGTTTCAACTTCTCCAGGCCTTCATCGATACCTTCTACCTTGGTAGCAAGTTTAAGAAATTCACCAATTTTAGCCTTTTCTTCTTCCATAGCGCGCATTTTATCTTCCATTTCCTTATATTTATTCTGCATGTCAGCGGTCTGTTGGCGCAGCCCTTCGACTTCAGATTTAGAATATACTTCCGGGTCGTCTACAATATGTTCCTCTTTTGGAGATTCATTTTCTTGCTCGGTAGCTTCCGTAGTTTCAACATCCATAGCTTCTTCTGCTTCAACAGGCGCAGCTTCAACGCTTTCTTGCATCTGCTTTTCACGAAGAGCAACAGCGTCAGCTACATGTTTCTGAACCAGTTGATTAATCATCGAATTATCAGGTGCAGAATGCGCCAAAGTCTCTTCCATCTTGTCGCGCATTTGTTTCAAAGCAAGTTGTGCCACTTCATTAGCGGTAGCAAGATGACCACCCACTCCAGAACCAAGTTCTACTCCCACACGGGGAGCTACACGAGACTCGGGTGGATTATCCGCTTTCTTACTTACAGTTTGTCCTCTCAATTTTGCTATTTCATCATCAGAAAGCGAACCCAAAATTTTCTTCAACAACTCCTGATTATCGGCCATTGTCGCTGATTCTCTATTTTCGGACACACTAGTTACTGTAGGAACTGGATCAATTAATCTATACATATCAATACTTACGATAAGAAGGGAGTGCCCTTTTCTTTTTTTTTTTAAAATTTGCTTCCCTTTACCTTCTTCTCTCTTTAGGGGAACTTCAAAATTGCCAATCATATTTCAATTTCCCCTCCCCCAATCACTCAAAATATATACGTGTACATGACAGAAAACACGTACCACTTTCAGTTTCTTTTCCCGAGGATAAAGGCAAAAAAGTACTAGATGGTTTTTTAACACGATCTTTCGTAACCGGTTCTAACTTAAACATATCCAATGTAAACGGTTGTGAAAATCCTCCGTTCTCTTTGCTAGCTAATGTATGAACATAAATCGGTCTCTTGTCCCTTTCGAGTCGTTCATCCAGTTTCCTATGATCATTCACAATTTCATTCTTATCGTCTCGTTTCAAATGAAATATACGAGTACCAGGTAAATCTCCTTCTGGACAAACACTAACTTCAAGAATAGTTTTATCCATAACTTCCATAGTTTCGGGATTCACCATATGTTTCAGTCCAAGAGAAACTCCTGAATATTCTCCAGTTTCAAGTTTCCGTGCAATTTCTGGATGTTCTTTAGCATTCAATTCTAATGCAACCACCAGTCGATTATTATAATCTTTATATGCTCCAGCTGCCCTTCCAATCTTGTTTCCATGATTGTCTGCTACATATGCAGCTTGAAGAATCTTTTGGTCAATATTGGCGTCCATATCTTTAGAGTTCATTAACAACCCATTATAATCGTCGTCTTCTGCAATAGGATGTGCATATGCATAAATTGTAATTATGTCCGAAATATCACGCGATTGCATTGTTCTTGATCTTTAGAAAAAAAGAACCAACACAAATTATTAATTCAATATTGATATTAACTCATTGATTCCCGTTATAAGTAAACATCAATTGTTAATATATATAACCAACTTTTCAGATAACAAACACCTAGTGATTAAAAAATAGTTTAAATCACAACTATGTCTACATTTGATGATGACAACGACGAAACGGACTGTCATGAAATATACAATCATGAATTTCAACGAAATCCTTTAACTGACGATGATTCTAAAGTAGCCGATATAGAAATATATGATGTTCGTGAAACGACAGACGAAGAACGAGAATTTTCAAAACTTATAGATGAAGAACGTCAAAAAATTAAACAGTTTGTAAAAAAGCCGAAAATACAGGAGCGTTTAACAGCCCAAGAAAAACGAAATTGGAAACTAATACATTCTGAAAGAATGTTCAGGGAAAGTGTAAAACGGCCTCAAAATGTATACATTTCGGAATTCACGCAAGTTCGTTGGAAAAATCTTTCCAAGAAAGTCAAAGCTGGCTTCATATGTTTCGTAGTCACATATTTATTCATGGCATTCGTATGTGTGTCAATGACCGTTCTAATACCTCTAATTATCCAAAACACTAACGGTGCTAGCGATTTACGCGCCGATCTTGATCGTTTTTCCAAACGACTAGACAAAGCTAACGAAGTGTTGAATGCAATAGAATCTGACGTTGAAACTGTGAATGGATACACAACTATCAAACAATATGTATTGTGTATGCGTGAATTTTTCATTGGTTGGGGTAAAGGCATTGACGAATATATATTGAAACAAAATGTAAACAAATGTTTGGTGAATATTATAAACATATGAAATTTTTCGGAAAAAGAAAGGAGAATAATATTTCCTGATGTATTATAAGTATTAACCATTTTTAATGATAGAAAGTGCATCAACGACGGGGCGTCCGCGTTTATTCTATATATCTATGCGTTTTAATGTTTTTTTTTGTTGGGGGAATTTCGTGAAAGAATTTTGACTAACGATTTTGCGTTTTTCCTTTATATGTATTCGTCCTATAAACTTTAAGAGGTACAGGTGGTGAAAACCAGAGGGCCCCTGGAATTATTATGTGTGAAGAAATGGCGTTTATGGACGACTCGTTATGGGATGTCATTTTTCCTTTGACCGGACGTGACAAAGCTACACTAATAGGAATAACCACAATGGATTCGTATTACAATCCTGTAAATCAATTGTTCGAAATGAAGGATGAAAACGGAGAATCGGTTTTTAGGGTGATTTCGTTTGATTTTGTATGCGACGAATGCAAAGAAGCGGGAAAGGAAATGACTTGTGATCATTTGAACTCACAACTTCCGCCTTGGCTTGCAGGCAATCAAATGAAAAAGATGCAACGTGTCTATGAACTTGGAGAAAAGTCGCAACAATATTTGGCCGAGATGAAAGGCGTGTTATCTGATCAACTTATCCAACCGCTGTTCAATGCTAGGGCCCTAGATCGGTTTGAAAAAAAACCGTGCGTGCCTGTAGACGGGTTGAGTGCTTCTAGACACATATGGGTTGCATGCGATCCATATGGACAAGGCACTGCTAGCGACTATGGCATAGTGTCTATGATTAGCGAAGGACCGCGAAGAATCGTAAGTTTACTCAAACATACTATTAGCTATTATACATATTATACATTTTCATTTTATATTTGAATTCTGACGTAAATATACAACGAGACAAGTGATTGGTATACACGTTATATGCAGTTATGTTTGTGTTTGTTTGGCTATCAAACGGTTGTAAAATCCCTGCAACCCCCCGTCGCGTAGCATTTGTTGCAAACGACGCACGAAATGTGAATGATTCGTTACACTTGCTTGGACAACATCTTCAAATTGTATGGGGTCCTCATAACATCTGAGATTGAATTCTCTACGTGCTGTTTCAAATTCGTCCGATTCAAAAAATGCATCAATGGCTTGTGTGGAAGGACGAAAGTAATCAGTTTCTAGAAACGTTCCATCACACACCTGTTTTCGTATTTGAAAACGTGGTCCATAGATTCCTAAAATTCGTTTTTGTCCCAAACTTAACGGGCCCTGTGCTGGACTAGATATCCTAAAAAGTGTAAATATCACCGCTATTTTCAAATGGACGGTTTGCTTTTCTTCGTTTGCAAGAAGATCGTTATAGGCTTTTCGAACTGATACATAAGCCTTTTTCCTTATTTCGAGACGACGCTTTTTCCCGCCAGATGAAACGTCGCCATCATAATGAATCAATTCGTCCCATGGAACAAAAGAAATAGCACGTTCGAGTATATCATTCACTTCTTTTGGTTTTCCATGGAGCAGACTTTGAAACAGATCAAGTTTTCCCCCGACTTTTTTCTTCTCTATCGGATGTTTATATTCTAGCGCACCAATAGTTGTATGCGATTCGTTGAACTTTTTGAACCATTCTTCAATTTGAGGATCCGTATAATTATCATTGTTCAGTGCATCGCGTTCTTGTCGTTCAAGTATCCTCAATTCATTTCGTGAATGCCAACTTTTGTCCTCAGGGGCAATGCGTGCAATCCGTTTACGCTTTTCCCCACGGATTCTGCGCTCTTTCTCCATTCTATCTTTAAATCGTTTACGTCGCTCCAATATGGATTTTGTCCTTGCAATATCTATAGTTTTGTTCTCTGTCGAGCCACCATGTATATATCTACGCGTCCCACGTTTCTTATGTTCTTTTGAGGAGTCTTTCTCCATGTATTCTTAGTTTCGGGAAATTAGTTCCTTCCAAATATTGTTGATATGAACGTGTATCTTAACTAACACAACGCACAGATTGTTGGACTGGAGTCTTATTACAACAAACACGCCCTGGCAGAATATTCCGTGCTTTTTGCCCACATAGCAGCTCTACGAGAAATTCCTGGATTACAACGTTCTATTGTATGGCTTATCCCCGAAGACAATATGGCTGGTCACGCTGCCTTACACGAAATTGTGGCTCATAAGATACCTAATTGTAAAGTTATGCACGAATCAAGCTGTCATTATGGATTTGCTGGAAGTTCGTCTGGTGCTGGTCATACTACCAAAGGACCTGGGTTTCATACGGATGAAAAAAGCAAACGTATAATGGCAGAAAATTTTGCCAAGGCATTAGAAAATGACCGTATTTATTTATATGAAAAGTTTGTAACTGTAGGTGGCCGATCACCCGCTGATATGAGAATGTCATTATTCAAACAATATCGTAATTATTCCAGAAAAATATACCCTGGGAGAAATCCTGAAGACAAGGTACGCGAAAAATTAACCGGTAAACTAAGAAGTGGAATGAAAGATGATTTGGCAGTAATGTCTACAGCGGTACACCAAATGATTAACAACTTCTATATAGATGAAGCCCAATATTCCGAATATTGGTAATATTAAATCATTTATTACTTTATTTTTTGTCACATCCATCCGACAATTCGGGAATTTTAAGGAAAAAAAATTATAAATGTTTAATCGTCACTGACGGTTTCGCACCAAACGGAATAAACTGATTTACACGTTTGTGGTATCCAATTATCCGCCGTTATCAACATAGAAACCTCGCTAGCAGACGGTACGCTAATATCCGATACTGTACCAACAGAGAGTTTCGCGCGTTTACATTGCGTTTCGTTTTTTTCGTCTTCTTTCAGTTTCGGCGAATGTATAAACAAATTTTGTCCAAATACGATCCCCCGGTCGGGTGATACGTCTGTAGGTAAGATTTTCAATTCTTTACCTCCAAAGTGTTCATAATAACGCGAGTCGGTGGCGATTTTCCTCATGTTTGCACCCAATACTGCATTGCATGATTCCGGACGAACGACTTGCTGGCCTTTTTCAGTCGTATAATAGTTTTCGCCCGATAGAGGTTCGAAACATGTAAATGTTGAATAAAACGAAGAAAATTTTCTGCGTTTTTCAAGTTCGTCTTTCGTAATGGGTATTTTACCCTTAGTCGCAGCGACGGTAGAACAAGATCCTTGAAATTCGTCTAAGAATGACAGTAAATATTTCGGATCTGCAAAAGGGATATCGAAAGTTTTGTTTCCACGAGCAGATGTGTGAACAAGACCGTCATTAACCATATTTCCATACGTAAACGCATCAAGGTTAGTATACTTGTCAGCTTTCGAAATGAAAAGTTTAAGCTTGGTGGTATCGACAGAAATCTTCAGATATTTCCGTTTGTACGCGGTTTTGTTGTAATTGCACGAAACAAAACCATCGCCATTGTTGATCATAAGGAAAATCCTTGGAATTACTAAACGATAATCAATAGCCGATTTCTTTGAACCTTTTTTCTGACGGGTAGTTTGTTTGTAAGACGTCGATTTTTCGAATCCAACACCGGCATGATCTAATAATAAAGTGTGAATCCAACCCGGCAACTCAGAATCTTTAATCATCTCTCCGCTCCTCGTATATGCAATCTGCTTTGCAGCAGCAATTATCAAGGCAGATGTCTGTACTCTTTTTTTACCAGTCTGTTTCACCAAAAACTCTTCTTCAAGAGTAACAGGATTGGGTGGAACCAGAACGGCTCTACCCGAAGAAACAATATTCGCCGTAGACATACGCTTTCGTTTGTTCGTATTCATATCAGATATTTGACTAGCACCGCAACAATACACTCCTCCTGTTCTGAACTCGCCCCAGTCCCTAACTTGTGATGTGATGCCCCCAAGCATCTAATGATCCAATTTGTCTTAAATTGTAAAACGGGCAATCCATATCACTCCAACTTAAATATCCCACTTTGGTACTTTATGGACATGTCAAGAACTAAACATGTTTTAGTATATATTCTAACATATTTAAAGATAAAAAAGGGCTATGACCAAATGCTTATTATAGACTAACTAATTTGGTCATGAAAAAATTTTTTCATCCTCTCATTTCGACAGTTGCACTGACTCTTTTCGGACCCTTTTAAGGCGGCGTAGCCACAATTGGAAATTGAAAAAAAATTCTTAGAAAAAAAATTCAAAAATGAATTTTGATCACGCCGCATTAAAAGGGTCTTGAAAGAGTCAGTGCAACTGTCGAAATGAGAGGATGAAAAAATTTTTTCATGACCAAATTAGTTNGTCTATAATAAGCATTTGGTCATAGCCCTTTTTCACCCTTTAATTTATCACATGCAATACCAAATCACGTTTAGTTCTTGACATGACCGTTTCATACCAAAGAGGGATATTTCAGTTGGCGTGGAATTATACTGATTATTGTACATTTTAATAATTATGACAGTATCATTTCGATGATGATACGAATCAATTCATTCGGTAGTTTACAAAATGTATTGGCACAATTTTCAATATCCCCACGTGCAATATAGATCAAACGGATGATTTTCCAATATACCGGCACACAAATTTTATCAATTATGATCAATTTGTTTTCGTATCTGTTAGCTTTTTTTCCATTGATTAATCGTTGTGTAGGTATAAGGTGACAAGATAGTCCTGTTTCCGAATTTCCCCAAAAATGCTTCCAATCTAAATAACGGTAGAAAAATGCGATTTTTCTATAGTTTAATTCATCACGTATTAGTTTTATGATAAATTCGGATTCGCATTCTGTTTCGCCTGTATGAAATAATTCCAGTAAATGACGAGTGACTCTCATTCTATCATGAAATGTTGCTGTTCTTTTTCTTTTTGAAATCATTACTTATTGATAGTTAAACATAAAAATAGAATATAAAGTACATTGATCGTTTCAAACGTGAAAGATATTTTGTTTCACAATCATTACTTGAATTTCGGTATACCGAGTCTTTCATTAGTCATATCACTGTCCCTATAACATCCGTCCAGGAATCAACACAAAACAACCATGGATACCGATATTCAAGTAATGATTGTCTTCTCTGATATGAACAGCGGAATTGTACATCCTATGCTCTATACACCAAAGGTAACCAAGGAAGAAATAGCAATGCTGAAATGCATAAATATGAAATCAGAAAGCGAATGCGAGGGAACTGATACAGAGGGAATGTTCGAATGTGTTTGTCATTTTTTTGGGAAATCCAGCCTATTATATCGACCAACCAACTTTCAACGAATGGATGAACTGTGTCCCCGATGATGACTATCCTGTAGCCTCTGCCCTTGCAAGATCAACATTAACATGGGAAAATTACGGAAAGTGGCGAGATAGTTATTTATCAACTATTCCCAGAGAAAACCAGGAATCAAGATTTGATATATCGATAAACAGTGATAACATATTCTTTATATCAATTCAGTAAAGTATGGATCTGATGCAAAATCAATCCAATTTCATTCATTGACATCTTCAAATGTAACCAGTAAAACTACCATCTGGTCCTCGCGTTATCACATTGTCGTACGCATCCGTTTTAACCCGTTCTAATGTTCCATCAGATTTTCTGAATACTTCTGTCATATTTAATTTGTACTTGGCAGGTTCATCCAATAACCTATCGTACTCCACACTCTTGTTATATTTCTTCACTGGATCTGTTTCAGAACGTACTTCATATAGTAAGTTTTCTACTTTTGTAGCCCAAGCGTGAACATTTGAAGTCCATTCCATGGAGTCATCCATCTGAACCGTTAACTTTTTTTATATACAGTCATTACTTTTCGTAAAAAGGTAATAAATTTTATTTACCCTTTTGTTTTATCGATTTCACTTAATATTTTTTATTTTATTACGAGTTTGATTATTTTTGCCCGTTTAGTGGGGCAATATATATAAAGGCGGTGTTATCATATAATAGATAGGTAGCAAAATTGAAACACTTCATTGTTAAGTGCACCTGACTGCTGGTCCACTTTGCAACTGTTCTTGTTTGTTTTTTTTTCAAGTTTACTAAGGTGAATATTGGATGTTTGTATGTGGTGATTTAGGGTTAATTACTGATTATATTTTCTTTTCTTAAAATAAGTGTTGTGTATGGATTCGGGGGATAATGAAGAGATGGATATTGTGCGAGACAAGACGATGTCAAAGACAACTGACCATGGTCCGGTAAAAGCATTAGACGGAAAAGGACCATTTTCTCAATTTGCCGTTTCAAAAGAAAAGGATTCGATTTCAGACGATATGGATGCTTTAATTGTAGCCAAACCGAATCTTAATTCTTGGGCCCGTTTGAAGAAAAGGAGCAAAGTTTCAAGTCATCTTTCGGAAAGTTCGGGGATTTCGGGGATTTCGGGAAGTGGGGGTTCTTTGGAGTCCTTTTTGGGCAATAACGACTCTTTGGATTCTGAATCTTCGGAGTTTGGAGAAACGGGCACTTCTTCGGACAAAGAATTGACGCGATCATTACCCGAATCCGGGTTGGGTGATCTAAACGACGAATCGGCGATTTTCACGGATGTTCCCAACGGCATTTTCAAAGACAATATTGGAGAAGTTTTGGTTTCACCTATAACTAGATCTGATGGTTCGATTAATGCAGAAAATGTATGGATTATCAATATTCCGTACAAAACCCTTTCAGTCGATGCTTTATCGAACGAACGGAAGCGTAACCAGATTCCGTCATTTTTAGATATCGGAATAAGTAATGATCAAAGCAAAGCGTACAAGGCTTTACTATTTTTCATTATAAGTGTATGGAGTGAGCATTTCATATGCCAAGCACGCGACGATTCACTGAAATCAAGGAGCAAGAAACGTAAATCTGAAGAAGTTGATTTGGGTGATGCGGAAGTGTCTGAAGAACGGCGCATATTTAATCCTGCATCTGTACCACATGCGTGGTTTGATCGCGTACATGCCAATATTGAGCAAATAAGGGGTCTTGATGGAAAAATGGTCGGGATTCGACTTTGGTTATTTAAGATTGACCAAAAGCTTGATTTGGACAACGATGCTACTCGCTTGATGAATCATATTGAAAAGCTTTACAACAAACAACGCGGGAAAGCAAGTTCTAATTTACGTAGGATGTGGAATTCGCCACTTGATCATAGGATTGCATTCCAAATTCACAACTACGATCTTTACCAAAAAGCCCTCATGAAAACGGATATACTTACGGAAAATTTACGCACATTTTCTTCGAAAAGATATCCTTATCCGTTGACAAATCCTATGAATCCACTTCGATTGGGCAACGTTTTTTCTTTACAACGTTTTTTGGAAGACAGTATTCAACAACCTTTGTTTGCCGGAGATGATACTTCGGGCAAATGTAAAGGATTCAATGGCGGTTTTGTCGGATTCGAAACTCATCAAATTTTACCTCGAGATATCGAACGATTTCCTCAATTGGACATACGTTCATATATAGACATGGATAACGACGCCATCATTAATTTCCATTATCCATGCCCGAGTATGGTTCAAGAATTGGGCCCTAACGACTTGGATCCTGATTTGTTTTCAAAGCGGAAGATTATTCCTCAGTCTGTGGCTCTTCGTCCACCGCCTTTATCAGAGTATACCAATATTCCAAGCATTCCAATGGGTATCTACACCAGCGATGTTTTACGACATGACGATGAAGATTCTTTGGATGGTGAAGATTCAAGGCGTTTATTGGATTTGGACGAGGAACAAACGGTTGATCGTCTCATTGAAAAAGCTAATGTCGAATCGTTGGATCAACTTGTCAAAAAACAGGTTCAAATGGCAAACAAATTGATGGATGGGAGCACAGTGATGCATAGGGACGATAATGGGGATATAATATCGAAATGGGTATCAGCCAAAGATGATGGATCGTATATTTCAGAAATTGATGATGAAGGTTCAGAATTTGGTAGTAACGAAATGCACGAAACGAGTGTACAAGCATCATCATTGCCAGGACTTACTGATTTTTCGTTACTTCCTGAAATTTCTGTAGACGGCGGACCGACACGACGCGCAAGCAAAAAGGAAACGACATTTGCTGATTGTGATGCCGAAAAGAAGGAATCTATTTCAGCGATTCTGAGGGAATATGATATTATAGAGGACAACAAACACGAAAATATGCGTAAATGGGATGAGCTTAATGCGTTTTATGCGAAACAACAAAAACAAGTTGAAGCTTCGATTGAAGAAGTCACTAAGTTTTTGGAGACGAACGAAAGTGCTATGTTTGAATCTATTCCTGATGAAAATTTGGAAGCGTATATGAGTATCCTGGAAGAACAAGCCAAATTACGCAAGGCCATACCCAAAGAAAGGAGAGAAAAAGTCGCAAAGATGCGTGAAGATATGGCTACAAAACTATGGGTTCTGATGAAAAACTGGTCACAGCACAGTGGTAGATTATCTGGACCGATCAAATCTATTTTGCAAAACTTTAGCGACGTATCGAAACAGAATACGGACTTGACGGATTTTTGGTTCAACTACAAGATTCGTTTCAAAAACCTCGGGCCGTTCGGAAATTTTATTGCTCGTCTTACGGAACAGATGAAAACCACATTTAGAATTCGTCCAAGTGGTGGAAACATTCGTCATTTATTCAATATCATAACGGCCGCTTTTTCCACTTGGAATTTCGAAATTGATCCCGAATCTAAGATACCAACTGAAGATGAACAAATGTATCATTATCTGATGGCAGGACCTGCTGAATCGTCCAAATCATTTTTGATGTTGATTGTAGCGTTTTGTTTGGTAACAGGGACGTGGAGAGACACGACGCACGAATCGACACACGCGTCAACTGTTTCTCGTGGTGAACGAGATTTGGTTTCTTTCCACCATGAAGAAGAAGAATCGATTTATGGTGGACATGGACGAGACGGGGATAGTAGTAATTCTTCTAGAATAGTGAAGGATCGTGTGAAAGGATTTACTACTACTCGTCGGGTGATTTCAAAAGACAATGTCAAGGAAGGAGAAGAAAAATACGAAGCTCCTTTGACGGTCACCATGACAGCGGAAACTATTGTTGGGGCAACAAACAGTCGAGTCGGACAAGACCAGAATGCTGCACAGACTCGAGTACAAATTGAATATAAGACAGAGGAAATGTCTCCGTCCAAGATTGGTGGATTTGGGAAAATCGAAATGCACAAATTGATTACGGAGATGAATAGCGAGGAGTACAAGAAACTCGCTGCGCCCGTAAAAAGGATCATTTCATCGTTACAGACGATGTACGCCATCGCCTCTACTTTTGTACGCGAACGCAACGTTCCTCCTATAGACACTACTGCGTACGACATCCTTGTGGATGCAGTGATTGACGAAATACATTCGACGTTTGGGATAAACTGTAAGAAGAATTCCAGGACTATTAAGCGAGGAAAGATCATGGCGCGTACATGGGGATATATCAATGCCATTTATTCAGAGTATTTCTCGCCTCATGGAGTCTTTGCTCATCAAAGGAATCCCGATACCGCTCAACGAGATAATCCGATTGATCCTTATTCCATTACTTCGAGTCTGGCAAAACGTATGTTTGTCACTACGGAAGTTGCAATTTTTAGTATTTCGTGTTTACAATACCAATTGGTACCCATGATGAAAGACGAAGTACGGTCGTATTTGAAGGATTTTATGAAAAGACGGCTTCCGAGAGGTGTGGTTCCTTCCAAGGTATCAATCAAAGAGAAAGGTTACTCTTCGCGCGCTNCGGTTGNAGCGAGAATCGAATATTGGAAAGCTTCGAAGGATAGATCTAAACCACCTCTTTGCGAGCTACGCAAATCNGGCGATATATTNAACCCTCTTAGTGATCCTGATTATCTTTCATTTTTGGATATTAGAGGCAAACCTTTATTCAAATGCGTTACCTACGAGAAGAATAGCCACAATAATACCGTGACCGTAGTTTATGATCCGAATTATTATCACATAGAAGTTAAATCACGAGAAGGTAATTTTCGGGAAGAACTGGCCAAGTTACTTTCGAATGAATGCGGCGGAGCTCATTCCCCAGCAATCATTTTCGACAAACTCAAAGAAATTGAAGATGAAGGCACATTTGAATGCGAGTACATTTATCCTAATCGCACTGAAGTATTTAACGGTAGCCACCCGGGAAATATTAGAGGTATTTCTAGAAATTTTGCGATAGATAGATTTTCCAAAGAATGGCTCGCCAAACCTATTGGCGGAATTGGTGGAAGAAACGAGCAATTTGCGAAAAAGAGAGGTCTTATATACGACGTCGACAGAGTATCTCATATTTACCATGTATACATTCTGCGACAAATGGTAGCGTCTTTATTCGGAAAACAATCCATTCGCACTGTGGTAAAACGATCCATAGAAAACGTACTTAGGAAAATCCCAGATACACAGTTCGATATCCTTTTGCCCCAGGTTCATTTCGGAATCGACCACCAAAAACAAATCGCGGCTTTCCCCGGCCTTCTAGATATCGTGTCTCGTTCTGATATTAACATGAAGAAGAAAAGCAAGTCTAAGGTGTCGGTTGGTAAGGGGTCGGATAAGACTGTTTCGGAAAAAGGAAAAGAGAGGGTTCTTTCGGATGTTCAGGTAGATACCAGTACCGATGATTGTGAAAAGGACGCAAAAGAAGAAGAAGACGAAGAAGATGAAGTGGGATTGGTGATTCAGAATCAAATGCCGTACACAATGGCATGTCGAGATGTTTTCGAGGATGATGTTAGTGAAAAACTTAATGCTGTCGGTGGTACAAACTTAAAAAACGATCGTATGGAGGCTATACGGTATCGATTCCGCCGTGATGGAATGTCGTTGGACGAGTACTGTGCGAGACGTCGTGCAGAAAGACTTGACATAGACTTTGACCCACGCGTTGTTCCGGTACAATTCTTGAAGAGTTTGAAGCGGATCCAAAACGAATGGGAAGTGGCTAGTAACGCCAATTGGCCGCCGATGCGTCAATATCCGAAATGTTACAGAGATAACATCAACGAAAACGTGCGTCAGTATATCGACGACCAACGTGGAAGTATTATGGATCTTGCGATTCCCGCTGAATGTACTACGAAACTCGAAAATAAGCTCAAAAGTATCTCTAAAAGTATCGAAAAAACCATCGAGATGAGAAACAAACGCAAACTCGGGACTAAGAAAGCAGAAGATATCAAAGCTCTTGAAAATGCCGAGAAAAAACAATTTAAGCTACTTAAACGTGTCGAAGCGTTGATGACTGGGTCTACGAAAAAGGATATCAATCATATTGTAGTGAACGACCCTGAATGCGATGCTGGATTCAGCGACTCTACTATTGATGATTTTATTATAAGGGAAAAGGATTCTACTACCGGAAGGGACCTTGGAATGGGTCCAGAATTCATCATACCCCCAGATTATTCTATTCTGGTAGACCGAAAAGAAGGTTCCTTTTTACGATTTGATGGCGAAAACACCGTGGAAGATTTACTGAACGGTGTGGCATTACAAGAATTGATCGAAAAAATTCCAGATAAGCTTCGTTTCTCGAAAATCGAAGAGCTAGAGTGTAACATTCGTACCAATTTGGAAGATACTATACGGAAAATACTCCCTCATCTTGTAGCAATTACAGCCTCTGAAGGTCGCGAAGATTCTTCGGACAAAGAATTGCCACACTTTGATACAGATCCCGTATTCGACGTATTTCGAATCATTCTTAGCAAAATGTCGTTGGATCATACTATGTATGTAAAAATGCTACAAGAAGGAAACCAAGTCCTCGAGAAACGCGGTAAACAATTGAGGGAAGCATATCAAAAAGATGTCCAACTCCGCGAGCAATATGGACGTTTCCTAGAGGCCCAAAGAAAATACCAAAACGAGGCAAAAAATCACCCTTCAATGCACAATCCCACTCGTGCAAATCCGGACACTGGTCAGCCAACTAAACGACGAAAACGACGCCGTCCGGTAAACACCCACGCTCGTCCAACTCATACTGTATTGGTCGATAAGTTTACCGGTATCTTGGTGGAACTGGTTGCCGCCGAAGGTGCAGACAGTTTAAAAAAAACTAAATTCGAAAAGCGAGACCCGAAGAAATTCAATGAGATATTTGCTATAGACATCCGTAACTGTACGACAAACTACGTTGTTTTTTTGCCGAATGCGAAACATTTCGAAGAGTTTAAGAAACTCATCTCTGAACGTTTTACATTCTCTCACGACCCCACCTACGGATTTACCGACTTGCGAACACAAGCAATCAATCGCTGTTATACAATTCACAAAATCGTTACAGAATTGAAGAGAAAGGATTTAGACGGTCCGAAATACCCCAAAGTACCTATGAACGTACGCATCGGTATCCGCCGTAATGAAGTTTGGGTTAAAGCAACATCTTTTGCTCAAGATTGCGTAGAACGGACTATTCGTGGCGCGGGTGAAAAAATCGAAAAGAAACTCATGGAAATGTCTCAAGGTGAAATTCCGACTGGAAAATTTCCCAGAGATGTAGTACCTGGCAATGACAGAACCCGTCGAAAAAGATCATACAAAGGCGATACATCTAAATTTTCTCCCGACCCAGGCGAATCTTCCGTCTTAAAGTTACGACACGAATATAGCAAAGTCCCCACTCGCCATTCGATGTTCCCTCATAATACCCGGTTAAGAAACCTTCTTGGTGATAAATGGATATCCAATCCCAATAGTGGAGACCCAGTGTCTCAATGGGACACTAGTCTGCGTCTCTATCCCGATGATCATGATATGGAGCTGCACCCGCGTATGGAAGCGCCAACAGTATCTATCACATCAAATGAAGCTGAAACTTGGGATACCGCTGATGTATTCTCTTAAACATTTTCTTACATGTTCAAACCATACTTTTTATTTAAATAATAAATTTGTATAGTTCGACGATGCTTTGTTAATATAATTTTTGTTACCGCATAATGAATTCAAATCTCTACAATATCCTAATAATAACTCCATGTCTGTTTTTCTAATAATAATAACATCTCTGCACTCCCCTTCACATAGAGAAATATCAAGTCCACTGTCACAAACCGATTGATGAACTTCGATAACATTTTCTGCCCATTCATCAATTAAATAAGTATTAGTACAATCAGTTTCCACATCCGAATCAAGAATTTCCATTCTTCCTTCATCCAAAAATTTCATTAATAAAATCTTTTTTTCCGTCATTATTTTTTTTAAAAATAAATTTAAATGAATTGTATTGACCCCGCGTTTTAAATAGAAAACCGTAACAACTATTTATAAATACTACCATGAAGTCATTGATTTTTTTGGTCACGTGTTTAATTGCTCAATCGGTTATAGCAGAAGAAAATTTAGAAGATAGATGTGTTTATGACGCCTGTGGTGTCTGTGATGGAGACAATTCAACATGTACAGGATGTGATGGTGTTCCCAATAGCGGACTCGTAAATGACACTTGCGGCGTATGTGATGGAGACAATTCAACATGTGCAGGATGCGACGGCGTTCCCAATAGTGGACTCGTCAATGATGCTTGTGGTGTCTGTGATGGAGACAATTCAACATGTGCAGGATGCGACGGCGTTCCCAATAGTGGACTCTTAAATGATGCTTGCGGCGTCTGCGATGGAGACAATTCAACATGCTCAGGATGTGACGGTGTTCCCAATAGTGGACTCGTAAATGATGCTTGCGGTGCCTGTGATGGAGACAATTCAACATGTTCTGGGTGCGACGGCGTTCCCAATAGCGGACTCGTAAATGATGCTTGTGGTGTCTGTGATGGAGACAATACTACATGCGCTGGGTGCGACAGTATACCAAATAGCGGACTTGTGAATGATGCTTGTGGTGTTTGCGATGGCGACAATACTACATGCGCTGGTTGCGATGGGATCCCAAACAGTGGAAGTGAGAATGACCAATGTGGGGTATGCAATGGTGATAATTCAACTTGTGCTGGATGCGATGGCGTTCCCAATAGTGGACTCGTAAATGATGCTTGTGGTGTCTGTGATGGAGACAATTCAACATGCTCAGGATGCGACGGCGTTCCTAATAGTGGACTCGTCAATGATGCTTGTGGTGTCTGTGATGGAGACAATTCAACATGTGCAGGATGCGACGGTGTTCCGAATAGTGGACTCGTAAATGATGTTTGCAATGTTTGCGGCGGAGACAATACTACATGTGCCGGATGCGACGGTATTCCGAATAGCGGACTTGTGAATGATGCCTGTGGCGTTTGTGATGGGGATAATTCGACGTGTTCTGGATGTGACGGTATTATCGGCAGCGGACTTGTGAATGATGCCTGTGGCGTTTGTGATGGAGACAACTCTTCTTGTACCGGATGCGATGGTATTCCGAATAGCGGACTTGTGAATGATGCCTGTGGCGTCTGTGACGGTGACAACTCTACCTGTTCTGGATGTGATGGCGTTCCCAACAGCGGACTTGAGAATGATGCTTGTGGTGTCTGTGATGGAGACAATTCAACATGTGCAGGATGCGACGGCGTTCCAAATAGTGGACTCGTAAACGATTCTTGTGGTGTCTGTGATGGAGACAATTCAACATGCTCAGGATGTGACGGTGTTCCAAATAGTGGACTTGTGAATGATGCTTGCAGCGTTTGTGGTGGGGATAATTCTACCTGTGCCGGATGTGATGGTGTTCCTAACAGTGGTCTTCAATGGGATTGCAATTGGGTTTGTGGGGGTACGGATCTCTCTTGTGCTGGATGCGATGGCGTTCCGTTTAGTACTATCACGTTTGATGCATGTGGTGTATGCGACGGAGACAATTCAACTTGTGCGGGTTGTGATGGTATAGCCAACAGCGGACTCGTGAATGACGCATGTGGTGTATGTGGAGGTAATAACAGCACTTGTCTTGGATGTGATAATGTCGTCAATAGCGGATTAGTCATTGATGATTGTGGGGTTTGCGGTGGCGACCATTCTACATGTGCATGTTGTCCCGGATGGACGGGCACTTCTTGCGAAACTCAAGATCTTTGTTATTCGACGGAATGTCAAAACGATGGTATATGCGATCCTCTCACGGGAAAATGTGCATGTACGGTTGGATATACTGGAGAAAATTGCGAGATTCTTTCTTGTAGTGACAATGGATATTACGATGGCGAACAATGCGTTTGTTTATATGGATGGTCTGGTGAAGATTGTTCTATATGCAAAGAACCCGAAGAACCGGATAGAACTTACATATGCATGCCTACAGCAAATTCTCAGCGAGGATATGTCTTAATGCCCGTGAAAACGAATCAATTGGAGAATTGGTTGAGTGGACAGCGCGTTTCTGTTCTTCAATCGAGGGCTAAACATAAAACCGCGATACTTCCGAATAGTTACGACGAGGATGGAATGTTTAGAAATTGTCGTTGCGAGGTTGTTGCCGAAACCGAACTTTCTAGGATTGTTTCTGTACAACCGAGAAAGTTTAATGTAGGAAAGGATTCGAAAATTCATCACCAAATGATTGGAGGAAAACTCAGTGCTGCTCAACTCGCTAAAAAGCAGGGATTTAACATTCGATCCAATAGTGTACTTGCTTCTGCGAAAAACATGTTTGAGTCTAGCGAAAAAGCGATTCAAAAGATGGATCATTACAAAAACGTACGTTTTACCTTAGATCGTTGGAAACATCTTAAACGATCGGGAACTGATAATAACGAAGAACTTGGACATTTAGTATTGAGCAGATCACAAAGAGGATCTAAAATATCATTACAACGTGAAAGACATAATGATATAATTATCAATGAGGATAAAAAACAGACCGATGCACATCTATTTGGAGGCAATGCAGTTCGAGGATGGGCAGATAAAGATTCTGTTTTTTGGGTTGTTCGCGACGACGAATCTCCGTTTTTCCAGGAAATAATTGAAGAATGTATTGCCGAATCAGAGCTTTCAATGCAAGAAATGGGAGAACTTTCTGAGATATATCAAGAATGTATAGATGCGTATGAAGAAACTTCGGGAAATTTGGATCAGTGTACATCAACGTGCAAACAACATTGTGACGATTCCGAAACTTGTAGTGCTTTAGCCATAGCTTTCTGGCCCCTTCTGGGAGTATCTATTTTGTTGTGCATTGTAGTATTTTCATTGGGCATTTGCTTCATATTCCGACCTTACCGTTATCGTCGGAGTGTAAGATCTGGTGCTTTATAAAGTCATCTCTGTACGAGGTTTTTTCCCGTAAAGGAAACCCATTATTTTTTTTATTTATTTTAGAAGAAATGGTTATGATATGAGAGAGCTATTTATGACTTTGTTATTTCTAATACCTATATTATTTTGCAGTTGCAACAATAACAACAACATTTCACACGGTTATACTGACCGTCCTTGGAACGATGGAAAAGGATTATGTTAAATATCACGTGAAAGTAGCCATTTATGTCGATAATATACCGCCTATTAAAGACTGTACACTGATCGAGACTACACAGTGGATCGATAATTTTCTGGATCAAGGATGGAGAGATATTTTTTTAGAATGGAAGAACATCAAAGGGTTTGTTGAAACGGAAAATGATCATGTTCTGGATTCTTATTTTACGTACGAAGACAACGGTGCATGTCAATATATTATGGATCTTTTATTACATTGTCGGTATGTTTTGCCAAATGAAACGGAATCGTACGCAAAATATAATGTTAATATTTGTGCGCAATTGTCAAGCGAGTAAAATAATGAAAGTTAATAATTATTAAAGGAAAAAAAAAGTTAATTTTAATATACATATCTTTTTGGTAGGGCATTGTGTTTATATGCAATAACTGAACCATGCTCCGGGGAGCTCCAACCCGTCAATTACAAAATACAAGTTCTTATAGAAAATATGCGGTTCCGGAACAAAATTCTACCGAGCTATCGTTCAAAAAAATGTACATGGGCCTTCCGGATATGCACATGGTCCCCTCGTTACTATGTGCAATCTTATTCATAATGAGCTTATTTTTAATTTTTGCACTTGTCGGACTCGTGGGCGTTTTCAATAATACTGGTACTACACATCAGATGATAACATATATGGGTGATATTGCTGAAATGACTCGCGATTTAAAAAATGGAACAGAATATGTCAAACGCCAAATTCCAGTTACTACGAATATTAGCAAGGTCGTCGGGCATGCAGTCAGTTTGAATACAACGGAATGGACAACTCTTGAAGATAATGCTAAAAAAACGGTAGCCGCGGGTGCGCATATTGTTCAATCTATCAGTAGCAATGATGTTTTTGCGGAAACATCAAAGCTTTTTACTGCAACACGGACTATCATGGAAAGACCTTCTTTTTTATATATGGTCGAAAAATTAGAGGAATATATTCCCAAGTTTATGGATATGGTATACACTCAAGAAGCGTATGATATTTATACCTTGGTTCTAGATATCATGAAACGTATACCTACGTTATCTGATGTGATCATTCCCCATTTACAACCATTGATTCAGAAAATTTCTGAAGAAAATTCAGACGATTTTGCAGCTTTACTTCACACGGTAGCCGGGAAAGAAGTTCGAGAAGCTATCGTTTCATCTTCTAATATGGTGAAAGATTTGGAAAACATAACCAAGTCTTTTGCGAGTATTTTTGGAGATACATCTTTTCAACACAATTTGAAGAGAATCATTTTCCACTTCAGAGATGTGAATCCAAATGAAGTTATGCAATTCACTGACCAATTCTATACTAAAATACAAACTGATATGTCATCCGATCGGAGCGTGGCGACTTTGGATGCACTAATCGAACTTACAAGAGAAGTTTCTGCTACGATGCATTCTGCACGAGAGAAAATTGATGTTAATGAACTCCATCATGCTGCTAAGGAGTTGATTACACTTCTTGATACATTTAACAAAGTTTCCTCTATGTTGTCCCCGAATGATTAAATATATAATTAAACGCATAAACACTTTTTCTCATACAAAAATGTAAAAATGTGTTATCTCATAAAAATGAACTAAATATCAGTTTCTTCATACATTTATACTCAAGTGTTCCGGATTTGTATGAGAAAAAGAAACAATGGAATTATTACAATTACACAAAAAACGGAAACGAAACGACATTGAATGTGTTGATACCTCTCAAAATGAAAACAGGTCAAAGAAAAGAATTTTATTGAAAGATTTCGGTTTATCTGATTACACTTTACGATATGCGTTTTACAAAATCTGGGTTGAAAGCTGTATCGCAAAAACGAACGAACACTGTTACTTGAAAATGTTACCCAAAGAACTGGTTTTTAAAATAATGAGTTTTTTGGAATGTGATATGTTGTGGTTAGTAATGTGCCCACATTCTATAATCCGTGGATTGAAAAAACAATGGGTCTTGGAAGATATATATGTTACGAGAACAAATTTTCGAACGACCACCTTTGACCAGCTTTCGGAATTGTGCGCACAACATGCAGTTATGAGAACAAAAATAGAGTTTCCATATGGACCACCGCTTCTCAGAATAACAGGAAATGATATGGAAATTCAAATTGTTTATAAGGGTCACACGAATCTAGTGGAACAACGGGAGTTACATGTTCATAATGTATCATGGTCGAAGAAAAACACAAACAGTTTGCACGAATGCGGAATAAAACCAAACGATGTAGTGTTGATATTTTACGGCGATATAGAATCTGTAAAGAATACATACTATAGACATCCTAAAAGCACGCCTATGACATACGAGGATGTAGAACACAAAATCGAGGAATTGATTCAAAAATGTCGCGACGGTTCGAATATGTCACCTAAGCGTAAAATAAAACACTAATAATATTCGAACTTCTGTTATAAAAAAGAATGGAGAAATGATATTAAGAAAGCAAAAAATTGTATGAATGTACGTTAAAAGTAAAAACAAAACATTATTTTGTTTAACACCGTTACATATCGGTATATGATTTTCTAGAATTCTGTATTCTTTGTATTTGACAAAATAAGCAACCCAAACCCTTAGAAATTGATAGAAAAAGAAAGATATTGTTATACAACCATCCTGTATGTTGCCATATAATCCGCCGTATAATCCACCGAATAGACTACAAGGTGTACCTAGCCTCCCCAGTACCCCACGACGAGTTGATGACCGGGTTCAATCAGAATTGGAAAAACTAGATGAACCCGTGGTGGCCACCGGCACACAGGATATAATTTTAATGCAAGGACTTTGGGATGGTTTACAATCCGCTACCGACCCCTACTCGGAGAAATTTTCGGAAAAACATAATATTCAAAGGACTCCGACAGCACAAGAATTGATTTATACGGCGATCAAATCTCTGATTCCAATATCCGGACCAGGATCAGCAATACCTTATTTTTATCTTACGTTAATATTTTATATAATTTTACGAGATGTAGCGGTAGTGTTTTTGATTGCATTGATCTGGTCATATTTGATTGGAGCAGTATACTTTTTCGTGCGGGCTTGGGATTTTCCATTACCTTGGATTGGTCCCAACCAAACTACTCCAGTTGCAACATATGACGCACTGGCAGCCCAATTGTTGGTCTTTAATCCCCTTTGGGCACTTGTTGGCTTATTGACTGCGGTGTTTACGGTAGATGCATTCAACCTAGAAGAATTGCGAAGTTGTGACTTGTGTTGGGAACTTATCGTACAATCGATTATATTGTTTTTCCTTGCGGTGAAACATGGCGAATATACCGCTTGGTGTGTGCACAACGTTCTAGTTCCTGTATACGCCCTTGGAGGAGTGGCAGTATGGAATTCCTACGGCGATGACGCGAAAGGATATTCCAGCTTTTCATCTTTTGCACCGTATCTGTTTTGGGTGCTTTTCACATGGTACATTGGCGTGGCATGGTTAATATCAAATGTAATGATAGGATGGAGATTCGTGCATATACAAGGACGAACCTTTGTATGGAGTGTCAAAGGAACATACGGATGGACATTGTATTTTAGTGTGGCAATTTACATATTTGCTGTATCTATATACAGAATAATATATGATTCGGTGTAATTTTAAAAGAGGGTGCACCAATTTCCATTAAAAATAATCGTATCTTCATCCGGACCCTTGTTGTCATGTTCAATGCATTCTTCAATTGACGAATAAGACATGTGTTGCAAGCAACTATCCCATCCCAGACCAGCTTGATTACGTGGACGCTTATATAAATAAAAAATCCTTCCTTCTTTTTCCAATTCAATCTCAGAAATGATCATAAATCTCACATTTTGATACACCGCGACATCCGCCGTTCTACGTTGTGAACCACTTAACATAATACGTATATTGTACCCACTCTTGCAAAGCACTTTCGTGGCGTTTTCCAATTTTACAGGTTCCGTACAAAATAAAGTAGGAACGCGTACGACCTTATTAATACCGTTTTTCACGATGTTCCCAAAAAATTCCTGAATTTCCTTATCAATTGGCATATCTTCTGTTTTTTTACAAAAAAGTGCATCGTCCAAAACGGATTTATCCGAGCCTTTGTCGTCTTCGCTATTCATAAGGATTGGTTTTCTAGAACAGAATGATTGTTTTGTTAAGACCAATAATTTGGATTTTTTTCGGGAAAGAGATTCGTATGATAAAAGTATTCAAAAAATGAATTACATCACCGATTACAACGCTGCGGGTAGCTCAGTGGTAGAGCGGGAGGCTGTAGTCCTCTAGGTCGGGTGTTCGAATCACTCTCCGTAGATTTCCGGTAAAAAAGTTGCAAATGTAATCCTTTTTTATTATAAGAATGAAATTACTTAGGTGTTGTTCAATACTGTATAGAAATAAAAACTAAATAGCAAAATATGAAATATAATTATTCAATATATTATACGAATCTCTAAACATTTTATTTTAACGGCTCATATGAAACCAATGATAATTATCGGATATGTTTTAAATTTGAGGAGTCCTTTAACAATCTTTATCAACTTTGTTCTTGTTGCTATTTATGTAACGCTTTTTTTTACATTACCGGACGAAGCATCAGGTGTATGTTTAGCGGTAGCAATTTTGGTATCTCTGTATGCTTATTGTATATGGGGATATTTATTGTTCCGTTATTTGTACGAGTACGCATTTAAACCACCCCGGTCGCCATTATTGCCATTATACGATTTTCTTGCTCTTTATACTGTCACGGTGATACAAAACATGGCCTTGTACTCCTCTATTGCTTTACTTCAAAATTCTGCCTTTATTGGTATTGATGCCAACGATATCGACCGATGGCAAATATTATATTTGTCATTCTTCTTAGCTACGGAAACCCTTTCGGCTCTTGGAACTGGGTCCATTTTTGCAAATCCGTTTATAACTGAATCTGTTGGATTTATACCCGTATGGATAGAATCGGTTCAAGCTTTATTAATGTTTACGTTTATCGGCTGGGGTGCTGCACGAGAAATCACTCGATATCCACTCAATGTTAAAAGTCGGTTATTATTAGAACACAAACAATCCGACGTTTCACTAAATAAACGTATATGATTCAATATTTATTTCACGTTAGATACACGATGTCCCATTCCTACGCGTCGTTTTTCGCGTTGTTTGGATTTTAACTTCTTACCTTTGATCATTTTGGGTGTTTTTCCAGCGTGTTTCGTTGGCCGACAGTATTGGGATTTGTTTTTGATTTTGTCAGATCCACAAGGCTTACCGGTATTGGTATCTTTCCATTTTTGTTTTTGCCAATTACGCAACGATTGCCCCTTCTTCGTTTTGTGTACGATACCTTTACTTTTTCTACACTTTGCTACATATTGGTTGGCTCTAGCACTGGGATATATTTTAAATTTTGCCTTTGCCTTTCGATAACATGCGTCGTGCGTTGCTCCGTTGCTCTTTCTACGCGAAGGCATGATCTTATCTCATAAAAATGAACGTTTTCTATTGATATATATAACAAACATACTGACGAAATCAAACATTAATTAAGTTTATTTTCATTGTTTGCATACATCATACAATAAAAAGCTGCAGCAAATCAAATCCCTACGGAACTATGCACGGAGCTACAAGTTGCTACTAGAATATGATATTGTGTAGCACATCGTAGCGCAAAAAGAAAGAGCCATTATGCGACTTGAGATAAGTTGCACAGGATCTTTCTTGATTATCCATAATTTTGACCAAACTAATAAGGTTTAAAATAAAGTAACGAAAACATATTATGGGATAAAGATCCGATCATTCATATGATATTATGTAGCACATCGTAGCGCAAAAAGAAAGACCTATAAAATGGGCAAAATACGGTTTTGGTAAGACTTTCAGTGAAAAGCTTACCGTTTGATCGTGTCTAAGTTTGGACTGTCATTATCGACATGGAGGCGACCCGAAAAAATCTATATTCTACTATTTGCCCGTCTGGTGTGATGACTTTGACAGCTAGTGCAAGCGGAGAAAATGGAAAAGGAATGGAAATTCTAGGAAACCCCAACGAAACAGGTTACAATTCCGAGGAAATGCAGAAATGCATGAACGTATTTGAAAATGCCGGCTACATATGCGAATTCATTCATTTACATGAAAAGTTGCCACTTTCGATGCGAGACGAGGCCGAGAAAGCATATGTTCTTGTTGTGCGCAATGGTGTGTCATTATTGACAGATCCTGACGAGTTATTCGAAGAATTACTGAAGAAATCATGGGATAGGAAGAAATGGATTCGAGGAAGTGTGAAGAATTCAATTGCCCGTTGGAATACGATGTTCGTGGCGGGCAAAACTCAAGAACCTGATTACGAGGCGAAAAAAGGTTCGGTGCATGATATTGATGAAATTTCGCAGCTTTCGGAAGTGCAGAAAAAGTTGCCGAACTTTCTTGGAAAGAAAGCGGACAATTTGCTTTTTGAGGGCAATTTGTATTATGATCCCTCAAAGTGCGGTATTGGCTTTCATGGCGACGGAGAACGAAAGTGTGTGGCCGCGCTTCGTTTAGGAGGTACGATGCCTTTGGTATTTGAATGGTATAGATGGTCAAAGCCAGTCGGTGCACGTGTGGAAATTTCGCTGAATCATGGGGATTTTTATGTGATGAGTGAAAAAGCAGTTGGATGTGATTGGTTGAAAAAGAAGAAATTGACATTGCGACATGCCGCAGGATGTAGCAAGTATACCAGTCCCAAAGTGCGCACTTCTGGGAAAAAAAGAAAATTTTCCGGGAAGGAAAAAAATAGAGGAAACGAACAAAAGAAAGTATGTTAAATGTTAATATATATTAACATTTCTTGGGAATTTTTTTAAACTATACGAAACACGCGACTTCTTTTTGTGGATAAACGGGCATAAATAAATGAAATTTCGTTTTGATTTGAAGTGAAAATATGAATGAAGTATAATAAATTTATTCTTATTATTTGTGGTAGTCGTCATTGTTTGTCTTAAAAAAGACGAGAAGGGGAGGATTTCCTAAGCTAGGAAGACCAGGAAGAATTTAGGATGCGAAGGGTTGAATCACGTTTGGGGAAGGATTATGATTTTGAATGTGTCAAGATAACAGATGAAGAAGCATTAGATGCTTTCGTGAGATTTTTACATTTTGAATGTTGGAATAAGGATGACGATGATGGTATTAGCGAAAAACGTACTACAGAAGAAACGTTATTATATGGAATGACAGGTATGTGTCGAGCAGTGGAGCCACAAATTGATTTGGGAACTGATGACTATTTATTGATTCCGGTACCTTTATTTGATCCAAGTATGACTGGCGTTAAAGATGGACACGATTTGTCCTTTGCATATCCTTACAATGTATTTGAAAAGATTGTTGGGCCGCCGCCCGGGGACGATTCTCTTATGGAGGACATCGAAACTTCTTTCGGTCAGAAATTACGTTTAGTCTTTGTTGTTGGGGATATTTATGAACACGTGGAGAACAAATGGTGTTCACTGTTCTATTGCAAAAATCTATTCACCATTGGGGGGTTTTTTAACCACGGAATGGGTGATCCGATAGAAGATGGTCAGATATCGACTATTACATCGTTCAACATGAATTTCGTTTGGGGATATGCGGAAAAGGACTTGATACGAAACGAACTTTATCCGTTTGCGTGGATAAGTGGAAACGGAGTTCGTTCATTGATACATATAGAAGAAAAAAAGCATACAAAACCGTGTTTATGTTTCAGATACGAAGCGATTAGCGAAGCGCCTTATGCATTTATGTTGCTGAAAGATGCTATTTCGACATCAAATGCACGAGGACTTAGCGTTTTTTCTTTGGACAAAAACGAAGAGAAAAAAAAGATATTTATAGCGGCCTCGTACTCTGAAATTACGAGGCTTCGGTATATATTAGATCTTAAACGTATGCCGGATTATGTACGGGGGTTAAGGAAAGCAATCAAACAAGATTTTGATACATGGATTAACAAAATGGGAACAAAATGCATCAATGAGATCATTTTGGATGATTTTCCGACGAAACCATTTGTTGATTTGGATTATGACGAATACGAACTGAACAAAGATCTTTTTAACCCTGATCGGGTGGATAGGATCACAGAGAGTGTGATTCGCTTGATGACGCGTACGCTTGAACTACTGGTTCCTAAAGCAAAGATATCGAGAAAACATTTTATTGTACTTGATTCATCGAGGCCTCAAAAGAAGATATCTAGACATATTATTTATGACGGTGCTATATATCTTGGGCGAAGAGAAGACGTTAAATATTTTGCGAATGTCATGAAACAGTTGAAGAATATGGATGTTGTGAACAGAACACCCGAAGCAATGAACATGTTATGGATAGCAAACCCTTCGAAAAACGAGATGCGTTATTTTAACAAACACGGTAGCGATGTCGTAGATTCAGAAAAAGGATACATGTTGCTCAGTAACGGGGAATCCAAATTTTTCAAATCGGTGATCGACTGGGGTGTTTACAACAAAACAAACGGGTCATTGAGGATTTATGGTTGTATCAAAATGGATAATCCGGATTACCCTTTACGGTTAGTAGAAAAGCTATCCAAACCGGTCAAAGATATGATTTGTCAACACGATAGCGCTCTTTTTGAGATACCGAAATTTGTTGCCAAGGAACAGGCTATCCTATATTCGAGTTTGCTACAATACGCACCAACTTACATGTTGAAAGAAGCAGATATAATATCTGTGACAGACGGTGATAGTTCTAGAATCTTGAACGAGTTAAGGACACATTCATATGGAATGAGGACAAATGTTTCATGGGGAAGGAAATTAGGATTTACACACAAAAAATCCGATAAGCGAAAATGCAACGTTACATTGAAAACGGGCAAACTTTCTATTTCGGATCACAGAAAACGAAAACTAGAAAATAAGACAAAAAGAATTTTGCAAACTACGGGAAAATATGCAAGCATACACGAAGCGATTGTAATTTTTTTAATCGGATTGGTGAAAGGGTGGTATGAACAATATGAAGAAACTTTACAACACGATCATCGCCGGGTAAAGGTAACGATTCGGCTTGAAGCACAAACAACAAAAAAGAAAAAAGAAATTCCGGAAACGGAAAACACCATACAAAGAAAAGATAAGACAACGATCGTAGACAGCATTTCGCTTTATCCATCTTTAAAATTCTGCCCGATCAAAGGATGCGATCACAGAAATTCAGGGAAAAATGGAATGGTAATCAACAAAGATGGGTCTTATTTCTTCACGTGTTTGTCATCTAGATGTAGAGCGACACCTAAAACGAACTCTCTAAGACTTGACGCCGAAAAGATGGATTATTTTAAAAGTTTATGTAATAAACTCGTCGATTTATATTAGAAAAACTATATATGATTCACAACAATTCGAAGCCGTGATATTCTGAATGAATTATTGTAATATCATTTCGTCAAATTATTCACTTAAGTATTTTACAAATATCAACAAATCACCGTCAATCGAAATATCCCACTTTTATACTTTATGGTCGTGTCAAGAACTGACCGTGTTTAGATATTTAAAATGATATATTTAAGGTTGAAAAAGACCCATGACCAAATGCTTATTATAGACGAACTAATTTGGTCATGAAAAAATTTTTTCACCCTCAGATTTTCACAGTTGCACTGACTCTTTTGGTGCCTGTTTAAGGCGGCGTAACCACAATTGAAAATTGAAAAAAATTCTTTGAAAAAAAATTTAAAAATAAATGTTGGTCACGCCGCCTTAAACGGGTCCTGAAAGAGTCAGTGCAACTGTCATTTTGAGAGGATGAAAAAATTTTTTCATGACCAAATTAGTTCGTCTATAATAAGCATTTGGTCATAGCCTTTTTTCA
>JGI10211J14876_10000123_pt1 | contig 29083 bp, 24 predicted proteins | sample Etolagsediment_FD_14876 | JGI IMG/M metagenome (IMG submission 14876)
CACCGCTGCAGACCCCGCCGCAAGCGGACGGGGTATTAAAAATCATAATAAAAAAATATGAATTCGGCCACTAAGACACTAAGTAACAAAGAAGAAAAAAATATTATTTTCATATTATAAAAATAATGATTCCACTTCAAAAAATTCTTTGTGACTTTGTATCTTGGTGGCTGAATAGCCATTAATACTAAATTGAAAATTTTGAAAAATCCCCTACCTGAAGAAAAAACTTTTGCAGGTTTTTTAGAATTCCAAGCCTGTTTTCTTTAACCCTTTTATCTTCTACCATAACCATTACTTCGGAAAAAAATTCATCTACCGGCTTTATTATTCTGGATATTATACTCAATGCCTCAAAGTAATTTTCTCCATCTATCTCTCTTTTTGCCTCGTCTTTTAGTAACTGATATGTTTTCCATAAACCTTCTTCACTTTTATTCTCAAATAAATCAGGATTCACACTATACGTTTCTTTAAAACCCTTTCCTATGTTAATGATCCGTTTAAACGATATCGCGAGGGTTTCAAAGTCTTTAGAAATATCTCGAAATTTTTGTAATGCTTGAATTCTCTTCTCTACTTGATGAAGGAAATTAAAATCGATAGAAATTACTGCCTCTATAAAATCTTGAGTAATTCCTTCAGATAACAATAAATTCTTAAAGCGATTTTTTATAAAATTACTGACTGACCTCTCAACCTCTTTTTGGTCAAATGAAATAGTTTCATTAAGAATAGATGCTGATTTATGAATGAAATCTTGAAAGGAAATAGCAATCTTTTTATCTCTCACTATCCTGATAATAGCCAGTGCCTGCCTCCTAAGCGCATAGGGGTCTGCTGTTCCATCAGGCTCAAGTCCCATAGAAAAAAAACCCACAATAGTATCCAGCCTATCAGCTATGCCAACAATTGATCCAATTAGAGATTCAGGGAGTTGAGATTCTGCTTGAATAGGTAAATAATGATCTGAAATAGCTATACAGATATCTTCAGGATAGCCATCTAATCGGGCATATTCTTTCCCCATTACACCTTGAAGGGAAGGAAACTCCATGACCATTTCAGTAACCAGGTCACATTTACATAGCTTTGCTACATCTCTGACAGCATGTATGTTTTCTGGAATTATCTGTTGGGCTAAGTATTCTGCTAATTGGGTAAAACGTTGCACCTTGTCAAAGGATGTACCTAACTCTGCCTGATAGATAACCGTTTTTAAATCCTCCAGCCTATCCTTGATAAGCCTTTTCCTGTCCTCTTTAAAAAAGAAATTCGCATCAGCCAGCCTTGCCTGCAATACTCTTTCATGCCCTTTTCTGACAATAGATTCATCCCGCGCAATCGTATTGTTAACAGCCACGAAATTTGGCATCAAATTTCCATCCTGGTCCCGAACAGAAAAATATTTTTGATGCTCTTTCATTGCTGTTATGAGAACAGGGTCGGGGAGAGAAAGAAATGCCTTATCAAAACCACCGCAAATGGCAGATGGGAACTCCACCATATTTGTCACTGTGAATAATAATTCGGTGTCTATCACAGGCAGGCCTGATATCCTTTTCGCTTCTGTGATGACAGCTTTTTCAATTCTATCTTTTCTCTCTTTTTGATCAATAATTACAGACCTTTCATCCATTTTTTGCAGATAATCTTTAATGTCTTCTATTTTTATGCTCTGTGGTGCCATAAACCTATGGCCTCTGGTTTGAGTCCCACTCGTTATCCCAGCAAATTCAAGGGGAATAATAGCGCCGTTAAAAAGTGCGAGTATCCAGTGGATAGGCCGAACAAATGAAAACTCTTCACTTCCCCAACGCATCGACTTTGGCCAAGGAATATTCGCTATTAATTTTGGTAACACTTCAGATAGGATAGTTATTGTAAACCTTCCCGGCATTTTACGTTTAATATAAAGATAGACGCCTTTTGGTGTTTCTAATAATTGTAACTCATCCACAGAAACTCCCTGTTTTTTAGCAAAACCACATGCTGCCTTTGTGGGGTTTCCTTCTTCATCAAATGCAGCCTTTTGAGGAGGCCCTGTTATTTCCTGGATTGTATCTTTCTGTGTATCAGCAATGCCCTTACCTACTAAAACCAATCTTCTTGGAGTTCCGTATGCATGAAGACCTCCTTCGATCTCGATTCGGTTATCTTTTAAATATAATTCCGCCAATCTATTAAGTTCTTTTAAACCGTTCTCAAGATAGTCTGAGGGAATCTCTTCTGTGCCTATTTCTAAAAGCAATTCACTCATAATTTGCTAATAACTCCTTAATGCATCATTTTCAAGTTTCGTTGTAACTGATCATGGTGCTATCAAATGCCAAAGTTCAAAGCTCACATTCACCCTGTTAAATCCCTCAAATGGGGTCTAGCAGAGGCTGAATCAATACTTTATCATTTTTTCATCAGCGGAAAGCCCATCTCTTCCCTCTGTTTTACATAATTTTTTGCTACCAAACTAGCCAATTCCCTAATCCTTCCAATGAAAGATGTTCTTTCTGTAACACTGATTGCCCCCCTCGCTTCAAGTATATTAAAGGTGTGAGAACACTTGAGACAATAATCATATGCTGGCAGGACAATCCCCTTTTTGCTTATTGCAAGAGATTCCTGTTCACACATTTCAAACATCTTTAAAAGCATATCTATATCAGCGACCTCAAAACAATATACAGAGTTTTCCCACTCCCCTTTTTTATGGACATCTCCGTAAGCAACATTTTCATTCCATGCAAGATCATAAACACTCTCTTTTTCTTGCAAATACATGGCGATTCTTTCCAGACCATAGGTTATTTCCACGGAAATCGGATCAAGGCGTATACCGCCTGCCAATTGAAAATAGGTAAACTGGGTGATCTCCATGCCATCCAGCCAGACCTCCCACCCAACACCTGATGCTCCAAGTGTGGGTGATTCCCAATCATCCTCCACAAAGCGGATATCATGATCCAGCGGATCTATCCCCAATGTCTTTAAGCTCTCGAGATAGATTTCCTGAATATCAATGGGAGAAGGTTTTAAAATGACCTGATATTGATAATAATGCCCCAGACGGTTGGGATTCTCACCGTATCTGCCATCAGTAGGGCGCCTGGAAGGCTCTACATAGGCGACAGACCACGGTTCAGGACCCAATGTTCTTAAAAGAGTAGCCGGGTTAAAGGTCCCTGCCCCAACCTCAATGTCATACGGCTGCTGGATGAGGCATCCCCGGTCCGCCCAGAATCTCTCCAAGTCAATGATCAATTCCTGAAATGTCATCGAAATCCTTTCTTTTTGTTTGTTGTCCGCTGACAATTGTCCGTTGCTCATTGTCCGTTGTCTAATTACTGGTTGCAAGGTAAAATGACTCAAATCTGCTATAGTCTAAAATGAACTCAACGCACAATAAATACAATGAACATTAGTCACCAAAAGGTTCTGCGAAAAATATCACCTGCCTTACACAATGTCAAGAAAGGAACCGGATTACATATATAAAGATAATGGTTAAATTTCAATGGGCTACTTAAAACCGATGGTTCAAAGATATTGAGCAGATTTTAGTCTTTTACCTAAACGATGTTCAACATGCATCCTTAAAACCTTTTTCAGCTCAGTTATTATATCGTCATCGCATTGCACATTTTGTAATAGCGATAGATCAGTAGACTGAAAATCCTCAAGGACTTGCACTGTTTTTGGGTTCATCCCAGGATTTAAAAGCGATTCTTTCCCACAGCCCAAACATATTATTGACCCACTTGGGGGGTGAAATAATGCCCTTCCCTTCCCCTTATAACGTCGATTGCAAAGGATGCACTGAGATAAATTAATACCAAATCCGCCTATCTTCATGGCCCGTGCCTGAAACATAATCATGCTCTCTTCGGTATTTTGTTTTTTTGATAGAGAACCCAGGCCAAATCTCAACAACTGAAACATCTCAGGGCTTCGCACATTAGATGGAAAAAGGGTCTCTGTCAGCTCCACCATATAGCTGGCCTTTGACAATAGATTGTAATCTGAGCGAATTTCAGGAAAACCTTCAACTAATTCGCACGTTTCAAGCCACACAAGATCACCGCTTCTTCGCTCTCTAAACGCACAATTCACCAAAGAAAACGTAGTAAGAGAGTTAACGAATCGTTTGGAACTCTTGCGGCCCCCTTTGGCTACCCCTCTTAGGGTTCCAAAAAGAGAGGAAAAAACAGTTACAATCAGATCAGACTCGCCTAAATCTTTTGTCCGTAAAATAATCGCCTCAGTTTTTTTTGGCTCCATTGTTTTTGTTCCAAACTTACTATTGTAGGGTTTGTGGAATACAGAAAGAATTCTTTGTTCACCAAGAAAAAAGCCCTGCTAATTTCTAACAGGGCCTTAATTACTATATCCTAAAACAATAAATTAGCTATTCCTGGCCATACAATTCCTTAACCTTAACCCTGTCTGGAGAGCCATCCTCAAGAAGGGGAAAATCTTTGATAAATTCCACATATTGAGGTTTCTTAAATCTGGCTATGCGTTCACCAACAAAATCGCTAAGTTCCTGTGGCTCAAGGCTTTGCCCTTCTTTCAACTCGCAGACTGCCTTGATCCCCTCTTTCCATTTAGGATCAGGCACGCCAAAGACAACGGTTCTCTCAACTGCAGGATGCTGGAGGATCACCTTTTCCACCTCAGCCGGATAGACATTTTCACCTCCCGGCTTAATAAGCTCTTTTTCCGCTTTGCGTCCAGCATACCAGAGAAAGCCTTCCTTGTCAAAACGTCCTTGGTCTCCCGTATGATGCCACCCTTCCCTGAATGTGTGAGATGTTTCCACAGGAAGATTCCAGTAACCCTTAAAAACCATAGGTCCCTTAACTACAATCTCACCGACCTGACCGGTTTCAACCTCTTTATCATAATCATCAAAAAGCCGTACATCCGCAAGTGGCAAAGGCCGTCCAGCAGACCCGGGTTTTTCATTGTATGGCGAAATAGTTACCAGGGCTGAAACTTCTGTTTGGCCATACACAACAAAAAACTCTCCACCAGTTACATTCTGATACCTTTCGATGGTTTCAGGGCTGTCAAGACCAGCCACCATTCGTAAAGAGTTAATATCTTTCCCGCCCTTTTCTTGAACATCAAGGATTGAGGCCAATATCGGGGCAAAGTCAAACAGCATGGTAATCTTTTTTTCCTGAATAAGATCCACGGCCTGGTCTGCGTCAAACCTGCTCACATTGATATTCAGGGCTCCAGCATGAAATGCGGTCATAGCGATAAACAGACCCCCCACATGAAAGAGTGGAAGGATGTTGAGGTGAATATCCTCTTTATATATCTTGAATACATGACTAAACTGGGTGGTTGCAGAGAGAATATTGCTATGGGGTATAACAGCACCTCTGGGTTTCCCCTCTACTGCTGCTGTATGTATTATAACAATACCGTCATCCGTTGCTACCTCTTCCGCTATAAAATCAGCATTATTATCGAGTAGGGTATTGAAATCTTCAAACGAACCTTCTTTTCCACTTAGATTATAATATTTTTCTACAGATGTGAGTTTGTCTTTTAATCCATTGATCAATTCCTGGAACTCGGGATCAGCAAAGACCAATCGTGGTGTACCATCAGCCAGATTATTTCCTACCTCATCGACTGACAAACGCCAGTTTATAGCGATGACAATGAGCCCTAATGCAGAGGCAGCACCATAGAGCAAAAAATACTCAAGGCTGTTTTTTCCCATTATTCCAATGCGATCACCTTTATTTAATCCCGCATCTTGCAGGCCTTTGGCGAGGTGATCAATCATATCCTTTAACTGGCCAAATGTTATTTCACGGCGATCAGATACCTCTAACCAGGCTGGCCTCTCGGTAAAACACCTGGCATTCCTGTTTATTACATCATAAATAGTAAAATCATATAAACCCATAGTTTACCTCTCCATCTGTCTTTATAAGCAAAGATCTAAAAATTTGTGTCAAATCCTTGGGATACTTGATGTTTGATAGTAGATACTGGATATATATAAAAAGACATTATATGCTTAGGGTTTTTTATCCAGCATCCAATATCCAGAATCGGAAGCCTTAAGACTTTTCAGTTTAAGGCGGAGCTTCGATAGAATCAATAAGGCAATAGACCGCCAAAGGCAGCACCTCTAGCGGTCTATTTTAGATGATTAAAACCATCTATTCACCTACAATTATGGGGCGTAAGTGGTTTTAAATGGGAGTGTCTTAGAGACACCATCAGCTGTAAAGTTGAATGCCCCCTCATCAATCGAGATAGGGAAGGCCATATCAGGAATAGTGGTCCACCATTTTTCTAAGGCAGCCCAAGGGTTGGTCCCCTTGGCCTTCAATTTAAATCCACCAGTTACCAGAAGATTCAAAAGACCGGACCTAACCGTAATCATGGTGGTTGCCTTGAGCTGATTTGTCTTCCCTGCCGGGATCCACTGGGTATCATAGCCATTGACGGTAACCATATTAAACTCTTTATCAAATATGATTGAGTATTTGTATCCATCCAGCAAAACCGGGTAAGCATTCGGATTTGTAATATTAAATGTAACGGCGATTGGCAGAGGAGCACCATGATTTCCTGCCTTACCCTTTGCAGGTTTTGTCTTTCCGCCATAATACCAGTATCCATCATACTGGGGTACTTCTATCATTTCTAGTGCTATTTTTGGTGCCTTAAAATTGGCCGCTGTAGGTTTTACCTGAACAGCAGCGCACGAGGCAAATAGCAACCCAAACCCAAAAATAAGCGCGATTAATGCTACAGTGTATTTCTTAGGCATAATAAACCTCCCTATCTAAATTTTAGGGTTACGTTAGCCATCTTTTTCTTCTTTTATAGTGTTTTACCTCTGCAAAGCTCTTTGTTTTTCCTTTTTCAGAGAGTCCGAGGTAAAAATCCTTAATATCCTCATTTTCCTTTAATTTCTCGGATGTATCATCCATGACAATACGCCCGGTTTCCATTACATATGCATATGGGGCCACATTCAAGGCTAGTTTAACATTCTGCTCTACCAGGAGGATAGAAATGTTTTCCTCCCTGTTAAGCCTCATTAAGATATTAAATATCTCATGAATTAGCATAGGCGCAAGTCCCATAGATGGCTCATCTAAAAGCACCAGCTTGGGTTCGGTCATCAGGGCCCTTCCAACAACTGCCATCTGCTGCTCTCCACCACTCACAAATCCTGCTACTTCACTCCTTTTTTGCCTTAACCTGGGGAAGTAATGGTAGACCAGATCTAAGCCGTCCTTAACAGAGCCTGATTTTCTCAAATGCGCACCAACCTTGAGGTTTTCCTCGACCGTAAGATGCTCAAATACCCTGCGTCCTTCGATTACCTGTATAATACCCATCTTGGCAATCTCTACTGCAGTTTTTTTGTGTATCCTCACCCCTTCAAACTCAATGGCCCCATCAGTTACCTCACCGACCTCAACCTTAAGGAGACCGGAGATGGATTTCAGGGTCGTGCTTTTACCAGCGCCATTGGCGCCCAAAAGAGCAACTACACCACCTCTTGGCACCTTAATAGAGACACCCTTGAGCACAAGGATTACCTCATGATATTTGACCTCTATATTATTAACCGTTAAGATATTTTCTACTGCTTCCAATTAGAAACCCCCTTATTACCAGCCTAACCATTCTTTTTCCCATTTTTTTGGCCACCGGGCCTTTAAATCAACAAATTCCACCTTCTGAAACTTGCCGGCTTTCCATTCCTGCACCAGACAGGCTGATGCAGCCCTATGGTCTGTCGGGGTATAGGTGACATCACCAGCTCCTAACCCGATATGAAAATTTCTCATGGTTTCAAAACCCTTTTTCATGATACCCGGGCCTGTCAAATCACCTGCCTTATCCGCTCTCTTCATAGCTTCCCACAGAACCAATGCATCTCCCCATGCCTGTGGTGTTCTATTTAACCGCTTACTCGCTGGTATGCCGGGATTGTATTTCTTTGCATACGCTACCACATGCTCCATATTGTCGAAGGGTTGGCCAAAAAATGCTACAGGAGTGGCACCCATTACGGTCAAGGCATCATCGCCACTCATGGCATCTCCTGCCAGGCGGGGAAGGTTCTCATCCATACCCCAGTTGTTGGAGATATGATCTGCACCTAATTCAAGTGCGTATGCATCTCTGATGGTGGCAGCCACCGACATAGTTGTATTTCCATGCCAGACAACGTCAGGACTAAATTTTTTCATTGCCATAATCTGGCTCTTGGTATCAATGGCAAAAAGACTCACATCCTGATCATTACCTATATCGAATCCAAGAAGTTTTGCCTGGTCTTTAATAGCCTTGATTGGCGCACTGGCATAAGGAGAGGAAAACATATATGAACATGCAAGTCTTGGTTTTCTGCTCTCTCCCCTTGGTTTCCATTTTTTGTCATACCAGGCTGTTAGACAGGCCCTGGCATTTGTGGAGTAGTCAGATGAGAAAAATAGGTTATAGGCTGTGCCCCCATGTTTTTTACCTTCTTTGTCTACCCAGTCAACCGGAGAGGTTAAATGCGCAGAGTAAGAGGCAGATACATAGGGAATTTTATCCTTGTTTACCGTAGGTGAAAGGGCCTCGGTATCACCTGTTCCCCATCCCATAATAGCGAGAACTTTCATCCTTTTTAAAAGCTTATACTTGGTAAGGGCCTCAGGAATTCTGTAGCCATAATCAAACCAGATATATTTTATCTTATTTCCATTGACGCCACCGGCATCATTGATGTAATGGAAGGCCTCTGCCATACCAATGGCATAGTCTTTACCAACGTCAGAGGTGGCACCAGTTGTATCCATAATACCACCTATTTTGATTGTTTTTGCTAAGGCCATAGAGGAGAGTCCAAGCAAAAATACAACAGAACATAAAAGGATTATAATCTTTTTCATCTTCATTGCTTCCCCCTTTTTAAAAGATAAACATGCATCTAACTCCCCTAACAATTTATTACTATTATTCCTACAATTCACCTCCTTTCAACTGTTTGTTACATTGGTAATTAGTTGAGTGGTTATTCGTTAATTTATTTGCCTTTTAACAATTAAACCCTTTGGCTTTTCAACAATACCTTGCCTAATACGAGAAAGGCCATAGATTAAAATAATTTTTTATCTGCCACCATCTATAAGAAATTCCTCGCGGTTCATAGATCAAAAAGGCACATATTGCAAGACCGAATGCCATATCTTTTATAAAGGCAAAGAAAATCAATATTCGTGGCCAATATTCGGATAGTGGTATGGCTGCCATCTGTAAGAGTTCCATAACCATGACCATAAATATGGATCCAAATATAGCTCCATCAATACCTGCACCTCCAATCAATATAACACCTACCAACCAGAGTGACCAGAACCAGGGAAAATGTTCCGGACTCAGGGCCGCTAAATTGGCTACCCAACATGCACCTGCAATGCCCCCAATGAAGCCAGCCACAAAGAAATTTAACAGCTTATACCTGACAATACTGATCCCAAGGGTTTCTGCAGCAATGTCATTGTCCCTTATAGCAACCCAGGCCCTTCCAACCCTGGTCCTCAGGAGATTTGACATAAGCATAACCGTAAGAACCAATAGGGTAATCATTAAAAAATATACCCTCAAATCCGTATCTATAACCCAGGGACCTATCTTGATTGTGCCTGGCGGGAGGGAAAACGCCTGTCCTCTGCCACCAATTTTACTTACATACTGGGTCAGGATAAAGTCCACTGTGATAAACTGGGCAGCCATGGTAGTCAATATCAGGTAAAACCCCTTGACCCTGACACAGGGAAGTCCGAAGAGAACACTCCACAGGCCAGCAACGATCGCAGCAACTATAATACTTATAGGATAGGCAAGGCCCCAGGTAACGATAAATTCAGGCCATGGGAATTTCAGGATCAAAAGGGTGCTCGTATAGGCACCTACAGCAATAAAGGCCGCATGGCCAAGTGTTATAAGACCAGCATAGCCTATAAGGAGCTGTACACCTAATGCACCAAGTGCGGTGTAGGCTATCATATTGGCCACACTAAGCCAGTATCCACTTAAAGTTAATGGAAACACAACAAACACAATAAAGAGAAGAAAAATCATCTTTCCTTTTATTACCGGTGTCTGCCACCATCCTTGATCCTTGGCATAGTTTTCATGGTAATGCCCGCAGGGAAGCCAAACTTTTGTCATAAACGCATCTCCTTCAATTGAAAATTATAAACTACATTCTTTCAATCTTTATCCAACCCCATAACCCGTAAGGCATAAAGAGCAAAAATATTGCCATAAAAGCAAATGGAAAGATTTCCTTTACCCCTCCAGGGAAAAAGGCATCTAAGTAAGTGCCGGCAAAATTTTGTAATACACCAATGGTTATTCCACCGACTACAGCCCCGGGAACGGAGTTAAGCCCACCGAGGACAACGGCCGGAAGAACGAGGAGACCCAAATATCCAACGGATATATTAACCCCATTAATATTTCCTAAAAGTGCCCCTCCAACGCCCGCTGCCATAAAGGCAATGGCCCAGGATGCAGCATAGACAAACCGAGCGCTTACCCCAAGGGACAGGGCGGCTGTTTCATCGTCTGCTGTTGCCTGCATGGAAAGACCCCAGCGTGTATATTTAAAGAATGCGACAAAAACAAGAAAGAGCACTATGGCCAGCACAAAGGACCAGAAGTATACCGTTGAGATTTTTAAAAACCCGATGGTAAATGGTTTAAGAGAAAATATAGCAGGCGTAAACACCCTTGTATCTGTCCCCCATATAAACTCAATCAATCCCTTAAAGAAGAAAGAAAGCCCTACGGTTACCATTATCACTGCCAGGATTGGCTCCCCGATAAGCCTGTCTAAAAATATTCTTTCAACCAGTATCCCAAGTACAATACCGATAATCAAGGTGCATAAGATGCTTAAAACGAAAGGGATGCCTAACATGTAAAAAGAAAGTGTGGTATAGGCCCCAAAGAGAGTCAGCTCTCCCATTGCCAGGTTCAATACCCCTGAACACTTATAGATTAAAACCCAACCCAGGGCAACTAACGCATATATCCCTCCAACCATAATCCCGGTAGTTAAAGTCATTAAAAATAATTCCATTCTCTTCTATCCCCCTTTATTTATGTGCCCTTAGCATTAAAGTGAGTTACACTGATAAAAGTTTTCATAATTTTTGAATTCCTCAATTCCTGAATCCCTCAATCTGCACCCTAATTACACGTTAATCTCTTGAATACGCAGATCTACTTTTATAGGCTGTTCCCTTCCATCCTCATAGGTGATTGTCATATCCAGGTGGACCGTGTCTGCATCCTTATAAAGGGTCTCTACAATATCCTTGTAACGCTGACCCATAAAACTCCTCCTTAGCTTGCTGGTCCTGGTTAATTCATCATCATCTGCATCAAATGCCTTGTAGAGGTTGACAAATTTGTTTATTCTGGCTGGTTCAGGAAGCGATTTATTGGCCTCTTCTATCTGTTTCTGAATAAGGTCATAGACCCTCGGATCCTGGGATAGCTCCGGATAGCTTGTATAATTAATCTTATGCTCGTCTGCCCATTTGCCAACAACAGAATAATCAATACACATAACAGCAGTTATATAGGGTAAGGCATCTCCGATAACCCAGGCATCCTGTATGTATGGGCTGAATTTAAGCCTTGCTTCCAGATATTGAGGAGCAAAGGGCCTGCCATCATTCAGTTTCAAAACATCCTTTGATCTGTCAAAGACAACTAAATGACCGTCGTCATCAATAAAACCGGTGTCCCCCGAGTGAAGCCACCCATCCGTTAATGCCTTCTTTGTTTCTTCATCATTTTTGTAGTACCCCTGAAATACCGATGGGCTTTTGCAGATAATCTCTCCATCTTCTGTGATCTTCACCTCAGTTTCAGGTATAGCGGTCCCCACTGTGTCAAATTTTATGTCCCCATCCCTGTGTGTAACTGATATTCCAGCTACCTCTGTCTGACCATATATCTGTTTGAGGTTTACGCCCAGGGCATGGAAAAAACGAAAATGCTCGGGACCCATTGCAGCGCCGCCCGTGTAACAATACCGGAGTCGCGACATTCCAAGGTGGTCCTTGAGCTTCTTCTGCATAATCACATAAGAAAAATAATTCAGGGCTTTCCAGTACCACTGGATAGGCTTCTTTTCAAACTTTAGATCTGCGACATGATACCCTATCTTTGTAGCCACCTCATATGCCTTTCTCTTTATCCATGCGGAATCCAGATATTTTACCTGGACCTGACGGGTCATTCCCTCATAAAACCGTGGCGCAGCAAACATAACATGAGGTCCGATCTCTCGAATATTATGCTGGGATGTTTCCGGTTCCTCCGGGAAATTAAGTGTGTAGCCTACCAGGAGGCCGCAGGATATGGACATCATCTGCTCCCCGATCCAGGCAAAGGGAAGATAGGATACAAAGTCATCTGTTTCATAACATGGGTCAATTGCCATGAGATTTTTGCCCATACTCAGCATATTGTAATGGGTTAAGAGAGCCCCTTTGGGAAGGGCAGTTGTGCCTGATGTATAAAATAAAAGACAGATTTCTTGACCATTGCCTTCATTAATCATTTTTTCAAATAGATCTGGTTCTTTCTCGTCAAGCTCCTTGCCAAGCTCCTGGACCTTTATTATGCTTTTTAAATTTGGCTGATGGTAGCGCCTCATCCCTTTTGGGTCATCCCATATTACGTATTCTAATTTTTGGCAATCAGGCATAATGGCTAATGCCTTATCGACCTCCTCCTGAGTTTCTCCTACAAAGAATTTGCTATCTGAATGATCTATTATATATTTGACCTCCTCCATCATGCAATCCTGAAAGAGCCAGACCGGTATGCCTCCAGCACACATAGCAGCCATCTCTGCCCAGACACCTTCCGGCCTATTATCACCAATCATGGCCACCTTTTCCCCTCTTTTTAGTCCAAGGCTGACCATTCCCAGGGATAGATATTTTACCCTCTCATAGTAGTCCTGCCATGTGTAAGGCAGCCATACCCCAAACTCCTTTTCTCTCATGGCAACTTTTCCAGCACCATATTCTTTGCATCTTTTTAAAAATACCTGTGGGATAGTGAGGTTTTTAGTTACCTCTATATTTTCTGCCATTTTATCTCCTTGATATGTAAAGATCCTCTTCACCTAAATATGCCTTAACAACCTGAGGGTTTTTTCCAACCTCATCCGGGGTACCATCAGTGACTATATTTCCGAAATCAAGGACAATAACCCTATGGGAGATATCCATTACCACACCCATATCGTGCTCTACTAATATACAGGTTACCTTCCAGCGTTTCTCTTCGTTTATGTCGAGAATAAACCTGGCCATGTCTTCAACCTCTTCTAAGTTCAAGCCTGCCATGGGTTCATCCAAAAGAATAACCTCTGGTCTGAGTGCCAGGGCCCTTCCAAGCTCAACTCTCTTTTGTGAGCCATAAGGAAGCATGTGCGCAACCTGATCACGGATAGACTCGATCTCTAATAGATCGATGATCTCCTCCTCGATGAATTTTCGGTCTTCTATCTCTTCTCTTTTTGGGTTGCCTACATAAATAGAGCCGCTCAGGATGTTCGATTTGAGATGTATGTGGGACCCCATTCGTATATTTTCAGTAACGGTCATTCCACCATACAGCTCAAGCTTCTGAAAAGTTCTGCCTATTCCAAGGGCGGCAATCTTATGAGGAGCAAGGTTATTAATTCTCTGTCCCCTATAAAAAATGTTTCCCCTCTGGGGGCGATAAAGGCCATTAATGCAATTCATCATTACAGTTTTACCTGCTCCATTTGGTCCAATAATAGAATGTATCTCTCCCTTTCTCACCTCTAAGTCAACACCATTCAATGCCTGAACTTTACCAAAAGCCATATGAATATTTTCGAGTTTTAGGAGAACATCCCCTTCTTTTACTTCACCTTGGGTGTTCATACGTTTTAAGCCTCCGTATTGAGCTATTTAAATTTATGAAATAATAGCAGAATACCCCGCTGTTCAAAGCGGGGATGCGTGCATCAATGTAAATAATGCCATATTAATCGATATCACATGGGATGCCGATCGTGATGCCCCGTCTTTCAAGACGGGAAGAGTTCGCTATATTTGGATAAATAAAAAGCAAAAAAAAGAGCCTATCATGTAAAACTAGACTGAATAATAGGCTTTTCTGGATTCTTTAATAATCTTTACTAATTTTTTATTTCTAAAGACTACTTCAAGCTTATAAGAAATGAGTAATAATAAATGCATATTTACTGTGATGAAAGGATTTTTTACAGCTCCGTGGTTAGTTCTTGGTTGTTTACTTTTTTATATTTTGTTTGTCAACATATTTTTGAAAAACTTTTTAAAAAAATATTTAAGAAACTCTTAGCATTAGAAAGCAGTTACAATGCAGCACAAAATATCTGTGTCCGTCTGCGTGGGTCTATGGCTAAGACTATTGAAAAATGTTACCTTTTAATACCGCCCTGATAAAACTTGCGGTATGAGGTTCTCTTGACATTGGCACAAAAAATAATCATCTGTCATTCCAGCGATAAAATCCCGGACAATCATAGCAAGAGGCGCAGTGTCTCTATAATGAGAGGACATCCCATCTAAAAATTCTTTAAAAATAACTGAATTATCATTGCCAGCCTTTAAATCATTATAATATTTATTAAAAAGCATTTCAAACATCAGGAGCAACTTATCGGTTTGGTTTTTAGCCTTAGAATTGGTGTAAATAAACTCTTGGTTAAAATCTTTAAGCCTTTTTAAGGCATGTGCAACCTCAGGGCTAAATGAGAGGGAGTGTTTTTCCAGGCTTTCAACGATTAAATCCTCAACCAGGGTGTATACAATGGTTCCATTTGTTTCTCCCAATATGCGGCGACAATCCGCCGGCATTTCATTTCTTTTTATCAAACCCAGTCTAATTGCATCCTCTATATCTCTCCCTATATAACTAATGGTATCTGCCATCCTCACGGTGCACCCCTCTATTGTCATAGGCCAGATAGATGCATTAGGATTTTCTGTTACCTTTTTCATATCTTCTTCAAATCGAGTAAAATCTTTATCTTCATCAGGATATAAGGCAGCATTATGCACCTCGCCATTATGACAAAGGATGCCATCCAAAACCTGGAGAGATAGGTTCCAACCAACTCCCTTCCTTTCTATTGCCTCTAAAAAGCGCACACCTTGTACGTTGTGTAAAAAATTACCCAGTCCATATTTCTGAGATAAATCTGAGAGAAACCTTTCACCATCGTGGCCAAAAGGTGTATGTCCTATGTCATGGCCAAGAGCAATGGCCTCAATAAGATCCTCATTAAGTCGTAAAAGACGGCCCATCGTCCTGCCAATCTTGGAGACTAATTGCACATGAAGAACGCGATGGGTAATGTGATCATTTTTTATAAGGTAGAAGACCTGCGTCTTATCAATATATCGGGAATAGGCTAAAGAATGGAGAATCCTATCACCATCAATAGAAAAATTTTCCCGATGACTGTCAATAATATCTGGCTCGTCTCTTCGTCTGACAGCCTGAGTGCTCAAGGTAGCATAAGGAGAAAGCCTGTCCTTTTCTAAAAGACGGAGTTGTTGTTTAATGTCTTTTAAAATTTTTGTCTTATTCATTTTTGAAACTTGAAACTTGATTTAGTTTTATATTCTGTGACTTTGATTGCGTATACCATCAAGTATTAGAAATGCTAACGGTTGATCACTGACCAGCTTAAAATTTTAATAAAACTTTCTACCAGAGGTCAATGTATATTTGATACTTGAAACTGAAAACTTGATTTATGATACTTTGGTCTTATAATTACAGTATATCGCAAAAATTGGGATTTATATATCATATTATTAAGGAAATAATTATAAAATATGAGTTTTTTATGTCCTTTTCAAGTTTCAAGTTTCCTGTTTCAAGGATCAACAAATTAATCCTCCATTCCACTGAAAAAAAGGTTTTGTCAACTATCCTTGGATATCGAATGATTAACAGAGGGGATAGCATCATTGTAGCTGTATCCGGAGGAGCAGATTCTGTCTGCCTTTTAAAAATCCTTTACGCACTTAAGAAATACTTGAATATCAGGTTAACTGTTGCACATTTTAATCATGGACTGAGACCAAAAGAAGATGAAAAAGAAACAGAATTTGTTGTCAAGTTAGCGAAGAGGCTCGATCTGGTTTTGATCTGCGATGCGTCCAATAACATAACAAAGGCACATGGAAGTTCTATTGAAGAAAAGGCAAGAGAGGTGAGATATCAATTTTTTCAAAAAGCTATCCATGAGAATCATGCTCAAAAGCTCGCCATTGGCCATACTATGAATGATCAGGCAGAAACAGTTCTTATGCATTTTCTAAGGGGAACCGGGTTAACGGGTTTATCCGGAATACCTCCAATTCGACAAAATTGTTTTATAAGACCTCTCATAGATATAAAGAGGGATGAAATCCACACCTATTTAAGACAAAATGACGAGTCATTTATAATAGATAGTTCAAACCTTGAAACAAAGTATCTAAGAAACAAAATACGCTTAGAGTTGCTACCTCTGCTTCTTGACTATCAACCAAAACTTGTCGAACACTTGGGTGACCTTGCATTTCTATGTAGACAAGAAACCCAATTTATAGATGAAGAGGCAAAAAAGATATTGGATATGATAACCGTGGATTCCTCAAAGCATTCCTTAGAACTTTCCCTTACCACCTTTAATACCCTCTCATGTTCTCTTCAGTATCGTATTATCAGACAGGCAATAAAAAAAATAAAAGGAAACCTTCGAAAGATTGACAGAGGACATATTAAGACAATCGTAGATTGTGCCAATAAGGATAAACCTCAAATCAAAGTAAATCTTCCTGAAAATATTATAGTAAAGAAGATATATAACAGGCTCAGACTTTCTTTAGGAGATATGATTGAAACTCACAATTACTCCTACCCTATAAATACTATAGGGAGATTTCAGATTCAGGAGATCAATAAAACAATCTCTTTTACGGAAATATCGAAAAATGATTTCAGTTTGTCCACTGCTTCGCCGCAAGAGGCATTCCTTGATCTTGACAGGCTCAAATGGCCTCTGAGAGCAAGAAACTTCAGAACGGGAGACAAATTTATACCCCTTGGCGTGAATGGGTTTAAAAAGGTGAAAGATGTCTTTATCAATAATAAAATCCCATCGGAGGAAAGAAAAAAAATACCTATTCTTGTAAGCCGTGATGATATAGTGTGGGTTTATGGCATAAGGATTGATGAAAGATACAAGATCAAACAGGAAACAAAAAGGATTTTAAGATGTAAAATTGAGTAAAGTGTGCTATACTAAAATGTTTTAAATAATATTTTATAATTTTTCTATTTTAATAATCATAAAGGAGAACACATTTGAACACATTTTCTAAAAATCTCACTCTCTGGCTGGTTATCAGTCTCATGATGATCCTGCTATTTCAAATTTTTAAAAAAGAAACGAAGCAGACTGGACAGCTAAGCTATAGTCAATTCTTGAACATGGTAGAACAAGGCGAAGTCACCCAGGTAACCATTCAAGGGGACAAAATATTTGGTAACTCAAATCAGGGCAGATTCTTTCGAACATTTGCGCCTAAAGATCTTGAGCTAATACAAATTTTACGCAATAAGCAGATCGAGATAACTGCAAAACCGGATGACTCGTCTCCATGGTATATGACAATTCTTGTATCCTGGTTCCCCATGCTTCTTTTAATTGGAGTTTGGATTTTCTTTATGCGCCAAATGCAGGCAGGGGGAGGCAAGGCGCTCTCTTTCGGGAAAAGCCGGGCGAGACTCGCAACTAATGAAAAAAATCAGGTAACATTTGATGATGTCGCTGGCATTGAAGAAGCTAAGGAAGAACTTCAAGAGATCATAGAATTTCTAAGAGACCCAAAGAAATTTACCCGTTTAGGAGGCAGGATCCCAAAAGGTGTGCTTCTGATTGGTGCCCCTGGGACAGGCAAGACTTTGTTAGCCAGGGCTATAGCAGGAGAGGCAGGCGTCCCTTTCTTAAGTATAAGTGGTTCCGATTTTGTAGAAATGTTTGTAGGTGTCGGAGCATCCCGTGTGAGGGATCTTTTTCTCCAGGGCAAAAAGAATGCCCCATGCATCATCTTCTTAGATGAGATTGATGCTGTCGGTCGACATCGAGGAGCTGGATTAGGAGGGGGTCATGATGAAAGGGAACAGACATTAAATCAGCTCTTAGTTGAAATGGATGGATTCGAATCTAATGAAGGAGTTATCCTTATTTCAGCCACTAACAGGCCTGACGTACTTGACCCTGCATTGCTGCGACCAGGAAGATTTGACAGGCAGGTGGTTGTGCCCGTACCTGATGTCAGGGGACGGGAAAGTATATTAAAGGTGCACACAAAGAAAACGAGGATCGGAGATGATGTTGATCATTCGGTAATTGCCAGAGGAACGCCAGGTTTTACCGGTGCAGACCTTGAAAATATGACGAATGAGGCAGCGTTGCTTGCAGCCAGAAGAAACAAAGACAAAATAGATATGCAAGACATGGAAGATGCGAAAGATAAGGTGCTTATGGGTGCAGAAAGGAAGAGCATGATCATAAGCGATGAAGAGAAAAGAACGACCGCTTATCATGAAGCAGGACATACCTTGATAGCAAAACTTCTCCCTGATACCGATCCCATACATAAAGTGACCATAATTCCAAGAGGCAGGGCCCTTGGCCTGACACAGCAACTTCCTTTAAATGATAAACATACCTACACAAAGGAGTATCTTTTAAATAACATCTGCATCCTGATGGGAGGAAGAATAGCCGAGGAGATCGCCTTAAATACCCAGACTACTGGAGCAAGCAATGATATAGAAAGGGCAACGGAGATAGCAAGAAAGATGATCTGTGAATATGGTATGAACGAAAACCTCGGCCCATTGAGTTTTGGGAAGAAAGATGAAGAAATATTCTTGGGACGTGAGATTTCCCAGCACAGGGATTACAGCGAAGCAACAGCGCAAAAGATTGACCAGGAGGTTAATAATCTTATAGATGTGTCCTATAAAAAAACGCATAAGCTTATAAGTAATGGCCTCCCTATCCTTAATGATTTAGCCACCGCTCTTTTGGAAAAAGAAACTCTCAATGGCCATGAAATCGATAAAATAATGGGCACAAAAAAGAGAAAAAAATATACAACGAAATCAACAGAAAAAAAGAAAATTGATTCACAAGACAAGAAAAGCTAATATATTAAATTGGTTAGGCTATACTATTGATTTTGATTCTAAAACCTTTATTATGGGTATTTTGAATATTACCCCTGACTCTTTTTTTGATGGAGGCAGCCATTTCCACGAAAATGATGCAGTGAAGCACGGTTTGAAAATGGCTGCAGAGGGTGCTGATATTATTGATGTAGGAGGAGAATCAACAAGACCTTTTTCAGATCCCCTCCCTCTTGACGAAGAGTTAAGGAGAGTGGTGCCTGTTATCAAGGCCTTGTCTCAAGAGACAGACATTCCAATAAGTGTAGACACCTATAAGAGTGAGGTAGCCAGTCAGGCCATAGAGGCTGGCGCCACAATGGTCAACGACATAAGCGCACTTAAATTTGATCCTGCAATGGGCCGATTGGTTGCAGATGCAGGCATACCAATCGTATTGATGCATATGAAAGGAACACCAAAAAATATGCAGACAAACCCTACCTACAAAGACCTTTGTGGTGAAATAACAGATTTCTTAGGCAAGGCCATAGAACAGGCTATCAGTGCAGGTATAAAAAGAGATGTTATTATTATTGATCCCGGTATTGGCTTTGGTAAATCCTTTGATGATAATCTCAAAATAATAAACAATTTACCTACATTTTCTTCTCTTGGACAACCGCTTCTGGTGGGTACCTCTAATAAGGCTTTTATTGGCCATGTGCTTGGCCTTTCAGTAGAATCTCGTGAAAGTGGCACAATGGCTACCGTTGCTGCTTCTGCGCTGAATGGAGCAAATATTGTGAGGGTTCACAATGTGAAGGCCACCAAAGAGACAGTAACGATGATTGATGCTATAATGAAAGCCGAAATTTAAAATCCTTCGACATAGCTCAGGATGGTGAGCCTGTCGAACCACTGGGTACTTATTCCTATGCTACTATGTATTGATGCTGGTAATACAAATATTGTTATGGGTATCTTTCAAGATGATACACTGCGTAATCACTGGCGAATAAGAACAGAAAGAGATATGACCAGTGATGAATTCACTGTATTAATCAACAACCTGTTTATCCCAGCACGATTAGAGATACAGAGCATACGTGATGTAATTATCTCTTGCGTTGTGCCGCCTCTTCTTAGCTCACTAAAAGAGTTTTGCTTGGTTCATTTTAACCATAAACCAATGATTGTTGGCCCGGATATAAGGATAGGATTGGCCATTAAATATGATAATCCAAAAGAGGTTGGCGCTGACAGGATTGTTAATGCAGTAGCTGCATACCAGAAATATAAAATGGGCCTCATTGTGGTAGATTTTGGCACAGCTACGACCTTTGATTACATATCCTCTGAAGGTGCCTATGAAGGGGGTGCAATCGCCCCTGGCATAATTATCTCTGCTGAGGCTCTTTTTCAAAAGGCCTCTAAGCTCCCTCGAGTTGAGATATTTGACAAACCAAAAACTGTAATAGCCAAGGAAACCATAAGTAGTATAAATTCAGGCCTTGTGTATGGTTATGCTGGTCTCGTTGATGGAATAGTAAATCGGATAAAAAAAGAGATGGGATCTAACCTTGCCGTTATTGCAACAGGGGGCCTTGCCACATTGATAAAATCAGAATCTGAGAGCATCGATTATGTTGAAGAATTCTTGACCCTGGATGGATTGAAAATACTGTTTAAGCTTAACTCCCATCAATAAGCAGTAACCCTTCTATTATTACAACATTATTCCTTTTACATAGAGGGTTATTTTACCAGCTATCTCACCTAATATTTTATTCGATCTAAAAAAAATAAAGACAAGAATTTACGTCAGATAGACATTAGATTGATGGTGAGTGTTCAGAGGTTCAGCGTTTCCCGATAAAATCTGGATTCAAGGGCATCTTTCTTCCAATACTCGTGCTCATAGGCTGGAAAGTGCTTGATAAACCAACGAATGGTACTACTATGCGGCGATCCAAGCAATATGCTCAAATAGTTCAGCGTGTACGTATTACCGGTTCAGACCTGCACGACGCCTGCGTGACTTAGCAGTGATGGCAGGCGAGTTTTAGTCCAACCCTGAATCTGTGAACCTGTGAACGGTCAAGATTAAAGGTTGTTAATAAATAAGAAATAGGATAAAGAACTTTCGAAGAAAAGGCATAGAGCACAGTTGAATGAAGGGAAATTATGCCGACTCATATAATAAAATGAAAAGAGAACAGGTAAAACATTTTCAATCTTGGTTTAATGATTACGTGTCAAATTTTTATTCTAAAGGCCAGGATCAAGAAAACGACTGGGCTATTCAGCTAAAAGAAGAGCACTCCTGGAAAGTAAGAGAAGAAATAATAGCTATCAGCCGGAGATTACATGTATCTGAGAATGATATATTAATTGCCGAAATTCTCGGTCTTTTCCATGATATTGGTCGCTTTTATCAATACCAAAAATATAAAACATTCAGGGATGATGTCTCTGAAGATCATGCAAAAATAGGAGCACAAATAGTTGCAGATTCTCACCTCTTGAAAGATTTAACCGAGGTTGAGAAAAATATAATTACAAAGGGCATCCTTTATCACAATATTCATACACTTCCTGAGGATACAGACCCTCATTGTCTCTTTTTTTGCAAATTACTCAGGGATGCTGATAAACTGGACATCTGGAGGGTAATAATAAATTATTACTTTAGAAAACAAAATCGTAATCATAATCCGGTTCTCGAATTAGGGCTGCCAGACACACCTGGATATTCTAATACAGTTTTGAATGATCTGTATTCTGGTCAAACATCAAGCTCGAATACCATTAAAAATTTAAATGACTTTAAACTTCTTCAAATTGGTTGGGTTTATGATATAAACTTTTACCCGACATTCCAGGAAATTAAAAAACGAAACTACATAAAAAAGATTGCTTCCACTCTTACAGAAACTCAAGCGCTTAAAAAGGCGATCAAGAGAGTTAATAATTACCTGATGCTGAATTTAATATAAACATTGAAAGTAAGGTGTAAGGCTAACGCATTCACACGGTATAAAAAAAGGATCCTCATTGCATGAGCATTATTTGTAATCTTAATAATCTCCCCCAAGATATTACAAACTCTGTAGTTACTATAGGAAACTTTGATGGAGTCCATCGGGCACATCAGAAAATTTTTAAAAAGATTATAAAGAGGGCCAGGGATTTACATGGAACATCTGTGACTATTACCTTTGAGCCACATCCGATAAAGGTAATGTTTCCTACGAAGGCGAAACCACTCATAACGCTTTTAGAGCAAAAGAAAGAACTGATAATAAATCAAGGGATCGACTTAGTTCTTATAATAGAGTTTACCAAAGAATTTGCTGCTATTTCAGCCGAAAATTTTGTAAAAGATATCTTGGTGGATAAATTAGGTGTTAAAGAAATAGTAGTCGGTTATGATTATGTCTTTGGTCATAGCAGGCAAGGCAATATAGAAGTTCTGAGGGAAATGGGTTCTGTGTTCAATTTTAATGTCCAGCAAGTAGATCCTGTGTATGTAGAAAATGTTTTGGTATCGAGTACATCAATCAGAAATCTCGTTATGGAAGGAAATCTCGTTGGTGCAAAAAAATTACTTGGAAGAAATTACCAGATAAGAGGAAAGGTTATCAGAGGAATGAATAGGGGTGGTTCTTTATTGGGCTACCCCACAGCAAATCTAAGATTGACTGATGAACTAATACCAAAAGAGGGTGTATATATTGTTTTAATAGATATAGGCGGCAAGAGGTATCAAGGGTTGACCAACATTGGTTACAATCCAACGTTTAAGGATAAAACCTTGTCGGTTGAGACCTATATTTTTAATCTATCTGCTAATATTTTAAATCAAAAGATTAAGGTTAATTTCCTATCCCACCTGCGGGATGAAATAACTTTTGCGAGCAGCAAGGAACTTTCTCAGCAGATCGATCAAGATGTTAATCAGGCACGAGAATTCTTTCAAAAGAAAAAAGATACACTATGAAATGGAAATTCTGGCTTGGTCTTTTAATTAGTGTCGCATTTCTCTATATTGCATTCCATAATGTGGATTTAAGCCTCCTGTATTTATCCATTAAATCAACTAATATTCTTTTTTTTATCCCAATTGTTGCGTTAACTTTTTTCTTTTATTTTATACGGGCCTTACGATGGTTTCATCTTTTAGAGCCAATAAAAAAAATCGGTCTATTCAGTCTGTTTTCTTCCACAGTTATCGGTTTTGCCGCAAACTGTGTTTTTCCCGCACGACTGGGTGAATTTATAAGGGCAAACCACATTGGACGTATGGAAAACATAAGTAAAAGTTCCTCATTGGCAACCATTGTTATCGAGAGGCTCTTTGATGTTTTTACCATCCTTCTCATGGTATTACTTGTGATACTTTTTAATGATTTCCCTTCCGAATGGAAATCAATAGAAAAGGCCCTCAAAACAGGAGGATTTTTCCTGTTCATTTTTTTTATCATTTCAATCTTTCTCCTTATCGGGCTAAAAAAAAAGACCAACACCTTTCTCGCTGTCTTTCGACATTTTCTTTTCTTTTTGCCGCATACCATACAACAGAGGATCATTGACATTCTGAAAGGTTTCAGCAACGGTCTTGTCCTTGTTAAAGGCCCATCTCAACTTTTTGCAGTAATATTTTACTCTCTCGCACTCTGGTGTCTTACAGCATTTCAGATTTATATCCTTGGTTTTTCAATGGGTATATCACTGCCTTTTTTAGCCCCCTTTTTTATTCTGATACTTCTGTGCCTTAGTGTTACATTGCCGTCGGCACCTGGGTATATCGGCACGTTTCATGTGGCATGCCAATATGCGTTAATGTTTTATGGTTTCAGCAAGGAAAAGGCATTATCAATGGCCATCCTTCTTCATGCCGCAGGATTTATCCCTACTCTTATTTTAGGCTCACTGCTATTTTTACTTCACCATATCTCAGTACGTAACCTTACTGATAAATAATCGTAAAAAAAGAAAAAAATCTGGACATTTAGTCTAAATATCTTATTATTTACATATAGAGAACATAATGGAGAAAATAATTATGAAAAAATGGTATCTAATATATTTAATGAGTGCCCTTATTATTTTTTTAGCAGGCTGCGGCCCTTCCTACAAGGCAAGGCCTTTATCATTTAAGCATCCATCTGCGTATCCAAATACTACCCAGGTTGCGAATACTGTAATCGGCTCAAGAGCCTTTGTTGAAAAAAAGGAAGCGCAAGAGGCCTTTGGTTTTGATGTAAGGTCAGCCGGCATGCTTCCTGTTCAAATTGTGGCAGATAACCAAGGCCAAAAAGAACTCTATATTGTTGCCAATCAAACATTTCTTCAGGATAAAGAAGGTAACCTCTGGCCAGTGTTAACAGATAAATTTGCATACGAGCGGGTAACAAAATACGCGCAAACCAAAAAGATCTTTAAGGAAGGAGCGTATGCAGGTGTAATGTCTGCGACTGCTGGCGCACTCATTGGAGCAGCTATTGGTATTGTTACTGGTGAAAATGTTGCCTCCGCAGCAGGAAAGGGAGCAGCTATAGGCGCTGCTGCAGGAGGAACTGCAGGCGGTTTAAAAGGCTATGACTCAGCATATCAGGCCCGAAGAGAGGTCATGGAAGACTTTGAAAGCAAAAGTTTAAAAAATAAATCTCTTTCTCCCAATAACCTTAGTTATGGCTTTATATTTTTTCCTGGAGAGGCCACATCCGCCCAATTACTCAGGTTACAGTTGAAAGAAAAAGACACGAATAGAATTTTCACCATAAATTTAAAATTTGAATAACAGCTCACCGCTCCTATCCATCATATGGAAAGGGTTTTATCAGAAGTGCGTTTTCTTTTCAGCCCTTCTTGCATGCGATTAATAGCCTTTTCCATCTCCTCAAGAAGTTTTTGAACTTGTTTGCTGATAGGCTTTTTTAGTGCCCTGTATTCCTTTTCTGTATCTTCAGCAAACTTTTTTATTCTCTTTTTAAGCTGGGCTACCTTTTCTTCCAGGTTTTGCCGGCTATTTCTATATTGCTCACGTTTCTCTTTTGAGAGGTCTTTCCCTTCTGCCAGATTTTCCTTCAAGGCCTTTTCTATTTTCCTTAGTTCCACAAGCATTTTTTGAAGTTTCTCCCCTATGGACTTCTCTGCCTTCTTGTGGATAGCGCCTCCTTTTTCTTTTAATTCCTTTTGAAATTCCTTTAATTCTTTCTCGGCAGCCTGGATCCCGGACGTTATAATTTCATTGACAGAATCTAAAATTTCTTTAATGCTCTCTTGAACGGTTATTTCAGGGCTTTTTCTATTGTTCGCCAAAAGCGGAGAGAAATATGATGTAATAAAAATACTCATAAAAAAGATAATGATACATTTTGATGTCATACTCCTCCCTCCTTGCTGATTATAGAATGGTCAACTCTGCTACGATAAAATTTAAAAAATATATAGCACTATAGCATCTTTTTATCAATGAAAGATATACTATAGATACAACGCCTATAGGCAACGTTCAAAGGATTTTTCGATAAAATTAAGGATCAAGCTATGACAAATGCGGTCACAGAAAAATAAGGGAATATGCTACAATGGCAATCCGAATAGTACTGACACCAACGGTATCTCATTGTATTGAGACTGTGGCGAAAAGAGAATACTGGAAAAACGTGAATACCTATCTTAAAAAAAGAAAAGGGAATAAAAGGCTTGAGGAAAAAATAGAGCTTCTGAGGTCTTTCCTTGAGACAGCAGACTTTTCCAATCTTAGGAAACAATCTGAAGAACATATTCTTAATAGAAAACAGGTACAATTCATAGTATCTGTGAAAAACAAAAACCTATTATATGAGATGACCGTAGTAAATAGTGAATAAAAAATTAACAAGAAAAAAATCTTGTAATCTATGTATGCAAATGATATAGGGTATCTCGGATTTTAGATTTACGAGAAATGTAACATTATTTTGAAACGACATGGTCCCGCTGAGCGGGATTTGAAGGGCATACCAAAAAAAAGACACCCATGTCCTTCCTTAGATTATTGAACAGATACTAAAAATCGATAAGTAACAAAATTTATCCTGGAGGAATACAATGCAGAGAGAATCCTACAAATACATAGAGCACGGATGTATGAAAAGGAGAGATTTTTTGAAAATTTCTGGTATGTTTGGACTGGGACTGGCAACAATACCAGTAGGGATACGTTCTGCCCAAGCAGTAAAGTTTAATAAAAACCTCTATAAGGTCTCAAGATCCAGGACAGGCATGGGAACAATAGTGTCGATAACCACTTTTAATCCCTCCAAAGACCATGCAGAGGAATCTATCGCCTTAGCCTTTAAGGAGATAGAAAGACTCACAAAGATAATGAGCCAGTTTGATTCTGATAGCCCTGTGGCACTCATGAACCGTGACGGATTTTGTAATAAAGTTCCTCCTGAACTTTCCTTTGTTATTAAAAAATCCTTGCAGTATCACCAAATGAGTAATGGTTTTTTTGATATTACTGTGAAACCGGTTGTAGATCTGTTGACTCAATCTTTTAAAGACCAAAAAAAGGTTATCCAAAATAAGGAAAAGATGGCTGAGCTTTTGGAACTTGTTAATGCCAAACTGATTTCTTTACATGGAAATGATATGACCTTTAAAAAGGATGGCATGGGAATTACTCTGGATGGTATTGCGAAAGGCTTTATTGTGGATAAGGCAATTGAGACACTAATGAAACAGGGGGTCAAACATGCACTTATCAATGCAGGAGGAGACATTAGGACAATAGGAGACAAAGGCAATAACAGGCCATGGAAAATAGCCATCGAAGACCCGCTAAAGAAAAAAAATTACCCTGACATAGTCGCTATTACCAACAATTCTATAGCCACCTCTGGTAATTATGAGGTCTTTTTTGACAAGGAAAAAATCTTTCATCACATTGTCAATCCCAAAACCGGGGTGTCACCTCTTATCAATGCGAGTGTCTCTGTTCAGGCCCCCACTGCAATAGAAGCTGACGCACTTTCAACCACACTTTTTACCCTTGACCCAATCCACGGAACAAGATTAATAAACTCTATTCCTTCATGCCAAAGTCTTATTATTACGAGAAATCAACAAAAAATCAAATCGACTAACTGGCACGGTGTGACTGCGTCATAATAAAAAAAGTCTCTTTTGGTTGGTGCGTAATCAGGCGGATTGCGCATGAATGTCAGAAAAGACTTCCTTCAATCGCTTTTCTCAGTTTTGGTAAGGTAGATGGATGTATAGCTGATATCGGAATCCCACCAATTCTCGTAGCGAAATGATCGATCTGGGATTTGTTCAGCATATCGATTTTGTTTAATACTAAAATAGTTGGTATCTCAGTCAGATCAAGGCTGTCCAAAATTATTTTTACTGAATCTATCTGATTTTCCACTCTTGGATTACTCATATCTGCGACATGAAGAAGAAGATCTGCTTCATGAAGTTCCTCAAGGGTCGCAGCAAAGGCCTTAAAAAGATCCTTCGGTAAATCCTTAATAAAACCCACTGTATCAGTAATAATAGCATCCCCCTTGTTCAACCTGAGATAGCGACTCGCAGTATCAAGGGTTACAAAAAGCCTGTTTTCTACCTTTACATGACCTCTTGTAAAGGCATTGAGGAGGGTGGATTTTCCTGCATTTGTATACCCGACAATTGAGATTACCGGCACACCCCTATTTTTTCTTTTTTTTCTTCTCTCTTTCCTTTGGCGCCTAATCTCTACCAATTCTTTGTTTAACAGGGTGATCCTATCCCTTACCCGCCTCCTATTGATTTCCAGCTTTGTTTCTCCTGGTCCTCTCCCTCCTATCCCACCAGTAAGTCTTGACATCGCGGTATTTTTGGTAATTAATTTGGGGAACACATACCGTAACTGAGCAAGTTCTACCTGTATTTTTGCTTCCCGTGTGATTGCCCTTTGAGCAAATATATCTAATATCAACTGTGTTCTATCAATCATCTTCATTTCCGTGGAATCTGTCAAAGCCCTGACTTGCGCAGGGGTAAGCTCACCATCAAAGATGAGAAGGTCTGCGCCTGATTGAAGAGAAAGTACGACTAATTCGCTTAGTTTTCCTCTCCCTAAAAGAAACCGTGAATCCGACTGTGTCTTTCTCTGAATAATAGAATCTACAACCAGGAGATTACAAGTGATTGACAGCTCTTTTAATTCGTAAAGTGATTCCTCTGCCTCCTGCCTCGAGGACTTATTTACACTTACAAGGACAGCCCTTTCTTTTTTTTCCATACCAATGCGTGTTCCTGCTTTGGCAAGCTCAGCTTCAAGATCTCTTATAAATTCTAAAAAATTGATATTGAGTCTGCCAATATCAGGTATATGTTCTGTGATCCATGGCTGTCCTGAATTATTTTTGGGAAGGATATGGGCATAATAAAGATCGGCGGGAACACCATTGTTGGTAATGTTGAGGCACACCATTAAATCAAGCTTTAGGAGGGCTAAATCCATTAGATCTTCTTGACTTAATGGCTCACCATGGAGATGAGTATGGACACATCTAAGGCCTTTAAGTCTGCCAACGCCAGATCTAAATCGAGCTAAATCAGGAATAAGCATGCTGTGATCATTGCCCACAATCACATATTCCACATCCCCTCTTCTTCCTACAAGGAGTGCTACCTGTCTCTTAATGTCTGAAGAAATTTCAGCTAATCGGCGGGCTATTTCACGAGAAACGATGGCATCTTCTGAGATGCGTCGTCTATAAATAGTGTGAAGTCTTTTTAAATGGCTGGCCTTGAGACCACCAATTTTGCCATATACCTT
>JGI10211J14876_10000124_pt1 | contig 28865 bp, 43 predicted proteins | sample Etolagsediment_FD_14876 | JGI IMG/M metagenome (IMG submission 14876)
TATAAAAAGTAAATTTAATCTTTTAGGAAGCTGAACATCTCCAGCTTGAGCAGTTCCACCCCTCATTATTTCAGTCATATTTTTCTCCTTAATGCTTTTTCTAATAAATTCACTGACCTATCCCAATTTAATTCTTTCGCTGTTGTTAGACCCCCCCTAACAAGCTTTTCTCTTAATTCCTTATCATCTATTAACTTTTTTAACTCTTTTGATAATTGTTTATAATCACCAATCTTAACTATAACAGAATTCTTTTTATTACAAAACATTTCTACTCCTGATGTTTTTGTTGTTAAAATAGCACAACCACAAGCCATTGCTTGAGCTTGTAAATCTGCTATTCCATCTTCGTGATTCGCTTTTACTAAAACATCACAAGAAGAAAGTATTTTTCTTAAATCTATAATTGTAGGATTTATCCAATGTTTATCACTTTTAATTGTAAACTTTGTATTACTTATTGTCCACAATTCAAAATTTCTTAAATCACTCAAAGCTCTATTAATATCTTTAACTCCTTTATAAGGTAAAAGATTTCCTTCAACTAAAATTCTTACTTTATTTCCTTTAAGAACAGCCATGTCTGGATAAAATAATTGATGATTTACTCCAACTGGAATTGTAAAAACTTTTCTTTTCCATTGATTTTTAAGTAAATAAGATAAAGAATTATTAGTGACTAAATAAGTAAAAGGTAATTGATAAGAAGTGGTTATATAATGTTTTTGTTTTTCATATTCAATTTTAATTCTATCTTTGTCTAATTTTGGAAACCTTGCCTTAAAAACTTCTTCTGTATAAAATTTTATAATATCATCTGTGAGAAAATAAAACTTCTTTGCTCGAACATCTAAATCATTTACATAAAAAGCACAAACAGGGTAATAAGCAATAATAGCATCTGCTTTTTCAAAAAACTTTAAACCATCTTGAAGTTTTTGTGATGGAGTTTTAAGAGGATAAGGAGAAAGCTCTATTTTATCTAAACAAGTAATTCTAACATCATGTCCTTTACTAGATAATCTATCTACTAATTCAAATAAGACTGTAGCTCCACTAACCCTCAATGAAGGTATTACTAATACTATTTTCACAAGCTTAACCTTTCACTATACTAATTAATACATTACCGCAACATATACATTAGCAGTATTACCACTAATGTTCCAAAGTGCAATTCTATCAAGACCCCTGCCAACAAGAAATTCTCTTTCAATATTTGCTTTAAGCAAATAATCATCTGCATCTGCTACAGTAGTGCTACTTTTAGGAGTTAATAGAATATGAACATCTTGATCGGGAGTTATTTTAAGCAATTTTTCAGTACCAACAATAGTATCAATGTCTTGTTCTCCACCATTATTATTAGCAACAACTATTTTAAGATTATGCATGCTTCCAAATCATTTATTTTCTTTTTTTTACAACAATAGTATCAATGTCTTGTTCTCCACCATTATTATTAGCAATAACTATTTTAAGATTATGCATGCTTCCAAATACCATTTATTTCTCCTTTCTTTCTTCCTTTTTAGGGTGTTTGTGTAGCATATGACCTGCTAATCCTGCTCTATTTTTAAATGGTCCTGCCCCACAAATTTTACAAAGTAAACCTTTTCCTTTAGATGCTTTAACAAATGCCTTTATAACTTTACTTGGATTTTTCTCTAACGATTTTAATACTGCAAATTCATTAGGATTTTGTTTTATAAGAATTTTTGCTTGCTTCAAAGGCATTTCTGCTTTAAAATCTCTAAAGATATAAGTCCTACTAATCTCTCTTACATCTGTAACTTCACCAAATCTTTTTTCTACAATATGAAAAACTACTGGAACTGCTTCATTATTAATAGTTTTACTTTTAACTATAACTGGATTCTTCATTTTTTCTCCTTACACTAAATAACTAATAACTAATTGTAGCATAATACTAATAATTATATTTGTCAAATATTAACTGTTTGAATTTTTTTGTCCAACTTTCTCGATTAAAATTTACTTTACCATTACATTTTCTACATAAAGTAACTAAATTATATTCTACACAATTCTGTTTATTATAGTCAATATGATGTATATGTAAATATTTTTTGCTTCTACATAACTGACAAGTATAATCATCTCTTTTCTTAATTTTCTCTTTTAATTCTTTATTAAATTCAAATGGATAAGGTTCATTAGATATTCCACCTTTCCAGTTAGGAGCTAAATCCTTTCTTTTTCCATACATAGCATTATTTTTACCACTTGAATTTTTGCTTCTAATTCTTTTCATTTTCTTGGTATTATTTGCTTTAATCATTTTTGCTTTATATTCTGGATTTTGCCATTTCTTTTTAATGGCTTCACGTACTTTTTCAATATGTTCTTTACTTTTAGGTTTACCTTTGAGAGCTTTAGATATTTTCTTTCGTACATCAGGTCGTTTATTGGCTTCAGATAATTTTCGTCTCATTTCTATTGCCCATTCTTTATTGTTCCAATACTTCTTTGAATTTTTGCTAATCTTCTTTTTATGCTTCTCGCTCAATTTTGTACCTAAATGAACTTTTCTCATATTTTCTCTATTTTTAGGATCTTCAAAATATTTTTTTCTAGCATCGCTCATCTTCTTCTTAGATTCTTCTGAATGTTTCTCTCCTTTGAAAAACCCCATCATTCCAATAAAAAACCTACCTTTAGAATTTCTTCTATCAGTAGGTTTTTCGTCTTTTACTAATTTCTGTTTTTTCTTACTTTTAACTGCCTTGTAGTTATTATCTAGGTTTATCATATTCTTATATTATAAAGAATATGAATACATTTATCAAGGTTATTGACTAATGCTTACCCGATATTTTTCACTACGCTTTGCCACTGGGGTACTCGAACTTCCAAAACAATATTCCAGACCACTGTTTGGGTTTCAGCCAAATCTAATGCTCTGTAAGTTGGAAGTCTGTACATTGGCTCAGTTTGAGCTAAAGCAATTTCGTCCATATCAACGATAAAGACATCGGTGTTTGGTGTATTTGGTGAATTAGCCGCAATCAAGAACGGATCTAGAACAATATCAATTGCACCCGCCCAAGACATATAACGAGCTACATTATAACCAAAAGTCATTCCTGCACCTGGATCGTTATAGACAACTTTATTAGCCCAAAGAGCTGCGAAATCTCTCAAATCTTTTGCTCCCATAAACATATGGGTGACCATTCCACCATTATCTACAACCGCTTGGATTGCATTGTCAATATATGTCTGGGTAATAGGATTACCAGCAGCATTGACGGTGTTAGATGATCCAGCATAATCAGCAATCAACTTATACAAACCTGTAAAGTCGCAAGCTGTAGATCCATCATGATTTCCATAGTAGATTTTTTTCTCTACATCATGAAGGATTTTACGCATACCTTTTTCAAGATGAAGATTCATCAAGTCAAAGTAATCACTTGCCGCCCATTGAGCCAAATCACAGACTTTTACGCTTGTAGCATAAGTCTTAATTTGTGCTGAATAGCGAGTAATTGTTGCATCATTCTCTGATGGAGTTCCACATTCTGCAACACAGGTATCTGTGCTTCCAAGAGCGGTAACCATGTCCCATTCATGAGTTTTACCATTTGCTTTAACCTTGGCTACTCTGTCAAGAAACGGAGTATTCCTTTTGGTAATATCCGCAATTTGAGTATCAAGATGTTCCCTCTGAGCAAAAGCACCAGAAGTAGTAGTATAAATGGCATCTTTCATCAACATGGACGCAGCTTCATCTACACCATGAGAGACCTTTGCTGATTTTTCAAGAATTGCAGCAGCCTCAAGTAAGGTTTTTCTCAAATCTAATTGAGTTTTATTTTCCATACTTTTTTAGACTCCTTAAATAAATAAATAATATCTTAAACTTACGCTATTACTTTAATGAGCTTTTTTGAGTATTTAGCTCGAATTCTTTGAATCTTAGCAAAAAGAGTTGGATCGTTTTTGTAGGTTTTTCTCGCTTCTTCAATCTCTTCATCTCTTTCATTTTTTAATTTTTTAACATCTTCTTGTGTTACATCTTCGCCCCCAAGTTCTTTTTTAACCTCTACAGTTTTACGATCCGCTGGTTGAGCTTCGAGTTCTTCAACCCTTTTTGAAAGTTTCTCGTTGCTCTCTAGAACTTTTTCAAGACTTTTAGAAAGATCCCCAATAGTCTTGGCAAGTTTCTCATCAGCTTTAACCTCTACGGTTTGGGTGGATTTTTCCTCTGACTCTTCTTCAGAAGTTTCTTCCTCATCTTTTTCAGATTCGGTTTCTTCCTCATCTTCAGAGGTTTCTTCACCGTTTTCCTCTTTTTCTTTATCCTCACCCTCTTCTCCCGATTTATCTTCAGATTCATCGTCGTCAGATTTGGTTTCAGTTTCTTCTTCTTCAGAAGTTTCCTCTTCCTTTTCTTCAGACTCTTCCTCTTCAGATTCCTCATTCTCTGGGGTTGCTGATTTTTCATCCTTTTCGTCTTCGGGATCGACTACTTCGGCATCATCCTTTTTGGCTTCCTCAGCTTCCAGTGAGACATCTTTTTTAGCCATGTCTAAACTCCTTTCTAATAATAATATTTGATTGTCGTTTAAAAAGAATAATCCTTTATAAACGAACTCTAATAGCAAGTCGGATTCTAATTCTTGAATACTTCTTGCTATTCCTTTAGCTAACTCTCTTAACTTTTTATTCTTTTGACTTTCCCTACTTTTTTCTTTTTTATTCTCCTCTATTTTCTTTAATAATTCTTTTTTATTTTTATTAATTGATTTAGCAATATTTGAAACCCATGATTTAGGATAAGCAGGACTTGATGTAACAGCAATATGATCTAAGTCAATTTCTTTGTAAAGACGAACCCATTTTGTATCTCCTTCTTCTCCTTCTTTAACCATTTCATATTCTTTAACATAACCACCAATCGAAAGACCTAGTTTTTTATTCTGTTTTGTTAAAGCATACCATAAATCCTTAGCAGAACTCATCTCATTTAATTTTGCTTTAAGTTCTAAATCATTATTTTCAGAAACTTCTAATTTATCAATATCTCCTAATTCTCCTAACCAAGAAGTATCATGTTCAGCATTTAAAGCAACAATATGTTGTTTGAGAGATTTTGCCATCGACTCGATGGCAGAGGGAGCCATTCTATCTCCATGCTTATCTAGCTCTGTTCCTGAAGCAATTCCTTCTACATATCTTTCTTCAACTTCATTTCCCTTTTCATCTTTGATAAGTTTAACACTCGTTTTGATAATAGGAAGTGTAAACTTAAATCTTTCAACTTTTGTGTCTTCCATGCATCTCCTTTATTTTAATAAAAATAAATCTTTATATTTTTCTGAATCGTATATTTTTAAAGGTCTTGAATCAAACCTTCCTTCTTTTCCTGAACACCAATCTTTAAGTTCCATGAATGGCGGAATGTTTCTATCATTCTTTGGACACCAAGATATATCTCTTGAAGTCTTCTTTAAAAAATAATCTGCATCGTTATCATCTACTTTTGTTACAAACCTCTTTTTAAAGTTATATTTCTTCCCGCTTTTAGATGTTATTGTCAAAGTCAAAAAATATCCGCAGTTATAAATTATATACATCAATAAAAAAGAGCTCCATAAGTCATAGACTCTTAACTGGAACTCTTAACTGGAACTCTTAACTAAGACAAGTATATTAAAGACTTTGCTACTTGTCAAATATACTACTTTTGCTTTTTCTTTTCAACCAAAATATCTGCTGTTACATCTGAAGACCCACAAACAGGACATTTTGGTAGTACGGTTTTAATAAAACCAGCAAATAATCCTCTATGGAATTTTGCTCCACATTTTTTACATATATATTCTTTTTTCATTATAACATACCTCCTAAAAAACAACTGTTTTTTCTTGTTTTCTCAANGCAAAATACTTTTTATACTTTTTTAATTGTCCTAAAGTATCGTCTATATGTTTAACAACGACATCCTCTTTGTATCCAAATTTATATCCTGATAGAGCAAGATTCATACAAAAAGCCCTATCTCCTCCTGCATGTTTAGGTCTTGGCACTTTCCAACCTCCAGAATCCTCTTTCCATGCCTTCATTAATCCTATCATACATATTCCACCAACAAAAGGAGTATATCCTATTTTACTATTTTTATCATACCAAAGTCTATTTACTCCTCCTCTGTTATAGATTAAACCTTTTACATAAGGAGAAATTAAGAGTTTAGGACGGAGAACTTTTAGGCACTTTTTAAGCCAACCATCTGTTTCAATCTCGCAGTCATTATCTAATTTCACTACAATATCATATTTATCACCAATTTTGTCAATAGCAAAATTAACACCTCTATTAATACCTATGTTCATTGATAACGGATAGACAAAGACTTTCCCTAATTGGTTATGGAAACTATTAAGCCAATCCACTGTTTTATCTTTACTTCCTTGGTCAATAACAAAATGGTCAAAAGGAATATGAGTTTTTTCGTTTAAACTCTTAAACGTTCTTTTTGTATAATCTAATCTATCTTTGCAGAGTGTTAGAAATGCTATTTTCATTTTTATATGTTTTTTCAATTATTCTATATCGTCTTCTACAAACCCTTTTAAATAAAGGTAGATATAAATGTAGGTTTTTTTGTATATGTTCTATATTTTCGGGATATTTTCTTTGATATTCTTTAATTAAATCTTTAACTTTAGTTATTACCCTTCTATAACAAAGCGAGTGTATTTGACCCTTTATACTTTCATATCTAATTTTCCTTTTTACCTTCATTTGAATATTTTCCATAAATTATCTAAATTAGCACTTCCATTTAATATTCCAATCATTACAACCATTGCAAAGATAGCAACAACTATTATAGTTACAATTAATATATATAGGATTAAATCATACGCTGTTGATGTTTTCATTTTCTTTAATAAACTTACTTAATGTTTTAAGAATATTATTTAATCTATTTTTTTGAGGTATCCACTCTAAATTACTTGGGAAAGAACGACTGGCAGTATCTAAAAATCCATAAATTAACTTAACTTCCTCCATTCCAACAGCGAATAAAATCCTTTTTTTATCTGAACCTGCTATTTCTTCTTTATAGATTTTCATTTTTTACTTACATCTCTTGCTAAATTCTGAATATGTTTTCTAAATTGTTTTGTTGATTTAGGATATTCTCCTCCCATCGGATTTCGTTGTCCTACATTTGAACCCGTCCACCAATACTCAGTTATTACTTTAGGAACATGAACTATCTTTTTACCTGCCTTTCCAAATCTAACCATTAAAAGCCAATCAGCTTTTCTTTCCCAGAATATATCGAAAAAACCAATATCATTAATAGCTTGAATTGTATGCATAATATCGGAAGTATCAATATAATTACCTTGATTTATTTGCTCTAAAATATAAGGGAAACTTTGTTTTCCCATAAATCTTGTTTCATTGGGATTATTACTTTTATAAACTCTATCTCCATATACAATATCAGCTTTGCTATTTTTTATTGCTTCATAAAGCACTTCTAAATGATTAGGCAAATAAACATTGTCATCATCAAGATGGGCAATGTATTTACCTCTAGCAACCATAATGCCTATATTTCTAGGTCTAACAAAATAACCAGTATTATAAGGCAACCGCATAGCCACAACTCTATCTTCACCATTTGGTAATTTTATATTAGGTGGTTTATCTGAATGGTCATCTACAATAATAACCTCAAAATCTTTAAAAGTTTGCCCTAAAACGCTATCTAACGCTCTTTGTAAAAGTTTTGGTCTATTATATGTTGTAATAATACAAGATATTTTAGGATTGTCCATGATTGTTTTTTGTATATTTATTGCCATAAAATCTGAAAGTAGTTTTATGACATTTTTTACATAATGTTCTTCCATTGCTTACTTCAAATCTTAATTTTGGATACAAAGCCCATGGTTTAATATGGTCTGCTTCTAAATCTCCACCCCGTTGACCACAAAACTGACATGTATAATTATCTCTTTCAAAGACTTTTTTTCTCCATAATTTATATTCTGGTGTATTTAACATTCTAGGAGTAATTCCACCTTTCCAATTCCAATGTTTTTTTCCACTTATTTGTGGAAATTTTTTACCTTTATTCCAAGAAGTATTTCCTTTAATGAATCCTCGCTTATTATTAATCATTTCTGGTCTTTTTTTACCTAACCAATACTTAGTTGGATTTTTTAGTTTTGCTTGACGTAACTTTTCTTTATGTTCATCGCTAAGATTACCCCCTTTTTTGAATTTACCATTTTTATCCATATTATATATTTCTTTTACGCTAATTATTGGTTTTATTAACCTATCCTTTAAAGGTTTATTTATTGGTGTTATATCTGATAATATTTTATCTAAATTCATAGTTTTTTAAATCCCTGTTTGTTTATTTAATATTCACTTCAGGGGAGGCAGATTTACACTGCATTTTTGCGGAATTGCCAGCCTCCGCTTTATTAGTCCCTTTGGCATTAGGGCTTTCATCGGTAAGACCTACTCCCCTGAAGTAAATACTAATCCACTTGTTAATAAACTTATAATGACTTCTATCACCAGAATAACTTAAAAAGGGCTTTTTATAGTTAACAGGACCTCTATTACTTACATATCTTTTATATTCATAATATTTATCAATCGTTCCAAACTTAGGATAATAAGTGCCAAAGTCTTTAGTATTAATAATTTTTTTGATAGTTCGTTTTATCTTATGTAGTTTTCCCATATTTCATCTATACATAAATTCTTTAATTCAATCATAAAAACCTAAAATTAGTATCTTTGGGTAATTTTAATATATTTTCCATAGCCTGTACTAGACCATTCCCTTTGGGTCCAGACGGATAATTCTGTATGTGACCATGAGCATATAAAATTTTTAAAGGTGGTGGTGAATCTTTTATATTCCAATTAAATTTGATTCCCTCTCTTGAGTCGTTTGGATGAAGCATTATTTTATATCCTAACCTTTTTAATCTTTTATACATTTTATCTGATAATTGCCAGTAAGGAGCTCTATAAACTTTTGAAAATGAATAATCAAGCCGAGCAGTTTCTAATTCTTTTTTAGTTACTTCTTCATTGTTTAAATGCTTGCTTCCATGAAAACATAAGTTTATCCATTTAATATTATTTATGTAATAGAAGAAACCATTACTTGATAAACTAAAAGAAGCAAATAAGTTTACTTTAAAATTAGAAAATTCATTTTTAAGCATCCACAACCAATCTAACCTATTATTTTGTTCACTAAAGTCATCAAAATCCAAGAATACTATTTCATTCATTTTGGCTTTCTTACCATTGCTGATGTTAATATTTTACTAAATAAAGCTGATTTACCGAACTCAAAACCTACTTCATCTAATATTTTTTTCATTGCTGTATGAGAGATTCTCCAATAATCATCATATCCGCTAGTTCCATGATAAGGATAATAAAANGGACAATCTATAATCAAAAATCCACCCGATTTTAACAATCTAAAACATTCTTTGATAGCTGCTCTAAAATCAAAAATATGTTCTAATGTTTGACTTAAAATAATTAAATCCCATTTCTTGGCTGGTAATTTAGTATCGCAGTTGTGAATTACTATTCCATCAGCAATATAACTATTATCTTCTTCAATCTCAAAATTATAAACATCTTTTTTCTCTCCGTATTCTATTTTTTTAACTGGATGAGCATAATATCCTTTAAATTTTTTTACTTGCATGGTTTGTGTGCTTTGGGAACCAAGACTTTTCCACTGACCTAATTCTTTTTTAGCACTCTCTTTGTATATTTCTGCCTCCCTGAGAAATCGTTTTGATTCACTAGGAGAGAGTATTACTCTCCATTGAGGCTTTGCCTTATATGTTTTTCCATTTTTATGTTTAAAATCATAAATTGGCCCTTCATTTTTTATATATCCCATCCTTGCATTAAATCCACAATCTCTATATAATTGCCAAATCCCAAAAGAAATTTTCTTTGATATACTACTAGTAATTATTCCGCTTTTATCACAACATCCATCTCCAGAAATATATCCTTCTAAAAAATTAATTTTCTGTTTTCTAGGAAAACCGAATACCATCCACGGTATTTGCTTATTTTCCTTTATTCCACTTTCTTTTCTGAAAAATTCTACCCATTGAGGGGAACCAAAATAGACAATTCCTACACTTCCCTCAAGGTCTTTATGTTCTCTGTAACTGGGTTTATATCCTATACTTTTAATTATCTTCATTATTCTTTTTCTTTGTTTCTTTTCCTTTATGTTCATTGAGAAACTTACTTGATGGCCACCATGCGTTCCTTCTGCAGTATAATATCCATACATCCAAGCCATGTTTTGTGAAACTTTCTCTATTTTAAATTCTCGCTTTGCTAAAGAGGCAACAATAGAACCCCATTTACGTGCCTTGCTAGGAACGAGTTCACTTACTTTTTCCCAGTTCCAATCTGATGTGAAAACAAGACTGTTATTATTATTATACTCACGAATACTAGATAAAACTGGGTGATTATCTGTAATTTCTAAAATAGGCAAGTTGGCAACCTTTAGTTTAATAGTTTCATTTTTTCTTTTGAAGACCCTTTTTACTGTTTTGAATCTTCCTTTATGAGTAACAACTTTATTGCCTTTTTTTATTTCAGAAGCATATTTCCATCCATGATTTGTTAAAATAAGTGTATCTCCAGCAACACAAATATCAGCTACAATGTCAGGATTAACTCTTTCTAGAATGTCTAGAGTTTTATAATCATTTCCTACTCCAAAATATTTATAATTCCCCCCTGGTTTTGGGTCTCCATCAATTCCAACTTCTAAAACCTTCCAACCCCTATTTTCAGGTTTTAATTTCCTTTTATAATGCTCCATTGTTTTCCAAACTGTTTCACGCATTTCACTAGCCATTATCGAACTCCTTATAATTTTTTCTATACCATTCAATCGTTTTTTTCATTCCATCATCAAAACTAACTCGTCGACGAAACTTTAATAATTGACAAACAGGTGCAGGATTAGCCAATGTTACTGAAACTTCTGGTTCTCCTTTTCTCATTTTTTGATGAATAATTTTAGATTTACTACCAGCTAATTCAATAATTCGTTCTGCTACCTCATTAACTGTTATAGGTATTCCTGTTCCTCCATCAATAGATTTTCCCCAACAAGTTCCCATTTCATACATTCTAATTAACATTTCAGAAATATCATCAGTATGAACCAAGTCTACAACTTGATTTCCAGAACCATTGATAATTAAAGGCTTATTTTCTAGAGCTAAAGTAATAAAGGTAGGAGCAATTTTTCTAACCTTTTTCCAATGTTGTCTTGGTCCATATCCATTAAGTGCTTTTAAAACAGCTACTTTCATATTAAATTCTTTAGCATACATTAAACAAAACTTATCTGCTGCTCTTTTAGTTATTGTATAAGGATTAAGCCATCTATTGGTGAGACCAAGATAAATCATTGGTGTTTTAAACTTCTTTACTGCTTCTAATGTATTTATCGTCCCTTTAATATTAACATCAACTGTTTTTTGTATATGGCTAAAGGTTTCAGCAGTTCCTAGAATTCCAGAACAATCAAAAATTATACTAGGTTTAAAAAGTTTAATGGCTGTTTCCAAAGATAAATAATTTAATATATCACCTTGAAAAAATGTTCCCTTAAAAATAAACCCATCAGGTTTTTTAATATCAAAGACAGATACTTGATAATTTCTCTTTTCTAGAATTTCTACTAAATTGCCCCCGATAAAACCGCTTCCTCCAAGAACAAGTGCTTTTTTCATATTGCCCTCCTATAATTTTTTAAATGATTTATATTTAATTGGTCTTTTTTTTACAGTCTTAGGTAATTCTCCTGCCCATTTTAATATTCTCCTAACAGCATCTCTTCTTCTTTCTCGATGACCTCCAGCTTGAGAAAGTCCTACTATTTTTGTACTACTAATAGGAATAGGACCAGATTCATTTGTATAAGGAATAACATAGTTTTTTGCTTTATCTATATATTTATTGCCCAAACTTAAAATAATATCATCCTCTGTTAGTGGTAAATCAGGAATTTCTTTTTTAAGGATAAAAGAATTAGTTAACTTATCTCGTTTACAAAAATGAATCATTCCCATTATCAAATCTACTTCTTTTTCTTTATTTACAAACCAATTACTTTTATCAAGAGAATAAAGAGCTTCACTCCGAATAACATTTCTACCATAATAACCAAGAATTGCTTCTGGATACTTTTTGATATAATTTAAGAAATTTTCTATTACTTTTGGTTTTAATACCACATCATCATCAACAAATAAACAATAATCTACTTCTCTTGTTAAAGCAATGGCATGACGAATAATACAATAAAAATTTTCTTGAGAATTGATATTTATACAACCAGCGTAATTTGTTTGAATCTTTGGATTATTATTAAAAATATAAACAGCGGTTGGTTTTATAGTTTGATGTAAAACAGAATCAACAACTCTAGGGGTTGTGTCTGGTCGCATAAAACTGAGAAGAAAAACTCCTACCTTTTGCATAAACTATACCTTTCATTACTACCAACTTGATGCAATTCTATTTTACCATAATGTCCACCATTAAATCTATAACCTCTAAAACTATAACCACCCTTCTTTCCTATACTTTTATGTCTTAATGTTCTTGTATGAAGTCCCAAATATCCTGCTTTTTCAACACAAATCTCAAGAACGTGGTCACCCGCAATAGCATTGCCATATAATTCGCTAATTTTTTTACGAATTATTGGATAAGAACCAGAATTTCTATAAAATTCATTAAAATCAATTTCTCTTATTAAATCAAAATATGGTTTCATAAGAGGTTTTATTTTTTTAGCACTTTCTCTCCAAAACCCCTGTTCCCATCTATGAGAAAATCCATAAGCAACACAACTTTCTAACTTTTTTGCTTCTTCTTCAGTCTGAAAATTATTTCCTTCATGTCTAAATGATGTCTGAAGCATTCCTGCTTTTTTATCATCTTTAAATTGTTCAAATAAAACTTTTAAACTTTTAATATAATATTTATTAAAGATTAAATCATTATCCGCTAAAATAGCGTATTCATATTTTGGAAATAAATAGTTTAATTGATGTTCTTTATGGATTGGTGTTCCAGTATTTTGTTTCTTAATAAAAAGAGTTTTATTGGGTAGCTTGACCCTTTCTACAAGACTTATACATTTTTCTATTTCTTTATCTTCAGCATACCTTATTTTAGTATAAGGATTTATTGCCCCATCTTGAATAAAGTAAAAATCAACTCCTTCCAAATCTGTATTAGAGAGCAATGAATTCAGACACCTTTGCAGGTAATCTACTCTTTTCAGGCTTCTTATTGAGATGCATAGTTTGTTTTTCATCTTTTATCCAATTCACTTTAATATTATTATTCTTACAACCAGCAATAATAGCCTGTAATCCTCTTGTCATCCTTGTTCCTCTATATCCAGTAAATGAAGGGGTTGTTGGTCGCATATCACGGTCAATCTTATTAGTTTCTCCAAAATGTTCTTTACCATCTATATTCCTAAAATTACAACCAATTATATTAATAGGATTACAGCCCATCATAATTACCGCATACATACAAGGATGTAGGCAAGTACCATGTCCACCATATTCCATTCTTTTGCCTCTTACAGCTTCGTCAACCATTGCTCTCATTGCATTAGGACCAGAATCACTAAAAATATCACTGGCATTACCATTTGGAGGATATGGTCTTAAATTAAGATAATATGCTTTTTCACCAGCCCTACCTATTGTTTCATCGGCTAATTGTTTTGAACGATTATAAAAAGGATAACCAAATATATTTATTTTATTAACAATTTCTGGATATTTTTCTTTTAAGAATAAGAATCTGTCTCTTTCATTAAAATAATGAAAAGTGGCGTTAGGAAATTTAATATAAGCCAAATGAAGCGTGATTGACAACTTACCATCTAAAAAATCATTAGGATAGTTTTCTAAAGTTGGATCTGAACCCACCACCCACATCTCTTTATCTTTATATTTATTATGTAATTTAGTTATTGGCTTCATTTTTTATAAATCCCCAATCTTTAGTTCTGTCTCCATTTGCATGTCTAGGACACCATTTAGTCCAAACCTTAATTCCATATTTTTTACAATGTTCATCTACTGCTGTTTTTACTCCATATTTATATCTATCAGGTGCATTAGTATAGTCGTGGCCGCCAATTAAACCGCCTATTTTGATTTTTGGAAGCCATACCCTAATATCTTCTTTAATAAATTTATAAGTATGATTAGCGTCAATATAACAAAAATCTAAACTATTGTCTTCAAATCTTTTTGCTGCTTTAACAGAATAATCTTTTACCCAAACCATCTTTTCACCATTATCAAATTCTTTCAAAAGTTCTTTAGCATCATAATATGCCTCGCCTAATTGATTTTCTAGTTTTTCTTCATTATATCCACTATAGTTTTTCCACGTGTCAACTAAATACATTATCTTAATATCTAAATTTACTAGCATTTCTCTAGCGTGTTGACCCCTATAAACACCCACTTCAACACCAATTAAATCTTTTTTGTCTTTTAAAAGTGAATCAAAAGGTCTTATATACGGATTTCTATTATAATTAGCTTTTAACATAATTATCTCCTTTCGCCATTTTTTGGCCTGTTTTTAATAAATATTTTTTATATAAACCCCAAGGATTTATATTTTCTTTTTTAATCCATTTTCTGAAATAAAGCTCTCTTAATTCTTTTAATCTTAAGTCCATATGATGAGCCTCACTGTCTTTAGCTTCAGGTATCATTCTCCATTTCTTTGTTGATGCAATCCAAAAAGTTACCCCCTTTTTAGCCAATTTTCTTTCCCACCACCAATCATCAATAAAAACAGATGGAATTTCTCTTAAATCAATATCAATTGTATGTTTTCTTGAACTTAGGCAAATGTTAGTACAAAGATAGTCTATTTTCATTGGTTCATTGATACTATGTGAACGAAATCCTGTTGCAGTATAATAAGTATCGCCTGTAAAGTTTTTACCCATTATTCCTACAATTCTATCTTTCTTATAACATTTTAATAAATCTTTTACCAATCCTTTTTCAACAATAAAATCATCACCACTTTGAATAATTAAGTCATTCTTAGCAAGATGAGCTAAAAGGGTTCGCCATCTTGAATTTAGATTTTTACTTGAACTAATAACAATTACTCCTTTTAAATCAGTTTTATATTTTCCTGAATTATCCCAAACTAAAACTTGGTCAACTTCATCTTGAGCCAACCAAGCCTCTAAAACCTCTCTAAAACGTCTTTCTCTTTTCCAAAAAATAGTACAAACGGTTACTTTTTGCATCTTCTTAAATTAAGATAAACAGGGTTATTATTATTTATTATTTCTTCCATTATGCTTGATATTTGTTCTTTTTTACTAGGCCAAAAACATTCAATATTAGGAATTAATTTAGGTATAAAAATATCTTCTTCTGCCCAATGCGAAAATCCATCATGTTTATAATCTTTATTACGACCACTACCAATTAGCTTTACTGGTATTTTTTCATGATTAAGATAATTTCTAATTGTTTCAAAAGGTCTATAAAGTAGAAAAGGAGTAATTGAATAGCAAAAAGGAATTTTGTTTTCTAAAGCCAATCCCACACTTATTCCTATCATGCTTTGTTCAGCAGCACCAGCATTTATTGTTCTTTTAGGAAAGTCTTTAAAATGACTGTCAAATACTTTATATCCCAAGTCACCCACTATTAGCCAGATATTTTTGTTCTTTTTCATTTGATAATAAAGTTCATAAGCAAACCAACCCCGCATACTATCGTGTTTTTTCATAGTCCTCCTTTGTCATTTTATAGTAGTGAGCGTCTAATCCTTTTAAAAAAGGATACTGTTCTGTTTTAGTTATAATTACTTTAACTGGAAATTCAAAGGCTTTTATTCTTTTGACAAGATAAGAAATATTAACTTTGTCATAAGCAGCCCAACCATTTATATTTAAGTAAATCTTTAAGTTATTTAATCTTTGTTCTTTAGCAATTCTTAAACTTTCCCAGATAGAGCCTTCTGCACACTCACCATCAGATATTAAACAATAAACATTCCTGTTTCTATCAGATAAAGCCATTCCTAAAGCAATTGGCAATCCTTGACCTAAACTGCCGGTTGAACACCAAATACCATTAGGCATATCACGATTAGGGTGAGTTCCATGTTTTAACCATATTTCTTCAGCATTACCAAATCCATACTGTTCTAAAACCGCATATAAAGCTAAACCAGCGTGTCCATTTGATAAAATAAAAGGCTCTTGGTCTTTCTTTTTCTTATAGATTTTGTCAATAATATTAACTGAGGTAATACAGCTTCCAATATGAGTTAACCCATGTTTATAAGATATATCAAGAATTCTTTTTTTTAAGTTCATAATTAACCATTTCCTTGATAGATTGTTCTAGTGTTTTAGTTTGCTTCCAACCTAAAGATTTCAGTTTACTATTATCGGCCATCCAGAATTTACTATCATAATCACGCATACTTTTAACTAATTCAAAACTTGCCTTTTTACCAGTTACTCTTTCAACTATATCTAAAACCTCTTTATTTGTATATTGTTTTCCACAGCCTAAATGAAACACTTCACCATTATATTTTTCAATATTTTTAAGAACTAGAATTACTCCTTTGCATAAATCAACTACATTGATATAATCATGGACGGGTTCTGGTACAAACTTCATTTTTTCACCATAAAGACAGCTTCTAATCAAAGTTGGTATTAAATGGCAATCTTGTTCACCAATGCCCATTATTGAAAACGGTCTTACAATTGCCACATTATAGAATTTAGAAAAATGTCTAGTAAGTTGAGTTCCACAAGCCTTAGTTATACCATAAAGCGTTTCTGGTCTAGCAACCATTTCTTCATGCATTGGCTCTTTTTTTGTTCCCAATTCATAAGAAGAACTAAAATAAATGAAGTTTTTTACGCCCGCTTTTCTTGCAGCTTCTAAAACATTAAAAGTATAAATTACATTTACTCTAAATGTTTTTTCATCGCCTTCCTGAAAGCTGAAATTGCCATATACAGCAGTATGGATAACTGTATCTATATTTTTGAAGTATTTAATTAACGAAGTTTTGCTTTTAAGTAATCCTCTTGGTATTGGCTTCAATGGCAATAGTTTTGCTAAATTTGTAGCAACAAAACCATGTGAGCCGCTTATGGCTACTTTCATTTTTTATTAGATAAGTAAATAAATACTCCACTAATTATAGCACCTAATACCCAAAAATAGAAAGCGTAAGTCCAGCTATAAGAATCAATTAACCAACCAGATATTACACCAGTCAAAGACGCTCCTAGATATCCTAAAGCATCAATGACCCCCGTAATAGAAGCTGTATTTTTTCTATTACCAAATATCATTGGTAATTGAGAAACAAGCAAGCTATGAGGTCCAAAGGTAGTAAATCCAATAATAGCTAATAGTATAAGTCCTATAACCCAACTATTAACATTGGCAAATAGTATTGCTGATATAGCTAAAATTACTGTCATAATTAAACCAATAAGCATTTTTTTACCTTCAAATAATTTATCTGTTAACCAACCAATAGTTAAAGCTCCCAATGCTCCTGCTACTGGAAAAACTAATGCTTTATATGTTGCTGTAGTAATTTGAGCACCTTGAGTTTCGAAAAAGTAAGTTGGAGCCCATCCTAGAAATCCATACCTTACTATATTTAACCCAAATAGTCCCATACCAGCAAGTAAAACTCTTTTATCTTTTAAAACATCAATTAATGTTTCTTTAAGATTTACTTTATCTTCTTTACCTTCTGGATTTTCTTTTGCTTTAAGCACCCATAAAAACAAAACTGGTAAAGCTAATAATGCTGGGGCATAAAATACATATCTCCAACCAAATTTAGCCATATATCCTGCAAATAACCAACTTAAAGCTCCTCCAAAAATGTAAGAAGTTCCTAGTATTCCTGCAACTCTTCCTTTAAGATTATCAGAAGTCCAAGAAGAAACTATTTTAACATTGGGTGACCAACCCATTGATTGAAATACACCATTCAATCCCCAAAGAACAGTTAATAATCCAACTATCATAGCTACAGAAGGAATAAATAGGCTTATTAAAATTGTTCCTATTAATCCAAGAGCAGCTAATTTTTTGGCTCCTAAGTTATCTGCTAATTGACCATTAACAAACTGACCAATAGCATACATCATAAAAAAGGCACTGGCAGCACCCCCTAACGCTGTTTTAGTCAAGTTAAATTCTTGCATAATACCAGGTAATGCTATTGAAAAATTAACTCTTAAGAAATAGAAAATAGCATAACCTATCCATGACAAAGTAAGAACTTTTTTTAATTTATTTTTCATGTTTACCTCCTTTCTTTAGATTTCTACTATCGCCGAATTTACCACCTTCGGCTTCTGGACAATAAGTCCATTTTTTTAATATTTTGTTTTTAATAGCAGTAACACTTTGTCCTGCATAATAAGGCATTACAATTACTCTACCATCTAACTCTTTCATTACTTTTCTGGCATTAACAATAGCTTTATCATCATGACTAGTACTTTCAAAAAGAATATCTGGTTGTAATTGTTTTACATTTGGAAGAGGTGAATAAGTTTCTTGTTTAACTGCTACATCAACAAACTTAATATTTTTTACCATTTCTAATCGTTCACCAAAAGAAATAATTGGTTTAGGCTTTTTTTCCATAACAGCCCCATCAGTAAGAATTCCAGCAATGAGTTTATCGCAAAGTCCTTTGCAAGCCTGAAGATGTTTTAAATGACCTATGTGGAGTAAATCGGCAACTAGATAGCAATATCCTACTTTCATAACAGTAGTCCTTTCTTTAAACTTTTATAACAGTTATTTAACTTTAAAACAATTTTTCTAATTTGTCAACTGTTTTTTCCCAAGAATATTCTTTAGCTCTTTCTATTGCTCTCTTACTTAATTTTTCCATTAAAGAAATATCTTGAAAAAGATTCATTACTTTTTCTGCTGCTTCGATTTGCCATTTATAATCCATTATATTCCCACTAATAACAAATCCAGCATCTCCTACTAAATTCTTAATATTTCCACTATCACTTGCTACTACTACACAACCAGCTGCCATTGCTTCTAAAACAACCATACAAAACGTTTCTTGAAAGTCTTTTCTTACTGGATATAAAAAGATTTGAGAACCATTTAATTGCATTTTCATTCTTTTTTTACCACTACTTTTACCACCATGATATAAAATCTTTGAACGAATTAATTTATCATAGAGAGAACGATATTGCATATCATCCCAACCCCACAAATGTCCCCCACCATGAACATGAATTTGACACTTTGACATTTTTGGTTTTATTCTATTTGCTACCTTAATTAAAACTTCCATTCCACCCTTGCTTGGATGTCCTGCATAAGTAATACTAGATTCCCACTTTTTAACATCTTGGAAAAAACCTTTATTTACACCTGGCTCAATAACAACCATCTTTTTTACTAAGTCAGGAGTTAATTCAGAAGCATATCTATCTCTATGCCAATCACTTAAAACTATTAAATTATTAATTTCTCTATATTTAACAACATCATGTCCCGCTATTCTTGTTGACCAGTTAAATACTCTTTTAGCATTATAAATTTTAGGCAAACTTTCAAATCCAATTAAAACATCTTCATTTAAAGGTTTATAATCATAATGCTGATAATATTTAACATCATCATAAATATCAGGAGTATTGCATTTAATATAAGCCGTAACCTCATGTCCTCTTTTAGCTAATTCCTTAGCCACTTCAATAATTATTGTCTGAGTTCCTCCAACCCCAACATTTTTCATAGTATTAGGATTGTAGGCTAATTTTTCATTATTGTCGTAAATAGAAATCTTTATATTACCTCCCTTTTAATATTTTCACTTACTTGTTCATTCCAATAATCATCATATCTTTTAAGCCAATGTTTTCCTATATCCCATTTTATCGGAATCCAACTTACAATATTTTTAGGTATTGTTGTTATTCTATACTTTCTTTTTTTTAAAAATCTATTTCTCGCTTCTTTCCAAAGTTTCTCTTTAGGAATATTATATTTCCTAAATTCTCTCATTATTTTTTCAAAAGGAAAATCTCCTGCGGCCCAAGACCTACGCATAAAATTGTCTTTGTAAAGCCATAAATGAATTATATAATAGTTATACCAATCTTTTTTTGGATGTTTTGACGAAGTCCAAGGAATCTCAGTTCTTCCAGGATAAAAATAGGTTTCATGAATATGACTACCTTTATATTCACCAAAGCCCAACTTAAATATTCTTCCATGATTTCCTTTTGACAATCTCTGATTTGGTTCTCTCCAAAGATTATCAAGACAATGATCGTCATCAATTATGCTTATTCTTTTAGGTCTTAATACTAATGTTTCAGGTGGTAAACTTTTAATCTTATCTCTTAAATCCCTACACAACTCTTTACTTAGCATTTCATCAGAATCTACTCTAATTCCCCACTCCATTGTACACATTTTTAAAGTAGCATTACAACAATCTTTATAACTTCCATGCCATTTTAAACGATTAATTTTAATTGGTAAATTATTCTTTTCTGCTTCTTTCTTAATCCATTCTTGATATTGTAAAGACAACTCATCTCTTTTAGTTGTATCTAATACACAAACTTCTTCTGGTTTTAAATCTACTAAAGACCTAAAACAATTCACAAGATGAGATTTATCACCTATATGTGTAAATAGAAATACCGATATTGTTGGTTTCATTGATGACTTCCTTTGTAAAAAACAGAAATTTCACCAATATCAATAGAATGATATCTATATTTTACTGCTAATTTTGCTAGTTCTTTATGTGTCCAAACAACATAATCCATATGAGAATGGGCTGTGCTTTTAATTGAAGCATGATGTTTAGATAATGGTAATCTAAAAATAAAAACACCAGTTTTTTCTTTTAAAAGTCTTTTTGCATCTTCAATTATCCTTTCAGTCATATGCTCTGGTAAATGATCTAACATTATTACCGCAATAACTATATCAAAAGCAAAATCGCTAAGAATCGAAAAATCTCGAATAATAGTAGATAATTGATACTTTGATGAATCACTAGACAATTTTAAACGACTATCTTTTAACATTGTTGGAGAAAAATCTACAGCATGAACAAACGCCCCTTTAGATATAAGGCTTTCTATTAAAAATCCCTTTTCACATCCTAATTGAACAATACGTTTACCATTTAAGTCGATATTTAATTCGCTTAATCTTTTAAATAATTTTTCTTTAATATTTTTAATAATTAAAGAATCTGCGGGTTTAGTTTTTTTAACCCAATCCTCTCTTTGTTCTTTAACTTGATAAAAGTTTTTATTCATAACCTAAACTTATTAATATTTAATTCTTCTTTAAAAACATATATTTTATTATGTCCATCTTTACTTTGTTTTAATTTAGCAGGAGTACTATGTATTCCATAATCTCCTATTCCTGTTGCTCTATTAACTACTAACCTTGCTCTTTTCATTCCTGTTTTTATTATTGCCCAGTCTTTCCCATTATCTTGAGAAGTCGTTATCATTTTTATACCACTATTTCCAAATAGGTTTTTAATTGCTCCAACATTTCTTTTTCTGTATGATCTATCTTTTACTATATTGTAATAAGGCATATATTCTTTCTCTATTATTTTCCATTTTTTAGCCCAACACCCCTCAGCCCAAAAATGTCCTCTATCAAAAACTAATTTATCAAGATTTTCTTTTACTTTATCTTCTTTGCAAAATAATCTTAACCCTGGAGAAATACAAGCAACTCTTTTATCATTCTCGAATTGATTAAGCAATTTTCTCATTATTACAATAAAATTAGGACTAACAATGACATCATTTTCCAAAAAGATAAATTGAGAATAGTTTTTATAAAGAGTTCTCATTGCTTCAAACTGAATAATAGCATTTGCTACATTTTTGTCTCTAATATGATAATGCTTATTTGGAAGTTGCGAATCATGGAATACTTTTATACTCTCAGTGATTTTACTTTGGTCAGTAAGTTTTTCACCAGTAAATTTACAAACTGCTCCATCTTGAAATAAATAAAAAGATGTATCAGATAAATCGTTTCTTTCAAGCGATTCCACCAATCGTTTAAAATATTCTGGTCTGTTCCACGATATGATTCCTACTCCAATTTTTTCACTCATAAGTTTACCATTCCAACAATATATGATTTATTAAAATTTTTAGACAATCCTAATTGGTCTTGTCCCCAAAGTTCTTTACGGACAGCATTGCTAAAATATTTTTCCAATAACAATGTCCACTTACTTTTATTAAAAGCGTTTTTATGCCACCTACTATTATCTTTTAAGTCTTTTTTATTAGGCGTACTAAAATAAAATATACCTTTAGAATTTAGATGGTTTTTAATATTCTCTAATAACCTTTCAGGATTTTCTAAATGTTCAATAGTTTCAAAACAAGTAATCACATCGAATTTCTTATGTTTGTAATTACTTAAAGGCTTATTATCTTCTAAATTTCTAATCTCTAGACAACAATTACAGTGATAAGGAAACTTTTTAGCCTCATTAATCGCATCTTTATTATAATCGTAACCAGATACACTTTTTGCAAAATAAGACATCAAATACATCCCATATCCAGTACCACAAGCAATATCAAGAATTTCTTTATCTTTTACATTCTGTAACGCCCAAACATATCTAAGCAAATGCTCCCTAATTGTTACTAATGGATGTCCTAAGCTTTTATCTATTGATATTCTTTCTAATGTTTCACTCATTTTGGTTTATATGCTATTACTGACAAAGCAAATTTTCTATGTTTTGGTTGTTTAGTAAAACTTACTCTTACAAAATTAATTTTTGATAAGATTTTATCTAATGTACGAAAAGTCCAACCGTGTTGATAATAATCTAATTCATATTCTTGATTGCCATATATCTTATTCAATAACTTTTCATCTTGAGTACTAATAAACATTCTCATTATTTTATCTAAATCAGGAACATGAATTTCTAATTTTCCTCCTGGTTTTAAACACCTAAACCATTCTCTTAACGCTTTCTCAGCTTCTTCTTTAGACAAACATTGAAGCATATAACAAGAACATATATTAGACAAACTATTAGAGGCAAAAGGAAGAAGTCTTGCATCATTTTGATACTTAACTCCTTTAAGTTTTCTTAAATCTACTTGAATATATTTTGGATAAAGAGGATGTTCTCCTCCTCCTATTTCTACATCTTTTACACTACCTATTTTTAACACATTTATCATTTTAGACATTTTTGGTAATTTTTTCATCTTTTTATCCCAAAGTTTATGAAATAATTTTTTATTAACCTGACTTATTTTTTTAAATTTTGTTCTATCCTTTTTTTGAATAAGAATTTGAGTCTTTCCTTCATAATGAATTAATTTTGCATCATGATTTACAAATACTTTCCAACCCTTTTCTCTTAATCTAAAACATAAATCAATATCTTCATAATATCCCCTTGTAAATTTCTCATTTAACTTTCCCAATTTCTTTCTAACCAACATACAAGCACCCGTTACCGCACCCACTTCTTGAATTCCCAAGTTTTTTACAAGTTTATCTTTTATACGCCCTCCTATATGTTTGGGTTCTCCATTTCTAATTTCAACGCCAGCATGTTGTACTATCCATTCCCTTTTAGGATTCTTTGGAAAATATAATCTTGCTCCTACCGCACCAGCTTTAGGATTTGTTTCTAAAACATCTACCATTCTTTCAAGCCATCCCCATTGTGGCAAGGTGTCATTATTAAGATAACAAACATATGGTTTTGTTGTTTTTGCTAAACCAATATTATTTGCTTTAGCAAAACCAAGATTTTTCTTATTAAAAATAGTTTTAATATTTTTAAACTTCTTTTTTAATTTTTGAAAAACAGCTTTTGTATTATCGGTTGAAGCATTGTCAATTAATATTAATTCAAAACCAGTAGGAGTAACTTTATAAAGTCTTTCAACACATTCTCTTGTATATTTACTATTATTATGACAGAGAATAATAATACTAACTTTATCTGTTTTAGTTATAACTGAATAAAGTTTTTGTTTAATATTTTCTTCATTAAAATATTCTGCTCTCTCAATTGCCTTTTTTGACAACTGATTTAAGAATTTTTTATCTTTTATTAATCCTTCTGTTGCCTTTTTTAATTCTGTTATATTTTTAACAAAAATACCATTTACTCCATTTGTAAAGATTTCCTTTACTCCACCCGTATTTAAACAAACAGGAACTGCTCCTGAAGCCATAGCCTCTACAATTGTCATCCCAAAATGTTCTTGAGCGCCTGCTTCATTTGGCATAGTAATACCTGTCAAATGCCAATAAATCTTTGCTTCTCCATAAAGTTTCTTTAATTGTTTAAATGGAAGATTTTTAAAAAAACGGACAGGATAACCACTAGCAAGAAGTTTTAATTCATTATAATAAGTTGGACTTTGAACTTGTCCTACAATATAAAACCACCAATCTTTTAACCCCTCATCGCACATTTTTTTAAATGTTTTAATCATTTGTCTATGTCCTTTATCTGCTTCTGAAACAGGAGGAGTAATTCTGCTTACATGAATAATGGTATTTGTTTTTTTTATTGATTTTAATTTAGAGGTATTAATTGGAGGATAAACGACATGAATTTTTTTAGCATCTTTTTTCCACCTTTGAATAATATTCTTTTTTGTATATTCTGAATTAGCTAAAAATTCATAATCACTTGGTATAGGAAAGAAAAATTGAGGAAAGAAAACGAGCATATATTTTTTAAAGGCATTTGTTTTTTCTGCTTTCCAATGAGATATATTTAAAAATATATACTTATATTTTTCTCCTATTCCCTTGGAATATCTTTGAAAAGTCAGTCCATCTATATCTAAATTAAGAAATATCTTCATCCATTCTTTAGTTTTTGGATTGCCAGGAATATAAACATCAATATCATAATATTTTTTCAAATATTCCAGAAATTTAAACGAATGAACTGTTCCACCTCCCAATAAGTCATAATGGTCATTTAATACACCGCACTTAATTTTAGGAAAAAAGTTTTTCATACCCAATTAATTTTGCCGCTAACATTTCTATCTCTTCTCACCAGTCCTTCATCTTGAGGAGTAGGTGCAGATGGTCCACCAGAATCTCTTTGGTCAACTAATTTTTTTATTTTTGCTCCCAATTTTGTTGCTCCACCAGTACGTCTTGGTGGATGCATTACATTTGAAATTGCTTTATCTAATTTAGGGTCAATTTTACCCGCAGTTGGTCTAGCAACTGACCTAATAACTGGCACTTGTTCGCCCAATGCTCTTTTATAACCACAATTAGGACAATTATAGCCAGTAGTAGGATTAAAAAATAGTCTTTCCTCACATTGAGGACAAAATTGGTCAGGATATAATTCTTTTTGAACTAATTGAAAGAGGTCTTTTTTTAATTTTATTCTATTCTCCTCATCTATTTCAACTACTTTATCAACAACAATATTGATTCTGTCTTTTAATGTTGTTTGTTTTACCTTTGTTTCTATTATTTTTTCTATTTTTGGTTTTTTTACTTTTGCTTTTTCCTTTTTCATAAGCTTCTCCTTTTACTAAAATTATTATATCCTATTTTACTCTATAGGTAAATGGGCATTAGGATCATTAACAGCATCAACCATTCTCCTAAAAAATTTATCATAGGGTTCTGCTTTTATTATATTTTTTACTTCTTTCTTTTCCTTTTTTGTTGGTAATTCTTTTTTAATATTAATAACTGTACCCGTAAATCTTTCTGGATCAACTTTTACATTGTCTGGTATCAATCCTTTTACAAAATCAGGAGAACTTCTTTTAACTTCAACTTGACTAGCAATACAGAAGAATTTACCATTTATAAATATTTGAGTCGGTGTTTTTAATGTAATGTCTATTTTACCTCCAATTTTTTGTTCCAAGCAATATGTCCCTTTTTAAACTCAGTTTTTGGTGAATAATGTTTTCCTTTATGAAATTCTTTAATATCTATTTTATTTCTCAATAATTTTTCTATCTTTATCAATTTATTATATTTTCTTTGAAGATATATTTCCTTTTTGTTCTTATACATCCATCTTGGAAAATCCAATCCTGTAATTCGTAGTATATAAGCAGTTTTATATGCATTATGGGATACTTTTTGTGACTTGAATCCCGTTTCTATCAATTTGTTCCTTAATGTCTTTAAAAAAGATTTACTTCCGCTACAAAAACTTGTCATTAAACTTCCTGCATATTTAGGATTATAATAATTTCTTCTATGAACAAAGCATCCGTCTCCTTCAAAATAACCTCTAATAAAATCCTGAAGATATTCAGAAGGAACTTCAGGAAATGTCATTGTTTTTGATTTTCTAGGAGTTAATCCTAATTTAAGTAATGCACTAAATAATTGTTTATTTCTAAGTGAAAATCTATATGAATATCCTTTTTTTATTTTTCTTTTAAGAATTTTATTATCAGCATTTAACAACTTTTTTAAAGTTTCAACAATTTCTTTATCTTTTAGTTCTAAATGGAACGAACCACTATTAATTAAATATCCATCAGCATACATCCATCCTAATATCCAAACCATTGATTTCGACCAATTATTGAAAAATCTGACATTGAGATTTTTATTAAAGCCATGTTTCATATTAAAATTATATAATAAGCTGGAGATTTAATCAACGATGTCCATTTTATAATTTTCTTCCTAATGCATATTTTGACATATATAAGCTAAAATTAGAACCTTCTTGACTATATCTTCCTTCTGTTCTCGATTCATAATGATAAACTAATGATTTTGGTTCATAATAAATTCTAAATCCTTTTCGTCTTACCCTTTGACAATAATCCATATCTTCCCAACCACACCAATATCTCTCATCAAATCCTTCTAATTCTTTGAAAAGAATCTTAGGAGTTACCATACAAGCTCCTGTAACAGCAAAATATTGTTTCCTTTTCATTGCTAGTGGATAATCCATTGGCTTTCTAAAATAAATATGGTCTGGTAATCCTGACTTATGTTCAAAGATTCCTGCATGTTGAATTGTACCTGAACCAGGATGTATAAGACGAGCACCGACAATTCCAACTGCTTTTTCTTCACTAAAAACATTCATCATTTCTGTTAACCAATTCTTAGTTACAATCGTATCATTATTAAGAAAACATATAAAATTACCCTTAGCAATTTCTACTCCTTGATTATTAGCAATAGCAAATCCTTTATTTTCTTTATTACTAATAAATTGTCCGTCCATTTTTAGTTTTGAATTAAGAATATAATCCTCTGTTCCATCAGTTGATGCATTGTCAACAATTACCAACTCAAAAGGATAATTCGTATTTCTCTCAACAGATTCCGTCATCTGTTTTAAGAAATCCAATTTATTATATGTTGGACAAATAATTGATACTAAATCTTTCATTTCCTTCTTCCTTGAGGAGTTCTTCTTCTACCTCTTCTTGAACCCCCCGGAACTCCTGTTCCTTTACCCCTACCATCATGCGCAGGACCAGTTGGAGGGCATGGTTTTTTCTTTGTCATATCATTTCACCCCTTTCTTTTCTTAATAATTTCTCAATTTCTCTATCTATACTAACCCCAGCATATTTTTTTAATACTTTCTTGACAATTTTAATAAAAAATACTATTTTTTTCATTTCTTCTTCTAATTTTTTAATTCTATTTTCTAAATTTTTAAATTCATTTATATCAATCTCATTCATTTTTTTTCACCTCCTAATATATAACAATGAACATGGTCTTTATTTTCCTTCATTTTCCACACAATTTTTCTACTAGGAAACATTTTCTTAATCATTTTTCTTTCTTCTTCATTAAAATAGTCTTTATGTTCTGTTGCAGTAATTACTACTTTTTTCTTTTCAAGTGTAATATAAAACTTATAAATATCATCATTACATAAAGAACAACCTATTAATTTTCTTTTCATTTTTTACCTCCTTAAATATTTAGTTAATTCTATAACAATCCATTCTTCATCTTGCTCAACCTTAACATGTAGCAATTCATGAATAATATTTTCTTCTATTTCTTTTTTTGTTAAATTTTTATTTAACCTAATAAAAATAACTCCTTTTTCTATACTAAAGAAATTATCACCTTTAACAATGTAATTCTTCCATGATTTTGCTCTTTTGTCATTTACCCAACTTCCATTTAATATTCTTTGATTTTCTCTAATAACATAGATTTTGAACTTATCCAATCCTAAATAATTCTGCCATTTTTTAACAAGTTTTTTTATAATTAACTTCTTTATCATCTTCTTGCAAAGGGTTGAGCATTTTCTTTAATTAATTTTCTAAATACTTTTAACATTTGTTCAGCCCTACTTTCTGGTGTTAACTTTTTAGCAAACTTATATGCTTCTTTTCCATATTTAGTTCTTAATTTTTTATCATTTATCAGTTTAATAATCTGGTCTTTCAAATCTTTTGGATGACAAAGAAAATATTTAGAACCATCTAAATTATAAGCATGAGTTCTAGGTTCAACTAATAATCCTCTATTTCTAACCACTTCACGAACCGCAGAATGGTCAACTCCTATTGAGGGAATCTTTGAAATACCCGCTTCAATAAAAGGCAAGCCAAACCCTTCACCCCAACTTGGTAATATATTTATATCCGCAAGGTTATATTGGATATTTAAAGCGTCATCATCTATTGG
>JGI10211J14876_10000126_pt1 | contig 28786 bp, 60 predicted proteins | sample Etolagsediment_FD_14876 | JGI IMG/M metagenome (IMG submission 14876)
CAGGGGTGGGGGGATACGGGGGTTGTGGTGGTGTTAGCTTAGAGGTGCATTAGCTTAGTTATATTAAACGTTCATGTATATAGATGGTAAAACGTACCAGTTTAACCTTAGTGAGCTAAAAACGTCTTAAATATAGCTCAGAAATGATTTTGACATATCCAAATTTATATATCTATTTATAATTAATATAGATAAACGAATTAGTTAATAAAAAAGGTGCAGAAGTTTGCACCTTTAATAAATTTTACAGTTGGATTATTTAAGTTTATACTGTTCACCTGAAATATTTACACCTGTTAACTGTTCATCATTAACGAGGAAATTTCTAAATTTGGCAGTGGTGAAATTAAAATGTTTTTTAACTGCATTTTGGCACTTGGTTAATTCACGGCTATTAACTGTTTTGTATTCACCTTTTACAATAACATCTTTTGAAACAGATAAGGCATAAATTGAAATTTTACCAGTTTCAAGATGTAAACGAATTGAGTTCGTAATTTTCACATAAGAATCTGATTGTGCTTTGCTTTGGTTGCTTGCAGTTTCTTTGCTTTGGTTTTTAATAAAACTTTGAGTAAGTTTTGCAATGGCAGTATTAACCAATTCAATACTAAAACCTTTTTCACTAATTGCTTTAATATCTTTTTCAGTTGCACCTTGTAACTTTTTCAAGTCTTTTTCAACTGCATTGCCATAACTAAAATTAGCATTAACAACATGGTTTGATACTTCGCCAGTTGATTTGCTTGTATAGCCTTTAATTCCCACAAAACTAGCACCATTTAAATTCTCAAAAGTTCCAATAATTCCTTTAATTGTTTGTTTTGTTTTAGTGTTCATAACAGTAAGTGTTTATAAATTAATAATTTTATTGTCATTATTGACATTACAAAGAAAGGCATAAATATTTGAACCACCAACTTTTTAATTAAAAACTTTATATGTTGGTTAACATGTATCAAAAATTAAAATATCTATACATAGTATAGATAATATGTTATCTTTAATTAGTTATCTATACATATATTGGTTAACATGTTATCTTTAATTAGTTATTATGATACTATCAAATGATACAATAAGACACGATATAATACTATATTGATACTATTTAATAATCAGCCAAAAGTCCTAATTATTTGCTATTTTGGCTGGTTATTAAATAATATTATTGTTTTATAGTTGTGATTATCAGTATAATTAACTTTTGTTACATTTTTAATTAAAAAAGTTTAATATTTATTTGGTGGTCTGAATATTTATTCGTTAATTTGTTAAGTCATTTAATTAATAATACAAATTTAAACACTTACAATTATGAATTTAACAGACAAACAAAAAGCGATTGAAAACAAAGATTTTACAGGTATTTACAATAGTTTTCATTCAGAAATTTTAAGTTATGTAACTTACAAAATGAATAATAGTATGGTTGCGGAGGATATAACAAGTGAAGTTTTTGTAAAGGTTTACAAAAATTTAGATTCTTATGATAGTTCAAAAGCTCAATTTAATACTTGGTTATATTTCATAGCAAATAATTCAATTATTGATTATTGGAGAAAAAACAAAAATACATCAAATGTATCAATTGGTGATTTTGTGGATAGTGAAGGAAAAGAAACTTTTCAAATTGAATCAGATAGTGAGTCAAACGGTGAAATTGAGAGTAAAGAATTAATGAATAATATTGTTAAGGCATTTGAAGGATTAAAACCAAAATATCAAAAGGTTGCAAGACTGTTATTTTTGGAACAAAAGAAATATGATGAAATTGCAGAAATTTGTGAAATGCCAATGAATAATGTTAAGGTAACAATTAACAGGTGCAGAAAAATGTTACAAGCTCAACTACAAAACCAAAAAGTTGAATATTCACTATAATACACAAACCTTAAAAAAGAATGTGGGCAATGTCCATATTCTTTTTTTTTAAAACCTAAAATTATGTTATCAATTCAAGAACATTTACAAAGGGATATTAATAATAATAAAAGTATTGCTTGGTGGGCAAAAGGTTTTTATATTTCAAAAGGTGGTGAACATGGTTTTGATTTAAAGATACCTTTTTTTGCTTTTAATAATAACATTGACGAATTAAAACCAAATGATACAACTAAAGTATTAGTTGATTATTTGGGTTCAATGGTTTGGGTCAATGTACTAGTACATTGGTTGCATTATGGTTATGGTGTTGAAAATTCACCAAGTAAAGAGGGAAAACTTATCAGATACCAATTAGAAAATTTAAAGAATTAAATGTAACAATGTTCATTAAAAAACGTATAATAAGTATAACAATTTAAAACTTACAATAATGGCAAAAGTAACAACAAAAAAAGAAGTTAGACCTTTATATGAGATTGCAAATGACATTGAAAAGGATTGGAAAAATATGTATTTTGGTGCAGTTCCTTATTTTCAAGCCATGCAAACATTAAATAGTATTGAAGATGACTATATACATGATTCAGCTAAAAGCATTGTACTTTATTTCTTATCCAATGCTGGAACTTGGAAGGGTGAAAAAGCTAGGGAAATCAAAAAGGAATTAAAAAAATTAGCTGGTGTTAAGTAAGTGTTTCACTAGTTGATTGGAGGGAAACCTTAAAAGGGGGAAGTATTAATTTACTTTCCCCTTTTGCTTTTAAAATAGTGATAGCACAACAATAAAAATAGTAAGTGAACAATGTAACAATAGTGGTCAATGTCCGTATAATAAGTATGAAATATAAAGTAATGTACAAATAAGATATTAAACTTTTGTTTACTTTTATTGTAAGTGTGTTTAAAGGGTGAATCATTTAACCAGAATGACACCCTTTTTTTTGTAACCTTTTTTAATTAAAAACGTATAATAAGTATAACAATTAAAACATACGACAATGAAAATTTTAACAAAAGAAATCGAAAAAGCATTTAAAAAACAGGGTGATACTTCACAATGTTCAATGTCCGAGATTAAGATAGTAATGAAACTTTTTGGTGGTGGTTCATTTACTTGGTATCTATATGAACATCTTGAAGGTGATATTTACATGGCATTTGTTAATCTTGGTGATAGTGAAATGGCTGAATGTGGTACTGTATCATTGTCTGAGATACAAGCGATTAAATTCCCTCCATTTGGTTTAGGTGTTGAAAGAGATATGCACTTCAAACCATTGTCCAGAACATTAAAAGATGTTTATGATACTGTTAAATCTGGTGGTCATGTGTAATACAATATATCTTAAAATAGGTAAAAAATATAAAACTAGAAATGGTTTAATTACTGAACCATTAATTAAATCCAATAATGGAACTAGTTATATTTTTGAATCAAAACTTAATGAGCCAGAATTTAAAAGTCCTTCAGTTAGGGAGTGGTTAAAGAATGGAAAGTTTCTAATTGCTGGACATAATCACAGATTAGATTTAGTTGAGGAAATATAAAGTATTCAATATACAATAATATTATAAAAGGGTTGCACGAAAGTGTAACCTTTTTTAATTAAAAACGTATAATAAGTATGGTAACAAAAGAAATAAATAGACCAACGACATTAAAGGAATACAATCAATCATTATTAACTGATGATAAATTGTTGAGTGGTAAAGAATTTCGTAGATTGAAACGTAAAAGACTTTAATTATGAAAGACACATTAACAGATGAACAGATTAATGATTTAATTGTAACAGCAATTGAAGGTGGTATTAATTATTGGTGTTGGCAAGTTTCATTAAAAGAAGGAACAATTAAACCAGAACAACAATCAAAACTAAGATATTTATCTGATTGTATTTCCCTTGGTGGTACATTAATATTACATGATGCTGAAAGTTCTGAATCATGGGAATTAACAAAAGAAAAGTTCTTAAAAGGGATTGAAAAGACTTTAGAATGGGGTGGTAGTGCTAATGTTCAAGATTTATTTGATAACCACGATGCAGACGTTGCAGACGTTTTAATTCAATTCTCAATATTTGATAAAATAGTCTTTGGATAGTTGTAACTATTTTTTATTAAAAACGTATAACTATTATGAGCGACAAATTAGATACACAAGAATTTTATGAAGTGATGCAACAGTATCGACATTCAAATGCTAACAATCAGGAACAAGTTGTTAAATCTTTTGAAAATGTTAAAACTTGGATTCGTGATAATTTTCTTGGTGAAGTTGAAAAGAAAGTTGAGGGTTGCCCAGAATGGTTAACTTCTGATGTTCGTAAACTTGTAAAGGAAACATGGGATAGTCATAAGGTTTGTAATGATGGTTTGACCATTAAAGCAATGAGAATAGTTCAAGCAACAGCAAAAGAAGCTGGTTATGAAATTGGTATTTCCAAAGCAATGGACTTAATGAAAGAATATTGTAATATTTACGATTAAAGTCATGGTTAAAACATTAGACAATACAGATAAAAACATTAAAGACTTAGAAAGTCAGGGTTATGTTAAAAGTAGTGTAAGCAAACCATTTAATTATAATAAGGTATTAAGATATGATACTAAACGTATGGTATACTGGTTTAGTTCAAGTACTGCTGCACATATGAGTGATTGTTTTTTTACTAGACAAAATGTTGGTACTATAATTATAGGTTTTTAGTTGTAACCTTTTTTAATTAAAAACGTATAATTATTATAACACACTAAAAGTAAATATCATGGATTTATTTGAAACATTAGGAAAGACATTAAAACCTGTAACAACATTAACTAAAGAATTTAAGGTTGGGGCAGTATCAGTAAATTCCAATTCATTTGGATTAAAGCAAATGATTATGGTTGCCAAAGATGGAACAGCATTTAAGGCATGTTTTAATTATTTGAATGTGAAGAAAGAAAAGGAAACTATTAATGCTTCTATAATTTTAAATGAAGATGGAAAAGTAATATCAACTTCATTTGTTGGTGGTGAATTAATTGAACAAATCAGTGATGCACCAAAAGAAATAATTGAAGAACTCTGGAATTAAAAATAACAGTAATGGAAATTTTAAAAATAAAACAATTAGAACATAGTGGAATAGGTAATAATGCTATTCATATTAAAGTGATTGATAAGTTTAGAAAATCAAAAGAAGATGGATTGAAATATTGTAAACTCAAAGGTTTTGATGTTTCTATAACTGATGTTTTATTAACAGTAAAACAAAATGTAATGTATGGGTTTAAAATGTCTGCATTAATTACTAATTAGTTGTAACTATTTTTAATTAAAAACGTATAACTATTATAACTAAAACACAAAGTTATGAAAAAGCAATTAAAAGAAATATTGAATAATTGTCCACTTTCTGCTAAATGGTTAAATATGAGAGAATGGCAAAAAGAAAAATTCTCTACAGTTTTTGAAATGTGTGAAAATGAAAATATTAAAATTCACAATCGAAATCAAAAAGGTTGTTCAGGATTATTGAAAATATATTACGATTATGGACAAATGAGAGTGATTAGATTTTCAAGCATTAGTAATATTGAAGCTGATTTGGTTAATTTGTATGCACAAAAATGTTTATATTTAGGTGATAAATTTAAAATAACTCACAGACTTAGGAACTATTCAAATTAAAAATATACCAATGAAATCAATAAACGTAAAGAATTTACAAATTCAGTTTGATAGCTTTGACGAAGGAGCAGACAAACACACGGCATTAAACATGCTTGAAGAAATCAATGGTGCATTACAAGAAAGATTCCCAGAGAACACACCTCAAATTTTTGTTGGTGCAGTTGATGACGATGACATTGAAATAGCAGATTGTAAAGAATAATCATAATGAGACCATTTAGCACTGATAATTTCAAACATAAAGAAATTCTAAGGAGTACGACAAAAACAGCAAAATTAGTAGCAAAAAATGCTGATAGGTCGAAAAAGAAAACTGTAAGGAATAGATTAAAAAATGAAATGAATAGGGAATTGGATAATTAAAATTTGTTACAGTTTTTAATTAAAAAGGTTGCATGAAAGTGTAACCTTTTTTTTGTTATTACGTATAATAATTAGGCTGGATAATACTAGGGTGCAGTAATCCACTCCTGCCTGAAAGTCTGACTTTAGAATCATTCTACATTAATACTATAAATCTTTTTAATTAAAAACTGTAACAAATTTTAATTAGAAACGTATAATAAGTATAACATTTAAAGATATACTATCATGACAAAAAAAGTAAAAAAAGGAACAGAAATTTGCACAATTGAAGACTTAATGTTTCCAGTTGAAATGAGGGAAGAAACTATGGCTTGTAATAAAGAGTATTGCCGTAGGATTGTTGGTCAAATTAATGGTGAAGACTTTTTATTGAATCAGTGTTCAGATGTTTATACATTGATTGAAAATAAGGATATCTTTCCAATGATTGAAGAAGTGCTAACTAACAATAAAGTTGAGTTTACACCAACTTACAAACATTTAAACCATGTTCGTTTCTATGCTGATTATGATATTACTGATACCCGTTTTGGTTATCAAATGAAAGATTCATTTGATGTTATTCGACCAATGTTGAGGGTTCAACACAGTTATAACGGTTTAACCAAGTATAAAATTATCTTTGGTTATTTCAGGTTGGTTTGTTCTAATGGTTTGGTAATTCCAATTGAAGAAATGAAAGAATTCAATTTGGCAATTGTTGGAAAACACACCGAAGTAATTCTAAAATCATTTGATGACTTGAATGAGGTGCTTATTCGTTTCACAAATGAAGCTGAAAAAATCACGGGTGCAATTGTTAATAAATTTGAGGTTCTTCGTAGTAGGGTTCGTTCAACAACAAAAAATGTTGAAGATAGGATTGAAGAAATTTTTAAAGCTACAAAAATGTCACTTGTGGATAATAAAAATTTCAGTACAATGAATACCCTAATGTCCATAATCAGGGAAGAAGCAAATAAAACTGAATTAGGTTATGATGGTCAAATAAATGACTGGTTGATTTACAATGCTATCAACCAATATTTAAATGATGACTCACGTAATATTGCAACACCTGAAACTAGAATGGACAAAGATTCAAAGGTGTTTGAATATATGTTACAATATGCTTAATCTGAGCAATGTACAATATAAAAAAGGTTGCAGAAATGTAACCTTTTTTTGTGGTTAATTTTAATTAAAAAAACTTACAATATTTGTAACTATTTTTAATTAAAAACGTATAATAAGTATAACAATTAAAACACACTATCATGACAATTTTTGAAGCACTTCGATTAGCCAACAAAATGATTTTAGAACATTCTGAATTAAAGAATTGGATTGCTGTTTCAAACAGACGTAAACGTGCATTTGGTTTATGTAGTTATAGAAAGAAAAGAATTTCATTATCAGAATATTTAGTTCCAGCAATGACTGATAAAGCAATTAAAGACACAATTATTCATGAAATTGCTCACGCCTTAACTAAAGGTCATGGTCACGATAAAGTATGGCAAAGTAAATGTATTGAACTCGGTGGTAATGGTTTACGTTGTGGCGGTACTGATAAATATTTTAATGGTTCTAAAGGTAAGAATGAAATATTAAATGCAATATCTAAATATTCATTAACATGTCCTGTTTGTGGTCATGTAAGTTATATTAACAGGAAACCAAAAAAAGATTCATCTTGTGGTAATTGTTGTAATTATTTTAATCCTAAATTTAAATTAGTTTTAACTCAAAACTATTAGTTGTAACAATTTTAATTAAAAAACGTATAATAAGTATAACAATTAAAACAAGACAAATGAGAGACATTAATTATTTAATACAATTATTTCCAGATAAAACAGGTAAAGAACTTTTAGCTATTCAAGCACAGGATAAACTTGATGACCAAAAAGAATTTGATGAATTGAATAAAGAAAAATTAGCATACATCAAAGACTTAAATGAAAATGGTGGTTATTTCTGTGGTAGGTTTGGAATTGACCAACATTATTATTATCATGTTTACAATCTGGTAATGGATAATAAAGGTCGTATTACTATGGATGTTGATAAGGTTGTTTTATTTTATAATGATTCTAAAGATACTCACCAAGTTACAAGACCAAACGAAATTCGTATGGAACGTAGAATAAAAGAATATCAAGAATTTGATAAGTATGGTTTAGAACATGAAAAGAGGGTAACCAAAAAAGAATGGGATGCAGTAAATGACTATTTAAACAAAATGTCTGAATTATTTTGGGGTCATATAAAACCTGTTTAATTGTAACTATTTTTAATTAAAAACGTATAACTATTATAACTAAAATTATAATAATGAAATCATATAATTATAAAATTCAATGGGTGTTTAATGTAAATGGAAATTTCATAACACCAATAAATCAACTTAGAAAGGAATTATATTCTGTTATTAGAGCTTTAGGTGCTAAAAGTTTAACAGTGATTAATTTCTTAGATGCTGATTTTAAAAAAGTTGATTCATATACTAGTATGGTTCAATACCCATATAATCTTGCAAATGAAGAAACAATAAAATTCATTAAAAAGAAATTAAAAAATAATCCTAATATAATGCAAATTGAACTATTAAGAAAATAAATATCATGACAAAAATAGACGCAATACTAGCAATGGAACAAGGTCAGAAAATTACACATGTTGACTTTACACCCGATGAATGGATGACAATGGAAGGTAAGCAATGTAATAAAAAGATTGTTCTGGAAGATGGTGTTAAATGTTCACCTATTGAATTTTGGAAATGGCGAACAGATAAATCATGGGACGATGGTTATTCAATTTTTACTGAAAAACAATAAAAACATACTATTATGAATAAAGCAATGTACACTGGTGAAGTAACAGTTACCGACCCAGATTCGAAATTACCAGTTGAGGTATCAATGTTTAAACATGAAGGTGGTGGAATGTTTGGAATAGATAGTTCATATCTTGACCAAACATTTGAAGATGATATTGAACCAGTAATACCTGACCCTTTTAATACTGGTAAAGGGTTAATTTTAGAAGGTTTAGTGTAACCTTTTTTAATTAAAAACGTATAAGTAGGTATAACAATTTAAATCTACTATCATGACAAAAAAAGAATTTAAAAAGTTGATTAGTTTTCACAAGTATGGTAATCGTAGGGATTCAAGCATAATTGCAATTTTCTTCGATTATAATCAAGGTGAACTTGAAAATGGTGATTATTTCCGTGGTTATAAATTTTGTTTGTTTTCAAGATCAACCAATGCAACCAAAGCAGAATTAATTAATATTGCATACGATGCAATTATCAATGAGGTTGAAACACCTTATTACATTCAGCAAATAACTGCTCAGAATGATTCACAACGTTTTAGAGTTCCTATAGTTAGTTCAGGTTTAAATAAATTAATTAAGTACGAACCTGTAACAAATTAGAATAAAAAACGTATAAGTAGTATAACAATTTAAAACAAAGACAATGAAAAATCTATTATTCTTATTACTAGCAGTTTTAACCTTAACATCCTGTCAAGAAGAACTAATTACAGAGTTAGAACAAGAGCAAGAAATTGTTATTGATAATCCAATTCTTGATTTAGTTAATGAAGTGAGGACTGTTGATTATGTAATTAATGGTATCACATATCCAGCAAAAGATGCTTTAGTTTGGAATTCGGATTTAGAAAAGATATCAAAAATACAAACCACTCACATGGATGAAAATAATGATTGGTGTATGGTTTGGGAAGATGGAACTGATTTATCTAAAAGATTTGAAATGGTTGATTGTGATTATAAACCAAGATTTGAGGGTTATGTAAAAATGTCAACACCAACATGTCCATCAAAATTAGCAATTGATGTATTATTTAAATCATACCATGAAATATTAATGAGTGAAAAATATAATATTGTTGCAGTTACACAAACTGGTATATATTGGTCAATTGTCTTAGCCAATAAACCTACATGACTAGCAACCCTGTTGAGAAATGCCCATAGTATTAACCAAAGAAAACCCGATAGTATGAACAAATCTCCCCCGAAAGGGTAAATAATTAATAAATAAGATATTGAAAATATAAACGTAAACGGCAGCAAATTAATTTTGTTGCCGTTTTTTTGTAACAATTTTAATTAAAAAACGTATAATTAGTATAACAAATTAAAACTAGACAAATGAGTACTAAAAGTGATAAAGCAAAAGAAAGTGGTGTTGTTCATTTCTCAATTGGTGAGAATATGGGTGTTAGATTAATGGAAATCTCACAGGAACATCTTATTTATGGTAACGACCCAATTAAAGCATTAAAAGCAATTACAGACAGTTTAATTGGTTGCCCTACTGATTATGCGTTAAAAATTCTTAAAGGTGATATTGTATTGTTTGTTGATACAGCAGACCAAACAATTATGCCAACTGAACGTATTCCAGCAATACATGATAAAATCTTTCCAAAGATTGATGTTGTTGATTACATGAAAAAATGTGACCATAAAATTCAAAAACATTCACTATCATTAATAAACACTTGGAATATATTGAAGGGTGAAATTGCTAAAAGACATTATAGTTTAACGGTTGATTTTGATTTTGAAGATATTTTTAAATTCGTTTCGGGTAATAATGAAGTGATTTTAGAAACATTAAGAGATTTAAAAGAGGTTGACCAAATAACAGAAATAATTGGAGCAACTAAAGCATTTATTGAACATTCAAGTAAAATTCAATCTACTTTAGAATGGATGTTTAATACTTGGAATGAATTTGAAACTTTTGATAGTGATTCAAAAGAAAATCCATATGTTGAATATATTGATATTAAAGAAAATATATCAGATAATTTAATACATGCAATGCGTAAAATGCAAGAAGTTGTTAATTTAGATTTTAAATTTCAACTTGATGCAGAAAGTGAAAGTATTGATAACTATATTAATGCAGTAAAAGAGATTGATGTTGTAATAACAGAAGGAATTGAGCCAGTTGATATATTGGATAATTGGTCAGGTGGTTGGTTAAGTCCAGAAGGTGAGTATTATGCTTTAAATGGTGAAATTGCAAACATGTTACATAATCAAATTGCTGATGCTTTACAAGAAAAAGGAATCATTCCAATGTACGAAAATGATGAAGATAAAAGCGATAAAATTAAACTGAATCCTGATTCATGGTTAGAAGAACAAGGTTGGGTTAAAATTCATGATAATAATGTACACTTTGCTGGTTGTTTAAATGTTAAATTAGATAAACCAAATGTTAACATGACTGATATACAGATTAATATGGTGCGTGACTATATTACTGATTGTCACCAATGTATAATTAAAGCAGGTTGGAGATTAATGAAACAAAGTATTGGAATGTTCACAGCTTTAGCAAAATCTGACCCAATTGCATTTAATAAGAAATATTTTACATTTGATTAAAAAACAATAATTATTGTAACAAAATAAAAAATAATACGTATATTTAAACTCAAAGTAATTAATAATAGAAAAAGTAACAATTAAAAAAACTTTAAAATGAAGAAACAATTTATTTATTTTTTAATGATTTTCGGGATGTTTTTATTAATGTCCAATTCAGGTTGTGATGATTCAACAAAACCAAATGCTGATACTGAACAGCAAAAACAAACAGAATTAGCAGCAACAGAAGGTAATCGTCAGGTTGGTATGCCCGGGATAGTTAACTATCAAGAGAAAAAAATGCTTAAATGGATTTATGAATTATGCGACCAAGAGAATTTGGTTTGTCATGCATATTTATTTAATTCAATAGAAGGTAAAGTTGGTCAATACTTAGGTGAATGTATTGGTTATGGAATTCCTTACAGTACACAATTTAGTAATCCAAATAAAGTAATTGACCCAGATCAACTCCCGGGACAATCGTATTACAATGGTGAAGGTACACCTGTAGTAATGCCACAACCAGAACCTAATTTATTATTTAAACCAGAAGGATTATCTGCTACATGGTTAATTATGCTTGACCCTGATACAAAGAAACCTCGACCCGTTTATGTAGAACCTGAAATTTTAGTATTTCCATATAAATTAAAATAAGATGAAAAATACATTAAAAATTATAGGTGGAATACTTTTGTTCTTTGTTGTAATAATTGGTTTGTCTTATGGTTTAGGTTGGAATAAAGTTTTATTCACTAAAACAGTAGGCAAAGCACAGCAAAATGCAGAACGTGAAGTGTTTGAAGAAAACAAAAGTTTTGTTGACGGTAAACGTTCAACAGCATTTAAATACTACCATGAATATCAAACTTTACCTGATTCAACAAAGCAATCATATGCAAGAACCGTTGCATTAGAATTTAAAGATTTTGATGAAGATAAATATTTCAAAGGTGATTTAAGAAATTTCATTCACAATTGTAAATATAAGTTAATAGAATAGAGAATAAAACAAAAAGATATTAAAAGGTAGTGATTAATTTCACTACCTTTTTTTTTGTAACAATTTTAATTAAAAAACGTATAATAAGTATAATTTAAAACTTATAAATCATGTTAGTTGAAACAAATAGAAATTATGTTGAAAGAGTTGAGGGAAGTAAACATTTCCTGAATTGTCCTAAACATATATTAAACCATACGTTAGACTGTTTTTATCGTCAATTTCATGATAATAAAGCAAAAGCAATTGAAGTAATTCATTCTTATTTAAAAGATTATAATATTGAAAGTCCGAAACAAAAAGCAATTCAATTTGTTGAATGGCGTAGCTCTATTACTATTCAGGAGTTTAATAATATCAATGTTAATTCTTATGTTGATAATTCACCTAAACATATCAATGATATGTTAAACCACCAATGTAACTGGATTGAAACTAATACAACTTATTTTCCTTTTACTGGTATAAAAAACAAACAACCAAGTTACCCATATAAATTTAGAACGTTGTAACAATTTTAATTAAAAAACGTATAATAAGTATAACATTTAAAACATACGACAATGAAAAAGAAAACACTTTACAGAACAGTAATTCAAATTGAAGTTTTATCTGAAACACCTATTGAACATTCAATGAGTACAGCAGAAATACAACAAGAATGTGATGATGGTGAATTTTCAGGAATGACTGATACTACAGTAAGCAACCAACCTATTAGTGGTAAGGATGCAGCTAAACTTGTAATTGCACAAGGTACTGATGTTGAATTTTTCAACATGGATGCTGATGGAAATGAAGTTGAATATTAACATTTAAAACATACGACAATGGCAAAGAAAAGAGTAGTATTCGAAATTGAGGTTGATGCTAATTCAAATATTGAAGGAGCTAAAACTGTTCAGGAATGGTTACAAAACCCAAATGATAATTGGCAATATTATGTTCAAGATATTGAAACATTAAAAATTGTTACTATTGACTTGGAAGAAGATGAATCTTGTATGGAATTACCAGCAGACAATTATTCTCCAATGATTCAAAAATAAAAATTATGAAAATTTATAAAACACAATTAATTGAACTTAATAAAACTGAATTAAATAAGATTACCAAAGGTGTTCCAATTGAAGAACGAATTAAACCTTGTCCTAAATGCAAATGTACTGAATGGTGGTTACTACCAAGATTAAGTGCTAGTGTTCGTACTGGTGGTAAACATTATTGTGAATGTCTTGAATGTGGTTATCAAACACATTTATAAAATCTTTTTAATTAAAAAGGTTATTAAGTTGTAACATATTTAAATTAAAAACGTATATTTGAATATGTTTAACACTTACAATTTAAAACAAATGACAATGAAGTTTACGACAATTCCAAAGGCAAAGAAATTAACAGGTTTAGCTTATTTAGGTGGTGTAAATGTTTCAGCTAAAATAATTAAAAACATGAAAGTTAGCAATAACATTACATACTCAATATATCTTGCACCTGCAATGGTTAGCGGTTATAATGTTTGTCCTAACTCAACACCTGAATGTCGTTTAGGTTGCCTTGCTACTTCTGGACGTGCAGGAATGGATATTCTTTCAGGAAAAGGAATGGTAGAAAGAGCTAGGATTAAAAAGACTAAACTATTCCATGAACACAACGATTTTTTTATGGATTGGTTATATGCTGAACTTAGATTAGCAAAAGCAAAAGCTGAAAGAAACGGTTTTAATTTTTCTGTTCGTTTAAATGCTACTTCTGATATTGATTGGCAAAACGTAAAACGTGATAATAAAAATGTTTTTGATGTATTTCCTGATGTTAATTTCTACGACTATACCAAAAATCCAACAAAGTTTTTTGATAAACCTGAGAATTATCATTTAACGTTTTCATATTCAGGACACAATGTTAAAATGTGTGAAAAATTATTAAATAGAGGTTTTAATATTGCAACGGTTTTCAATGTAAAAAGAGAATCAGACCTACCAAAAACCTTTATGGGTTATGATGTGATTAACGGTGATTTAACGGACTTTAGACCAAATGATGAAAAAGGTATTATTGTTGGTTTAAAATGGAAACAAATAGCTAATAAAGAGAATAACGACAAAATTAAGAACAGTATCTTTGTTGTTCAACCAAATGATGAAAGAAGTAAATATTAATATTTAATTGGCTATAAGTAATAAAAATTAACACTTATAGCCAATTATAACAAAAATTATAGCAATGATAAATTCAAAAGATTACATTATTTCAGAACGTGAAGCAATAAAAAAAGCATTATGTATGCCAACTTCATTACCTGATACTTGGAAACTTAAAGAATTAGAACCAATTGGTCAATCCAAATTTAAAGGTGATAATTTAACTGGTAATTGGTCAGTTAACGACCAATTTGAAATTGGAAAAGTTTACCCAATTTATGAAGGTGAAGAAGATTTATTTGTTGTTGGTGCTGATGGTGGTGGTAAAAAAATGACACCAAAAGCATGGGGTAGGATTTTATATTTTGACTAAAATTAAAGTAATGAAAGAACCAAGAATAACTTTCTCTAATATCAAAACGTTTCGAGGTATGGAGGGAACAGGAATAAATGCACATGTTCATATCAATGGTTTAAAATGTTTATTTATTTATGATTCAGGTGATGGTGGTGATTTAGAAATTGAAAAGTTAACTAAATCAAGTATACCTAACATTGATAAAAGAATAGAATTGCTAAATAAATTTGTTGACCAATTACCAAAAGAAAAATTTGAATTTGGTAAAACTGTGAAATATTATAAAGTCACATTGGAAAGTTATCTAAACACCAAGATTAATGATTTTATGATTGCAAAAGAAAAAGCTAAATTTCAAAAGAAGATGGAAAAGCATTTTTTAACTTGTATTGTTTTTGGTGTTCCTGATTCTGGTAGTTATCAATTTCTAAACTACAAAAAACCTTTAAGTAGTTTACCTGATATGTTTTTGGAGAATCAAATAAAGAATGTCCAAAACAAATATTGTAAAGATAATGTACAAATCTTAAATACAAATTTAGAAAAGTTTCTTTCTAATTGATGCTAATTATGCGGTGATTAAATGATCTATTCACCGCATTTAATTTTTAATTAAAAACTTACTACAATGAATGAATTCATATTTATGATGGGATTTTTTAGTGGTGCTGTTACATGTGCAATATTATATCTTGTTGCAATGTACACTATTAAAAGAGTTAACAGGAGAAAGAGGGAGAAAGAACTGATAAGAAGATATAAATAATATATAGTAACATAATTGAGCAATGTACGTATAATTATTATAACAAAAAGAAAAAGTAATGGGACAAGTAAAAGAAATGAAAAACGCTATTGAGTTTTATCTACTCAACATTTATACCAACATTGGAATGGATAAACCATCAAACCATGATGATATCTTAGAATTCATAGCCAATGATGTAATAGAAACAGCAGACCCAATAAATTGGCATTCAGGTGATGTATCAATAGGATTTCGCAGATGGATTGAGAGCAATGTACAACCACAAGAAACAAAAATTCCAACAGGTCTTAAAGACAGTAATAATAACATTATTTATGTTGGTGATAATGTACAACCTAATATCTGGTCACAAATAAATAGCGATCATGAAGATGAAGGTGAAATTCATATTGATGGTTATCTAACTGATGACGATAATGAAGAAGGAACAGTAATCGCTAAAGTCAGAATGATTGATAATGAGGTTACATATTATGATGAACGTGCAAAGACTGATAAGTATGCACAAGAAGTAATTACTGAATGTTTTAAAAGATTATAATTTTAATTAAAAAATAATCATGGGAGCAATTAATTTACGGGATGAATATATCAATAAGATATTATCCAACGATGATAATGATAATGATGACAATGAAGGATTTTTAGAATCATTACCATTGAGTGAACTTAAAACATTAGCTGAAGATTGTTCATAATTTTTGTAACATAATTGAGCAATGTACGTATAATAATATAACAGTGAATAGCATAATGGAGTACGATAAGCTAAGTACAGGATGCGCAGGACTTTAAGTTTTATTTTTAAATGCATGTGGAAATAAAATTGTCGCTGAGAAGTGGGGTTGAATTCCCCAACACTGTTAAACGGTATTGAGTGAAGTTGTTTTGGAATTCACACCAGTAGGTTCGAAACCTGCCGATACCACACCAAAACCAACCGAAAGGATGCATTCTGTTTCGGCAAGGGTTATACTCTGGGGTTCTGCTTACCCTTTAAAGCAGGAGTATAAAGAAGTTGTGGGCATTATTAAGGGACACTCTTGATACGAAACAACTTCTTTGAAATTAATTAAAAATATTTGTCTGTCACTATACTTTAAATTGTCGTTTAGTTGTGTGAAATGCCGTATAGAAATGTACGGTATTTTTTTGTAACATTATTGAGCAATCTACGTATAATAATTATAACATTTAAAACATACACAATGAAATATCAAGATTTAAAAAACAGACATGACACATTAGAACAAGATATTCTTGCTGCTTTGAGACATGAAGTTAATTCCAGCAAGAAAATGTCTAAACATATTAATGATGTCGCTATTGAAGTTAATGTTTATGATTATCATGAACTTGCAATCATTCATGATGAACTTGCATTCATGGATGAAAACGGATATCAATATTCAGTTTATGCTGAATGTTCGCTTGAAGATTTAATTGACATTTTAAGTAAAATCTAATGATTAAATTATTAAATATTGGAGAAATAGATGGTGGTACTATTAGACTACAATCACAATTATTAGTTGGAAGTGATACTGCTGATTTTATCTTAGAAAATAATGAATTAAAACATTGGGAAAATGGTAATAAAGGTTTTAATTTTTATAAAACCGATATACCATATGAAATTTTCACAGATAAAAAGGATATGGTTAGGCAACGATTATAATTAAAAACAATTATTATGGCATACAATATTAATACACATGGTGATTTTAAAAATTGGTGGTGTAAAAAACAAAAGAGAACATATTGGATTCTTGGTTATTTCGGTGGTGGTTCAATAAGTATATCAGATGCATATGAGTTAGCAAAACAATATGCCAAAGCAAATAATGTTGCTATTGAAACTGTTCAAATTGATGAAGTACCAAGTTCTCGAAGATATAAATATTTCAAATTTATATTTTCAACTGCATTAGAACAAGTTCCAGCTAAAGATAGCACTGAAATGGATAATGTTTATGAATGGTTAAGAGATTAATTTTAATTAAAAATACTATTAAGTTAGGTATTAGTTCCATAATGCCTCCTTTCTTTAAGTGTCAGTCCCGTTAAGACTGGCACTTTTTTTTGTAACATTAATTAAAAATTTACGTATAAATAAGTGGTCGGCAACCTAAAGTTGTGGAAAGAATAAACCTTACTATGGATATAATTGATCTAATAAGCATTATTTAAATTAACTGTAACCTTTTTTAATTAAAAACGTATAAATAATCGAAATCACAATTATTCTATTTAAAAAATGTTTTGATTAATTGTAACATTTATATTTAATATACGTATATTTGTATAGAACATAACACATTAAAAATACTATCATGGAAATTAATTTACTAGAATTAAGTACACAAGGTGTTGAAAGTACAACCACTGCAAGAAAAATGGGAATGTCAAAGAATGCACAATCAATGGTATTCCAATTGTTTACAAAAAATGTATATTCTAATCCAATTGGTACAGTTGTACGTGAAATTACTTCCAATTGTTTTGATAGCCATGTTGAAGCCAAAGTTAAATCTCCTGTACTTATCAAGAAAACCTATGATGAACAAACTAAAACACATTATATATCATTTATTGATTTTGGTGTTGGTATGTCAGAAGAAAGGATTTATGAGATTTATGGTGTATATTTTGAAAGTACCAAACGTGTTGATAATACACAAATTGGTGGTTTTGGAATTGGTGGTAAAACTCCATTAGCATATAAACGTTCAACAGGTCAAGGTGATGGTGAATATGATAATAGCTTTTATATTATCACTAATTATAATGGTACTCGTTATTACTATTGCATATATGAAGGTGCTGATGCTCCTGTAATTTCCCCTTTACATTCTGAACCAACAACAGAAAGAAACGGAACTGAAATTCGTATTCCAGTTTTAGAAAAAGATATGGATGACTTTGCTAAAGAAATGGTACGTCAACTTTATTATTTTGAAGATGTTATTTTTGAAGGTTTTGAAGATGCTTGGAGGCATGGTGAAACCTTATCAAATGAGTATCAAATATTCAGAGGTAAAACATTCTTATTTAGAGGTGACGATTATTTGAGCAATGTACATATATGTTTGGGTAGAGTTGCTTACCCAATTGATTATTCTGTTTTAGGTTTATCTTCTGGTGAATATAATTTACCAGTTGCAATTAGACTTGAAGTTGGAGATTTAAATGTTACAGTTTCAAGGGAAAGTATTGATTATAGTGAGTCTACAATCAAGATGTTAAAAAAGAAATTGGTTGAGGTGAAAACTGAAATTATTGGAATGATGGTGAAACAATATGAAAATATTGTTACCCTTGAAGATTATTTCAAAATGAAAACCGATTTTGGAAACTATACTTTTAGCAATGGGAAAAGTATTTCAGTTGGAAATGTTGTTAAAGAAAAAGATATTGATTTTACAAATTTCAATTTCAGTTTCATGAAAATGCCAACAGATAAACAATTGTTTAATTTGTTCTTCAATGTTAAATCTTATGGTAAAAAACCTAATAGAAGTCGTTATGGTAGTAGTAGTAATGAATTCGAAGGTGGTTATAAAGAATTACTTTCAAGTTCAAACCTTTATCATTTTAATAACGTTTTTAATCGTAAGGTTATTAAACAATCTTATTTAAAATCAGAACACATATTGTACCATATCATTAATCGTGAAAATTTGTCACAACCACATTTGCGTCATAAGATTACTGAATTGTTCAATGTACATTTAGATTCACTTGTTGATGAAAATGGTGTTCCTGTTCAATTTGTTCAATCATTAATGGCAATGCAGGATGAATATTTTACCATTGTACAAGATCAAACTGTATGTTACGATACTTTGGAAGTTCCAGAAGATTTTATTGCAGAAAGAAAGAACCGTAATAAAATCACTGATGATATGAGGAAATTAACATTTCCAATAAAATTCATGTGTGAATATTCTGGAAGTCCTACAAGAGTAAAACTAGATCATTTATTTAAATTTAATATGCCTATCTTTTATGGTACTACTGACGATGAATTTAAATTAGAAAAAGCTAGTAAAATATATAGACATTTGTTTAATGAGAAATTTTTAATAACTGGTTATTCTGAATATGGTTATAACAATAGTGTTGATAAATTTAATAGAGTAGGACATGATTCAACACAAAAAGCTGGAATTATGTTTATCAGAATAGCAAAAGGAAATGTTAAATATATGAAGTTTTGCAAAAATGCAAATCATATTGATACTGTTTATGATAAACTATTCAAACGTAAAGAAAAAGTAGTTTTGAATTATTTTAAAACTTATCAATTATTTAATAGTTATAATAATCTGGATGATTTATATAAAGATAAACATTTTGGATTAATTGATGAAAATTGGGGTGAAACAATTATTAAACTCAATACTGATATTACTAAAATTAAGGATTCTTTATTGGTGAAAGATTTGGAATATATTGAATCATCATTAAGTCATTATTTTAATATTGATAGAAATAAAATTGATAAGAAATACGATAAATTAATAAAAGCTATTGATGATCTGGTAATGTTGGAAGAAGTAAATAAAGATATTGTTGAATTTATTCGTATTCCACATAGTTTAGAATATGGAAATAAAAAACTATTTCCACTATTGAAAAAAGTAATGATATTATAATCATTACTTTTTGTAACAAAATTTTAATTAATACGTATAATAATAAACAAACATTAATAAACAATAATAATCATGAAAAACATTCAAGGTGTAAAAATCGGAAATGTTGTAAATCTATCAATTGATGGTAGACTTTGCAAAAAGAATTGTGGTAGTCCAGAAGAAGCAGATGAACTTTTTCGTTTGGTACTAAAAGCAAAAGAAAACCCAACGGATGAAAATGTGAAAAACATTCGTGTTTATCTGAATGAACAAACTCGTATTGCAATGCTTGCTGGATTAGAATCAGATGTAGATACTGGTGAAGTATTCTTAGCTGGCTTTAATACTCCTGTACCTGAAACTCTTTTGGAAGTTATTAAAGAGTACCATGAAAATAAGTATCCTTTAGATGCTGTTATCAATTTCTGGAAACTCTTAATGATTAATCCAGATACACGTGTTCGAACTTCATTGTTTGATTTTATTAAATCACATGACTTTGTTTTAACTGATAAAGGTTATATGGTGGTTTATAAAGCAGTTTACTTGAAAGAAGCAAAAGTAAACACACCTGAGAAAAAATATGTGGAATTCCTTTCAAACAAATATCTTCATGTGAAAAAAACATGGAAATGTTCACCTAACAAATATGTGGCATATAAAATTCTTGAAGATAATTCATATGGAATTACCAAAACAGTAACTGCTGAAAAATGGGATGAAAAGGAAAAGAACATTGAAATCTTAGGTAAACTTGGTGACTTACATAAAGCCATTATTGAAAATAAGGTTGAAGTTAAAGAAGACCTAGCACCATTGTACACCGATATGTATTCAAAAACTATGAGTATCCAACTTGGTGTACCAGTTTGTCAAGAAAGAAAAGATTGTAATGGAAATCCAAAAATAGAATGTTCTGATGGTTTGCATTGTGGTGCAACAAAATATGTTGAAAACTATGCAAATAGAAGTTCTGCAATCTTAGCTTGTTTTGTTAATCCTGCAAATGTAGTTGCTGTTCCAGATTACGATAAATCAAAAATGCGTACCTGTGAATATTTCCCTTTTGCAGTTGCAACATTCGAAAATAAAAAGATTGACATTATTGAACAATCATATTTTGAAGAAGATTATTGCAATTATGAATCTACCGAATTAGAAAAACAAATTGCAAAGATCAAAGCAAATGAACTTCCAATTGCAACAGCAAAGAAAGCTGAAAAGGAAACCCGACCAATGGTCGAACTTATGAAAATACTTGAAACAAGATTAGTTGATATTGTGTAATGTTTGTGTTAAACCTTCCTGTATAATGTACAGGGAGGTTTTAGTTTATTAACAAACATTAAGGGTAATAATCGTTTTAATTAAAAAAATATGAGTAAAATATATTTATCAGCAGACATAAGGGAAATTAATAGTTTTAACTTTACAGTTGAAGTTGATGATAATCTACCTATAACAAAAGCAGTTGAAGTTGCTAAAGATAAATTAAAAGCACATCTGGATGTTCAATGTCCAAACCCTTTACAAAGTTCACCAGATAAGAATGGAATTCATTGTTATGATTGTGAAGGTTCTGTTGAAACCGAAGACACCGTTTCTATTGATGTAAATAATACATTACATAAAATTCAATCGATAACAACAAAATAATTATCATGGATATCAATACTAAAAGAAAATATAAAAAAATTAGTAAAAATTTATATAAAGCAGCTACTAGTTGTATTGTATTATTTTTTATTGTTCTAATTGTATTAGGAACAAAAAAAATTGACGCATCAAATTTAAATGCTGCTTGGGGTATGGTAATAATTATGTCACCAATATTCATTGGGTTATTCTTTGCTTTCTTTGGTGCTATATATTATGAATATTTCAATAGCTATCATAAAAAAGTTATTGAATATCGTAAACGTTTCCATATTACCAAGATTTATGAATTTATTGATATTGGTGATTTCGAGAAAGCTATTCCTATCTATAACAATCTTAAACAAAGTATGGATAAGGATATGTTGTACATCTATTTAATTAAATCTTCAATGGATTCAGATGACCCCAAACAAAAAGCTAAAGGTTTAGAGAATTATAATGTTATACGCAACTGGTATGATGTTGAAAAAGTTTTTAATTAATAATGGCTAACAGAAAATCAGGAAAAGAACTTAGAAAGGAATATCAAGACCTTCTGGATAAGACCAAGGCAATGCGTAAACGCATTATTAAAAGAGCAGAAGATTTAATTAAAAGATATCCAAATGTTGTTGTAAATGATTTTGATCTATATAAACTAAATATACAAGCAGCAATGTCCATTATTGAAAAAATTGAAGAACATATTGCTGACAAACATCCACATCAACAAACTAAAATGTTTAACACTTAAAAAATACATAATGAAAAAAGCTAAAGTATTAGAAATAAAAACTTCAGAAATAAAAACTTCAGTAAATAGAATTACTGAAAAAGTAATTCTTTTAGAAAAAAAGAATAAAGATTTTTTCTTGAAAGTCAATTCATTATTATATAATCCAATATATAATGGCTTCCATGAACTTAGAAAAATCAATGATGATGATACTGTTGTCATTAGTGATTGTTGTAATTATCTTATTGACGCAACAACAACTATCTCCAATAATAAAGTAAAGGTTGATTATTTAACTAAACTAAAACCAGTTTATAAACTTCATAATTTTATGGAATATTGTAATACTGTTAAGGCGTGGAGAGTTAAAAAAAGTTTAGGACATAAATCATACTTGTTCTATAAAGATATTAATGTTATTAATATCTTCGAACATTAGATAATGTACAGAATATCTAAGAACATAAGAAAGTTTAGCTCAACACCCATTGTACGACCATACAAAGATGATAAGGGTAAAGAGAAAGAACAAATGGTTTGTGTATGCATTGGTAAGAAAAAAGAAGCTGATGCTTTAGCATTAAAAATTGTTGAACTATTAAATCAATAATATGACACACGAAGACTTACTTGAAATTGGTTTTAAACTATATGGTGAAACAGAAAATGACCCATACTATAAACTAATCTATAGACCACCATTTAATTTTGGTATTACTTCTTTATCTGGTGTGTTCTTAGGATTAAATAATACCGAATTTTATCTTTATAATAACAACACTAGATATACTGATAAAAAAGAGTTAAAAACATTAGTTAATATACTAGGAAATGAAATATATGGTATTGATTAATGTTAAATCATAACAAATTAAATAAAATATCATGAACGATAAATCAAGAGACTGGTGGAACATGCAATCTTTAGATAACCAAATCTGGTTATTAATGAAACATGGGTTTGAAAACTTTAATCCTAAGAATGTGAAACTTGAACAAATATCAAAATTATATAAATTAGAGCATTAAACTTATAAACTGAAAGCTCAGACCCTAGTAAGAACAACTTTCAGTTTAATAGAATAATGTACGTTTTACTTACAGATTAATAATTTTAAACTATGATTAAATATATTAAAGGTGATGCAACATCACCAGTAGGAGAAGGAAATAAAGTAATAGCACATATTTCTAATGATGTTGGTGGTTGGGGTGCAGGTTTCGTATTAGCATTATCCAAGAGGTGGATACAACCTGAAGCACATTATCGTGCTGAAGCTAAAAAACTAACCAAAGAGAACCCATACTTAACTCTGGGTGATGTACAGTTTGTACAAGTTGAAAATAATATTGTTGTTGCTAATATGATAGGACAACACCTAACTGTCTCAAGAACAAAAGAAACCCCAATTAGATATGAAGCAGTTAAAAAATGCTTAGAAGAAGTAAATGAATTCTGTATGTTAAATAACGCAACACTTCATGCACCAAGATTCGGTTCAGGTTTAGCTGGTGGTGATTGGAATAAGATTGAAGCAATCATTAATTCCACAATGTCCGTTGATGTTACTATATACGATTTTAATTAAAAAAGGTTACAAATATTATTAACTAAAAACTTATATGAGTAGAATTGTTAATTACAAAGACGATAGATTATGTTTCGTTTCAGGATTAGATCATGTTTTAGGAAAGTTTATTCAACTATATGATAACGAAATTGAAACACCTGATGGTGAAGGAATTGTTTTAGATTGGACTGAACGTTTCGGAATATCAATTAACCTAACTGGAGAATCAATAAGTAATAATGAACATGAAGTTCTAATGATGATTAGTAAATATCTCTCAAAACATAACAAAGAATTAATCATTATTACTGCCGAACAACAAAACAATCTAAATTAATCATAAGCCGAATGTAATTCATATTGATATTTTTATTACATTTACATTACGATAAAATAATTCCAATAATTAGAGAGATATATGACTAGAAGAAAAAAAGAATACTCCCCTGAAGAAAACACAACATTTAATACTACCAATAATTATAACATAGAACTAGAGTTTAACCTTATCAATCATGATAAAGAATTATCAGATGCTGAAGATGCTATCGAAACATTAAAGCTGAAGGTCATTGAAATTATTATTAATGAAACCTTAGACGATAATGTACATGAAGAATTCTATGAGGAAATAATGAGAGTGCTCGACTATACAGGTAGACTATCAATGCAAATATTCGCAATTAATGACTTGCTTGAAGAACAATACCTGAAGAAATATAAAAACGCTCCTGCAATGGCTAAAGAATTATGGCTTAACCATTATGAACAATTACACCAACCATATAACAAAATTAAAAATAGATGCTTTAAACTCTTAGATCGTTTAGATAATGGTTATGTCGCATTGTACGATAAGAACCCTCCTAACTGGAATCCATAATGTACAATCTAAAAAATAATTGTAGTTCATCACATTAATGCTACAGTGTTCTCGAATGTCCAGTTTATTTAATTATTTACTGGACATTTTTTATTCACCATTGTACACAAACTCTACAACACCCATTGTACACCTAATATATTTTACCATTGTACGAAGATACATTCCCAGAGGGTGTTAACCTTTATCTAAAATAAATAAAGTAACCCCTAAGTTTATAGTTATTTATAAAATATTATAAAATTAAGTTTCTATAAAAAATATCTATAAGGAAAGTTTGGCGTGTGGGGACTACATTTTCTTGATTTTACCATAAAAACCATTATTTTTCTTCCATTTCATGACACAATCTTCCATTTTAAACCTTCAATTTACTGAAAGATGTATTGTACACCGTCTAACTACCTGATAATCAGTAGTACCATTATATTATAAAATAGTACAAAATATTACAGTTTTTTAGGGTTATGGTACAGTTAAAGTTAGGTTATGTTTATATTAAATTTTAGATATATTCCTCACCACATTTATATATCTTAGTTTTAAGTCCTAATTCATTATAGACATCATGTTTAAATAATCTACCATTAAAGTTACAATTATTACATTTAGGATGTAAGAACCTCCAAAAATTCATCATAATCACAATGAATTTAATTTTACTTTTCCTTTAACAACATTTATTTTATCTTTATTCTTTTCACCAATTTTGATATCTAAATCATATTCTCTGGAAAGCAGCATATTGTTTGCATCTTCTTTAGTTATTATTTTTAAGAATTCATTAGTCATACCAGAGTGTTCATGAATATCTTTATAAATTTTATCACCTATTAGATACTCAAGATCATATTTAAGTTCTTTATTGTCACCTCTGTCTGCTTTTCTGACATTTCTTATTATACCTAATCCATATGCACCTCTTTCAATATGGTGTACTAGTTGACCATCTTTAATGTATTTTCTATTCATGATTATTAATTAAAATTATATTTATTTATATACCTATAACTACAAAAATTATGAGTTATAGAAGTTAACTATTTTAGAATACATATCTTTAATAGTAGTCCATTTAACTGGAACTTTTTGCATATAGTATTCATTGTTATCGTCATTATTGCAAGTATTACATTCGCCACAATCACAATATTCATTGTTTGCTATTTCGATTGTTTCATTTATTTCTCCACAGAGCAGGTTTTTAGCTCCATTTTCGACAGTTAAGCTAGTGGGTAATAGATTTAGGTCTTTAACAACATTTATTGCGTCATTAATAGCTTTTACATAACCTTCTCTAAATTTAGAGTCTTCGTTATGTTCGTTAACTTCTCTATCTATTTTTAATTGTTTAAATTTCTTTTCTGCTATATTCATATTTTTAATTAAGAATATTAACGAGTAATGAATCTATCTGGGATTACAAAATAGTTATTGATTGGACTTCCAAATATTTTTCTACAATCATCAATTATTGTTTTATCGAATTTCATTTTTACAATTCTTCCAGTTGGGAGTTTATATTTACGTTTAGTTAGAATACAGACGGATAAATCATTTCCAATTGCATCGACTAAAAATGGTTGATTATATTCGATAACTTGGTTTAGAGTTATTTTGCTTTTATCTTCATCTGTTTTATAGAAAAAATCGATATCGTTTCTTGTATGAGCTTTTATAAGACCACCGTTATTTATTGTTTCATAGGTTAGGGTTTTGATGAATCTTTTTAATCCTTCATAATCTATAATGTAGTTCATATTAGATAGTTTTTATTGGAATTATAATGTATCATAAGTTCCCAGATACTTATCGTTTATATGGACTTCTGCCTCTTTTTTATTTTCTTTAAAATAAATTGTTACTTTATCTTTATCTGTACCAACTAATTTTTGTATTGCTTCCAAAATATCTTCCCAGTATTCCATATAGTTTTTATTTATATAATTGAATATAATATCCATCAATACCTTTAACTACTTTACCGATTACCAACCAATCTCCAGTAGGTGCTTGTTCATAAACATATCTTCCTATTTGTACCATAGTTTTTAATTAATAGTCAGCACTAATATGATATTTTTTATTTTTATATTCAATTTTTTCTACACGTCTTTCTATTTCATTTATTTCACCAACTGCATCGGTATTAAAATATATTGAAAAACTTCCTAGAAGGTTTAATTCATGGCAACGAACTAAATAGTTTAGAGTTTCTATTTGTAGTTCAGATAATTCTTTTTCATCTAATTTAATAATATAACCAAAACCTTTATCTGGATTTTTAAATACATCTAAAAAGACATTTTGATTTACATTAAAATATATTCCTTTAAATATTTGCATAGTTTTTAATTAAAAGTTTAAGCACAAAATATTTTTACAAATTATCAAATTCAGGAATCCATCTATTTGGCATTCTTTTAAATTCCATGATTGCTTTACTATTTTCATGTGAATATAAGCACCATTTACTCCATTTCTTTTTATTTGTTTTTCTACTTGGTTGCCAAATAGAATAATCATCATCATTATAAAACTTCCAAATATCTCTATGATTGGTTTTTATTTCATAACTTTCTGTATGTCTTAATGAAAGGTTTACGAAATATTTATAACCTTTTTCTTTTAGTGATTCTAAATATTTTTCAACTTCTCTAAGATAACCTTTCACTAAGAAATTACCTTTATTGGAGTATACATAAGCTAGGGTATATGCACCACCATACCAACCTTTTTTACCATCAGGTTTGATTTCGATTACATTTTTCCAAGTTTTATTTTTCATTTTTTTAAATTAAAAAGAGACATTATTATTGGATTAATTAAGCTTTCTATATTTAATCACTAATGTCTCTTATGGGTTAATTATGCTTTTTATATATAACCACTAATTTATTATACGTAAAACATTAATAAATGTTACAATTTTAACATATCAATTAATTCTGCTGTATTACAACCACCGCCATTATCATTTTCCCACCATACACCATCTTCTTTACTGTATGTATATTTCCAATTTTGTTTAGATGCTTTTGCTAATAAGTGATCGATGAAAACATTTTTTATTTCATCTTCAAGTTCTAACATTGCATCTAAAGTAGTTTGATATTCTGGTTGTTCTTTAATTTCTTCAATACTACAATAACTTTCATTGGTTCTATTAAGCATAGTTTTTATATGCTTATCAAGAATTTCTTTTTTTGTTTTTATTTTAATTTTACTCATGGTTAATAGTATTAAATGCTTGTTTTAAATCGTTTTCAAATTGTTCTTTAGTTCTAACATCAAAATCATCATTCAACCAACATTTAACAAAATTACTCACATCATTATTTGCTTTTGAATAATATGAGTCTGCTAAAGAGTTTCCATATGCTTTAATTGTTATAACTTCAATTTTACATTCAAATGAACCATATACGAATGTTACTTTATATTCGAATATTTCTTCATCCTTATTTTCTTGTTCTTTTTTCCATGTAGTCCATCTTGGAACTATTCTTATGGCTCTACGTATTCCAGTTTGGAAATAGTATTGGGTTTCTTCTGGAAGTTCTATTTCCTTTGAATCAATTTCTTTCTGTACGTATTCGTATTGTTTTAATTTTATTGTAGTCATGATTTAAATTTTATTATTTATACGTAAAAATAGTTATTTTGTTACAATTATTCTTCATAACCACATTTTCTACATTTT
>JGI10211J14876_10000127_pt1 | contig 28699 bp, 58 predicted proteins | sample Etolagsediment_FD_14876 | JGI IMG/M metagenome (IMG submission 14876)
CCGACACTTTTATTCTTTATTAGACTGATTATACCTTCCCGACCATCAAAGTAACCCTTGCTTATCTGAGCCTGTATTTGACTCTCTTTTTTGTATGTATCAAATCGTTTTACTCGATATTCAACAGCTAACAATTTCATAATCTCTTTATTCTTTAAATACTCATTTATAATATTATCAATATGTTCTTTAGAAAATTTTGCTCTTTTATTTTCAATAATCTGTTTTTCTAATACTTCATTAAATATCTTCATTCCCAAAGGTGTAGCATTATCTTTTTTAATTGGAAGACCAACAATTTTCGTTTTTAATTCATCATTTTCTTTATATAAAAACAAATAATTCTTTTTTCTCCCCTTACGTTCTTTAACTAATCTATTTTTTATTTTTTTCTTTTTACCAGTTTCAACATCAATTATCGGTTGTTCAGAAAATGGAAACATGATATAATAAATATAATTTTCAATGTCAATGTTAAATGTGTCTACTGGAAAAGGAACATTATCTTTTATAATATCAATAATTTGTGCTAAACATTCTTTAACATATTTTTTATTATTATATTTTTCATCTTTAGCTTTCATCATAAACCCGTCGGTATCGCCATATAATGTTTCGAAACCAAATGTTTCCATCATATCTTCGGTTAATTCATGAATTTGTTGACCTAAAAGACAACAGTCCCAACCACAATTTTTACTATGTATTTTTTCAAATACCGACGATCGACTTGCACCGTATAAACTATTTAGCCAGATTTTAAGTGTATATATCATCGGGCTATCTTTATCAATTTTCTTTAAATGAATTCTTTCTTTTAATCTTTTCGAAATTTCTTCACATAACACATTCCATTTTGAAATATCATAATATCCTTTGACTTTAAATAATTTATTCCCATGCCATGCATCAGGAAATAAATCTTTATCTACTTCTGAAAAAAGGTTGAACATGGAAAATATATGTGGATATAATGATGTATAGTCAATGTACCAAACATTTCTCATTTCTTCATATTTCGGTTCAATAACTCGACCACCCATTTCTTCAGTTTTTGTCTTCTTATCTGAATAAGTCGGTTCCACATCATATACTTTACAAGCAGATTTATATGTAAGAGAAGCAATTGAATTTTTAATCCACGATAAATTATATATATTTTTTTCATCTAAAAATTCTGCAAATGGCATCCAAAAATTCCATAGTTTATCAAACATTTGTTTTGTTGCCATAATATCATTATTTAAATATTTTTTAATCTCTTGTTCTTCTGATGCGGTCCATACATCTTTATGAAAAAGTTTATAATCAATATCACCTTTTTGTGTTTCTAATCCCATTGTTTCAGCAATACATTTTAATGAATTTCTTTTAAATTTATAATTCATCAATGTACCTCTATCCTTATAAGGATAACCATCTTTTGTTTTACCAGTTGGTTTTCCTAACACGACCATACAATCAACTTCAGTATAATATTTACCTTCTTGAAGATATCCATTATTTTTTAGAATAGGTATGTCAAATTCCGAACTATTAAAACCAATTAAAATGTCGTGTGAATTGCATAAATCTAAAACTTTCTGAGCATCTTTCTGAGCATCTAACAAATAGATTCTGTTATCTTTATAGCTATACGCACCGAACCATTTTACTTTGGCATGAGTAACGTATTCATCAAAGTTAGTTCTTATGTTTATCTCTTGATTATTTGAAAAAAATGCCGAAGTTTCTATATCTAAAATCAATGCCGAAGATTTCATTTTTTCCAAATTATTTTTAACTTCAGAATTAAGCATTTTGATATCTCCAAATAAATCCACAGGATGTTTTTGTTTTTAAACGTAAAGCATTTGAAATTGCAGAAATATGACAATTATAAAATTTTGATGCATCACCGATACTTCTCCATTCTTTTAAGAAATTCTCGTGTAAATCAAATTGTAATATTGTTTTAATATGAGTTTCTTTATTTCCTTTAATTAAATTCTCTTTTAATTCAATAAATCTACAATTAGAATACTTATAATGACCGTCATTATCTTCTCTATCTATACTAGGTCTTTTTAAGAGATAAGCTTTATCTCTAAACCAAAGTTTCTTAACTTCTTCTTGAGTTATAAGACATTTAATGCCTCTACCACCGTAATCTTTATATCGTTTACACTTTGAATTATTACAACGAGTTTTTATGCCTTTTAAAACATATTTCCAAGGAAATTTCTTTTTATCTATTTTTTGTTTTTCCCATTTATCAAGATTATATTTATAATATTCTCTATGATATTCGATTCGTTTTACTTTATCTTTTAGTGACATTAATCTTTACTTTCTCTAAATCGAATCATTACAGGATGTCTTGGTACCTCTTTTGCTCCAACTAACATTCCTTTATACGTTATCCATTTTCCTATGTATGATTCTTTATTATTCCAAACTTCTTCTTTTTCTTCATCTGTCATAGCCAATGTAACTTTTAATTCTTTATCTTCATAATTAACAAGAAATGTTGAAGCTTTTTCAATTAAGTGACGGTCATCTTTTTTATGTGAAGTGACACTTCTGCCAAGCTCGTTTGTCTTTTTTTCTGCATCTTCATTTACTTCGGTGGACTGTATAACGTCTATAATTTTACCATCAAAATCAACAAATTTTTTCACCTTGTAGATAATTCCTTCTTTAACAGTTCCTCTACCACACTTGTATCGACCACTAAATGACCTAAGAATTAATCCTTCATATCCTTCTTCTAACACGCTTTCAAAATACTCATTAACTTCTTGTTCATTTTTAACTTGTTTATGAAAAACACTAATTGCTAATCTAGGAAATTCATTTCCAATTCTTAAAACATCATCAGCATATCTTAATGAAAAATCTTTATCAAATTCATCATTTCTAATAACATCAAAACAATAAAATTTTAAATGCTCTGGTATTTGTTTAACTTCTCCATATTTTTTAATTGATTTTTTATCTTCAAAATCCTGAGTCATCACATAACTTATAATTTCTTGAAAAGTTAATTCATGTGAATAAATTTCTCCATCTATGATGAGATTATAATCTTCTGAGTATTGTCTAAGTGGTTCGAATTTTACGTTAAGTTGTTTATTAGGTAGTTTTTTAAGTGAACGAGTAAGAATTTGTCCTTTATAAAATATAACTCTTATCCCATCCAATTTAGTAGAAGCTAGAATAGGATAACTAATTTCACTAAGATTTATTTCTTGATTTGGCGCCAAAAGTGGTTTATAACTTTTCATTTATGTTTCCTTAAATATTTGATTTCTTTTTATTGCATTTATGACAAACTTTCATTTTTACCATCCTGATTCATTTTTTGTTTGTTCTTGTTCTTCAACCTGACTGGTATCTCCTGTAAAATCTACTCCCTTATTTCCTTTTTCAATTGTTTGTCTCTTCAATAAACTTTGAACTGTTATAACGGCATTTTGTGCTGAATAAACATATCTTGTAAAATCAGAAGCATATCTTCTTAAATCTGATACCTTGCTTCTTGCCATTGCTTTACAACTATTTTGATCTTGAATTCTTAATTTCTCAATTTTAGATTCTTCTTTAATAATATAATTGTTTTCGTATTCAACTAATAGTGCTTCCAAACAGCCAGCAATAACATTTAATTTAGTCGAACACCCATTAAGCACTTGCTGTGCATATTTTAAATCATATTCTGATAGTAAATCACCTAAAAATTTATCAGCTAACTCATCTATTTTATTAAAATATGGTTGAGCATATTTATATAATTCGTTAATTTTTCCATCTTCATATAATTTTTTAACTTGTTTTGATAACATGTTATTTTCTTTCTTTAGAATATTTTTTAATAACAAACGGTTTACCGACAAAAGGATTAAATTTTGATGCTGTTTCTAATGTTTTTTTACAAATTTCTAATGCAGATAAATTTAATTTTGATAAAATATTTAAAGCTCCTATTGCAAAATAAACACCAGAACCACAAGCATTAAAATTATCAATACATTCTTCAACTTGTAAATCTTCTTCAATTTTATATAATTTATTTTTATATCCAATTAAAAATGTACCAATTTCTTCTTCATTATTCTGAATTTTAGCATAACCATTTTCTTTTAAACAAATTCGTATTGAATCAATAACATCAGTACACATATATTTATAATCAGATTTATTATGCTGTTTAGGAGGATTCCATTTAAATCGTAGAAGTTGACCCATACGAAATGAAGAAGTATAACCTATTAAAAAATCTTTATTTCTAAAAAGTTTGGTGTCTTTTCTTCTTGTTTTCATACTATCTGTGGCACCCACACTATCAGCACCCATCCACAATTTTTTATTTTTATCAATATACCCAATTATACAAGTCATTATTTATCCTTTTTTAATATAATTAATTTGTTTTGGTAAATCAATTAAATAAGTTAACCATATAGAATGAAAAGGAGAACCTCCAACTTTTTTACCTTGTATCATTTTTGGTGTGATATAATTAATTCTTTTTTCTGGTATAATTATTTTAAAATCTAAATTTTTTAATAATCTTAACGCTTCAACACCACCTAAATGTTCTAATCTTAAAAGAAAAATAAACGGCTTTTTTAATTCAATAGCTCTTTTTATAAATTTTTTATTCCCATTAAACGGTGGATTAGTAATCCAAATATCCCAATATTCATTAGGTTGATCAATTAAACAATCTATTGATTTATTTCCAATTACATTAAATTGATTTTTTCTTAATACCTTTGCTAAATGACCTTCTCCATAACAAGCTTCCCAATAAACAAGATTTTTGTTTAAAAAAGGCATTATATAATCTAATGCTTCTGGTGGTGTATACATTTCGTTAAAATTGTGTAATTTTGGATATTTCATTATATTAAAGTATAACACATAGTTTTATATTTTGTCAAGTATCATTGATTATTTTTGAATCACAATATGGACATTCCCAACAATCATCTTCAATTACTTTGTCACATTTAATACAAATTTTCATGATAGAATATTCTGTCGTTTCTGAACAAACATACCAGCTATAAAGCTAACCACCACAACTAATAAAATAAATAATAAATATCCCATTTTATTTCTCCTTTTTATTGAATATTATTTCACTGTTAAATACATTTTAGCTTTTTTCTTATACTTAATAGGAGATAAAAGTAAATCTTCTGCTAATATTTTCCATTCAATTCCACTTGCACTTTTTTAAAATTACTTCTTGTTCATCTTTACATTCATCTAACATAGTTTTTAATTCTTTAACTGTCATTGTTTTTCTCCTTTATTCAATTCTATATTCTTTAAATTTAACTAAAGTTTGACTTCCACCTACTTCTTCAGCAAATTCTGGTACATCCCAAGCTCTTTCATTCTCAGAATCTAATTCTAACCATGCACTCCAATGTTTTCGTCTATCATTTGGAATAACATACCAATGACAATCATTATCTTTAACTAATATATATTCCATTTTAATCTCCAAAAGGTACAGGTGTCGCTTCTGGTTTTCTAGTATCGAACTCATTATGATAAGGAACAAAAGTAGAACCTGCATAATAATCCTTCTTTTCATAATCCCAATATCTATAAATCCAACCACCTGCAACTCTCATAATTTGAATATCTTCTAACTGTAAATATTCATGTAATTCTAATTCATAAATAGTTTTCTCACCCATTATTTACTCCCTTTTCTTGGTCTTCCTCTACCTTTTTTCTTTACCTTATCAACAGCATTTTTAACATCTTCAAAAGTTTTACCATTTGATAAACCTTCTCCACCTGCTCTTATTGTTCTCGATTTAGTTTCTCCAGTTCCACCTTGAGGAGGTATAATTGCACCCGTGTTTCCATTTTTATCCATTAATCCTTTTTCTATCAAATAATCTTCCATTATCTTTTGTTCTTCATCATTCTCTGCATCAATTTTAATTGGAATATTTTCATCTATAATTACTTCATCAACAAATCCTTTATCATAAAGAAAAGGAACATGAATATCTTGTCCTTCTTTAGCTGATTTAGAAGATTTAGTTTTCTCCAATTTGATAACAGAATCAAATCCAATCTGAATATCTTTTGTTGAATATCGAACTTTACCGTCTGGGTCAACAAAATATTCTTTGAATTTTGAAACTGGTGCATCTTTTGTTTGCCCTTTTCTAACAAAACATCTTGTTGATGCCCAATGCTTCAAGGCTTCGCCACCCGTCATATCTGCATGAGTATAAAATGAACCTATACCTGCAATACGAACTTGACCAATCATAATAACACTTGCTTGTGCATTAAATACATCTGGTGACACTACTCTAAAAAACTTTGACAATGTTCTGGCTAATTCTGCAATTTCTTTAGAAGCTAATTCTCTTTCTTTACCTTTATTTTCTTGTTCATTTTTTGGTGACATAGCTTGAACACTATCTACAACAATTAAATCAACAACTTTTTGTTTACATAATGTTCTAATAATTTCTAAAGCCTGTTCAGCATTTGCACATTTTTCGGCCAAAATTAATTCATCTAAATTAATTCCTAAAGATACAGCACGTTCTTTATCAAAAGTATGTTCTAAGTCAACATAGCAACAAATTAAATCATTTTTTTGAGCATTTGCTATTGTTTGAAGAACTAATGTAGATTTTCCTACACTTTGTCCACCGTAAACAACAGTAAATGTTCCACGCTTCGTTCCACCACCGATAAATTTATCAATTGTTTTAATGCCAGTGGGAATTAATTCTTTAGCTTCAGCTTCATTTCCAAAGGACAATATTTCATCTTTTTGACCTTTGTTAAAAGACTTCATTGTCTCTATAAGTTTTTTCTTTCTTTCATTTTCCATTAGACTTTCTCCAATTCGTTTTCTCTTAAAACAATCTCAAATTCATCAAATTTAATTAAATATATATACATATCCAAATAATCCATATACTGTCTTGATTGAATAATACCAATTTTTCCATTATATTTAATTTTATCAACTAATTTATATTTTGGTTTCATAATTTTTCCTAATTCCATAAATTAAAATAATATTGTTGAAAATATTTCCAGCCTTGTTTGTATCGCTTCATGTCTTCTTTAGTCATAAGATAATATTTTAAATCGGGTAAATCTTTAAAAAGTTTATCTTCTTCTTTTGCTGATGTATTTAATATTTTAACATTTTTTTCTATTTGTTTTCTATCTTTTTCTTTATCAATAATCAACCAATCATGATTTTGAATTTTAATACTTGTTTCAAAAGTCCAAATAATTTCTTTTATAATTTTTTTCCATTCTATCATAGCAATATCTGTGCTGTCTGAATCATTTTGATCTTTAAATTTATCAGCTAAATCACCTGGCACACCATGTATTTGTTTATGCAAATCTTTTAATCCTTTTATTATAACATTAGATAAATAATTATCAAAATCCCAAACATCACAATCTGAATATCCTCGTTTACCTCTTTGAAAAAACCATTTAATATTTAAATAGATATCTTTGATTCTAAAAAACATTTATTGTCTCCTTAAAAATCTATTTTCGATAAATAAATTTCTATCTTCTTGATACTCATCAAGATAAATTTGACAAATATCTTGATATGCTTTAATATTTTTATATTTATTAAAAAATCCCGTTGTTAAATAATATTTTAACATAAATTTATATGATGCTGTATTTTTTATTAATTCATAAAATGTTTTATATCGTTCGCCCATTTTCTAAACTCCTTTTAAGTTCCTTTATTTATACCAGGATTTCTCCAATAATAAGCATCTTTAAATATTTCCCAAAAATCTTCCCATTGAATATGAACTCTTATTTTTTTATCTTGATTACGAGTAATTAAAATTGGAACATCTTGTGAGTGTAAAGGCACTTCTTCAATTATCTTAATCATATCAGATTCTTTATAAGCATTTTTTAAACTTTGATTATCTTTACATTCAATTTTTAATCCGCAATCTGTTACTAAATCTCCTTTTATCCCTTTGTTACCGCTCCCTGGTGTTCTCTTTGAATGTTTATCAACTTCTTTTATATTTTGAAGAATAAGTTCTTCTAATTTTACCCAATCTTTTTTCATATTATTTTCTCCGCCAATGTTTTACATCACACCAAACACATCCATTTTTTGTTTTAAATGATTTATTTGGTAACACTCTTTTACATGTTTTACATTTCATTTTATTTTTTTCCATTTAAAAGGAGATTTAATAATAATTTCTAATTTAAATCCATAAGGTTTTGGAATTATAGATGGTATTTTACCAACAAATTCAATAGACGATGTTTTAAATGGAGTATTATCTTCATTTATAGCTTTTAAATTACATTCTTGAATACGAACTCTATTTAATTCTAATGTTTCTTTTAAAGCATTAATTAGTTTTCTCTTCGATATAGTTTTAGTCATTCTTTCCCTTTTAATTTCTTTTTTCTTCCAATTCATTAGAATGTATTAATCTCATTGTTCTATCATCATTTCCAATTCCACAATAATAATTGTCACACATAAAAAATTCTAAATCTTTAATTCCTGTTTTTTTAGACATCTTTTTTTCTAGTTTAAATATTTTTCCAAAATATTCATTTTGAATTTTTTCTAACTCTTGCCAATATGGTTTTAGTTGTTGAATCAATTCTTTATTAACTTTTATTCTTTTCATTTCTTTTCCTTAATTTCTTCAATTTTTTAATTGCTAATTTTTCAGCTTTCTTCTTCTCTATCTTTTTCAACTTATCAATTGATGCCTGACTTCTAAAATCCATTTCTTCAATTATTCCTAATATTGCAAGAACAATCGCATCAGCTATATCATTATCATCGACGACAATATCTAACTCATTTTTTAAATATTTAGCAACAGATTCTTTTGGTTGTCCTTTTATCATTTTAATTTTAAGTTTAGCTCTTGCTGATTTTGCCAAAATGAAATGATAAGACATTTTATTAAGAAAAGAACATACTAATGCTATTGTGCCAAATCTTGTTAATTTTTTAAATACATCTGCTTGGACAAATTTTCCAAATCTCTGAAGAAAAGAATCTTCAATTATAACAACATTATTTTTCTTTTTATCTTTTACTATAATTTTTAAAAATTCACTAAACATATTTTCATAAACCGAATTAATATCACTTTTATCAAATTCAATAAATTGCCAATCTAAATCTATATAAGTTTTATCTGTTGTTATAATACATACACCGGTGCGTTCAGCAATATCCAATCCGATTGATTGAATATTTTTTTTTATTTTTTTATTTAATTTAGCTTCTAAATCTGAAATTTTAATCTTCAATTTCTTCTTCCTCATATAATTGTATTGCTATTGGTATATAATCTTCGTCATAATATATTATTGTTGATTTCATTTCTTTAATTCCAATCGTTTATCTGAACCAAAATAAGTGGGTATAGTTATATACTGTTGATTTGTTTTACTTTCTCTTATCTTTTCTGTTTTAAAATAAGTATTTTGATTATCTTTCACACCATTTTTTTCTGTATAAAAATATTTTACTGCAAATGAAGCAAAAAATTTAACCATTTGCTCTGCATAAAATTGTTTATCTGGTTTTAACTGTGAAAAAATAAAACATACACCACCGTGTTTATCTAACTGTCTTGCAAATATTTTATAAAGATTGGCAGTTTGACTAAAATCTTCGGGTAATAACCAGTCCACAATTGTTACGGCATCATCTTCTAATTCTATTTTTTCTGGTTGATAATGATTACAAAAATAAAAATCTCCTTCTTTTAATCCAATTTCCATAGCTATTTTTGCAAATCTATTTCCTGGTTCAGATGACAAATATCTAATTCCGCCTTTTGAATTTATATTATTTTCAACTAATTTTCTAATAATATTTAACGATATATGGCTCTTCCCAATGCCTGGCTCCGCACCCACACAAATCATATCCCCTCGACGGAAAACAGCATGATTATTAAAATATGGAATATCATAATCTAACACCTTTGACTCTTGAATAAATTCTGTTTTCCATTCTGCTTTATTTATTGCTTTATATAATGATTTATGTTTAAACACTTTATTATCTTTAATTAATCGAGCTAATACTTCTTTTAAATCTCTAGATTCTACTCCCAAACATTCTTTTAAATCTCTCATTGATGCTTCTTCATGTTTAATTAAAAATTCTAATACATTTTGATATAAAACATCTTCATCTAATATTATATATTTATTTATCTGATTACATAATGAACGCATATCCTTTGACTTCATTGGGTCATCTAATAAATCATTATTAATTATATGTAATACTGTTTCAGTTTCTTTTTGAGGTAAAAATTTTCTTAATTTACCACCAACTTTAGCAAATGTAGAATTACAACATCCTTCTAATCCTTTAATAATTCCTTCTTCATTATTTTCAACAATTTCTACTTTATTTTCTTCTTTATTTAAAACTTTATTTAAATTAATCCATTGTTTTAACTTTGATGAAACTAATTTAATTTCATCCCCTATAATCGTTCTCTGTTGACCTCCTACGACACTTGGTTCAATTACAGCTTGTCCACCATCACTTTGAATATCAATATGTATTCCTTCGTAATCAAACGCACATTTCTTTATTTCTTCATCGTTCTTGTGAAAAAAATGAACACCACCAAAGGTGAATTGTTGAACTGTGGTAAAATCAAAAATATCCCATGTTTTAATAAGTTCTAATTTCTCAGCTTTTATTTGTTTTGCTTTTTCTATTTCTTGTTCTGATGCTTTTCCTTCATAAATTTTCTTTTTTAATTTAGATGGCACTATGTCCAAATCAACAATTAAAACATCACTCATTGTTCCACCTTTAACTCCCATATTTAGACCAGATTTTAACCATTCTTGCCATTCTCGTACATCTTTATGATGCTTTTTCTGCCATTCTGATTCTATGTTAGACGCTTTTCCATTCTTACTTACAGGCACTAAATCCCATCCCCAATTAGCATATTTTTCTAATAAATTATCTACATAATTATTTGTTTTAATAGAAAACATTTTAATTAAATGATTTTCTATATCTTTAATTTCAACATCTTTATTATCATCAAATTCTAACTCTCTACATATATCGTATACATCTCCTAATTTTCCGCATGTTGGCGAGAAACAATGAACTGAGTGAGAATTTTGTGGAAATATATTAGCAGATAAGTTTTTACATTTAAAACACGTGAACATCTTACTTTTTTTCTGAAAATTTGGAACTTTCTTTTTTAAATAATCAAGAATATATGATTTTACTAAATTATTTTTCTTCATAATACTCCTTTAATATTGTTCTATATACAAGCATGTTTGGACAGTAATTTTTAAAGTAATACATATCATCATTATTTAAAATTTTAGATAATGCTCCAGCTACTCCAGCACTTCTTGATACGCCTGCAACACAATGAACACAAAGAATGTCAATTTTATCTTTCAATAAATTTATAGCATTTAATATATGTTTTGCATCTTTACTTTCAAAAAGCCAATTGTCATAATTTTCTTGACCAATTTTTTTATCCAAATCATAAAATTTAAATTTCAAAATAGCTTTACAATTTTTTGGTTTATATAATTTAACAAAATCACAAGATGGGTCTTGAATAGAAATTATCGCATAGTTTTTATCTGTTTTAAAATTTTTAATTGTGCGTTCACTAAATACTTTAATTATCATTTTTATATTCCCATTTAAAACCAGCACATTGAGTATTATTTATTACAGCAAAATAAATAGCTGGGGTGTTCTTTTGACAAACGAGCCTGCTTGATGAAGACTTTTATATTCTCTTTCATCTCAATAAATTGACAATTACTATATTCATAATGACCATCATTATCTTTTCTATCAATACTATGTTGTTTTAATAACCAACCTTTATCTCTTTCCCATAACTTAACACATTCATCTTCAGTTAATAAAAATTTAATACCTCGACCACCATAACAATGATATTTTAAATGTTTTGTATTGTTACATCTTTGTCTTGCATTATTATAAGAATCAAACCAAGGTTTTAATTTTTTACGTTTATTTCTATATAATTTGCTTTCTTTTTTGTGAGTTTGATAATATTTTTTATTATACATGATTATTACAATTCTCTCTGAAGTGTATCTTTGTTTAATTCTTTTAGAATTGCTGGTTTTTCCCATCGTTTAATTTTACTTCTTTCATTTTTCCAACGATAATAAATTGAAAGTAATTCATCTAATTTCACTGGATAATAATTCCATGCACAACAACCAACATTAATAATTAATCTAATTTCACCACAATAATATAATTCTTTAACTTTCCATAAATTGTGAATATGCCCACAAAGCGTGAAATCATAATCTATTTTAGCATACATTGGATCGTGAATTAATTGAATTCTTAATCCATTTTGATTTAAAATACTTGATTCAATTTTTGATTTAAATTTATTTGATGTTTTATCATGATTGCCTTTAATATAAAACCAATGTTTCCCATTCATTTGTTTTAAAATATCATCGGGAGAATATGGTTTCCCTTCTCCACGAAAAGCTCGATTATTACTCGCCCAAAATCCAAAATCACCTAAAAAATACATTATATCATCTTGTTTTACTCTTTCATTATGTTTTTTAATTATAACATCTTTCATTTCTTCAATATCTTTAAACGGTCTATTATCATATTTTAAAATGTTTGTGTGTGCAAAGTGGTAATCCGCACTAAAAAAGGTATTCGCCATATATATTATCCTTTATATATTATCATTAAACCACAAATGCCTAATACTGAATAAGTAACAAAATCTACTTTAAGTAAATAATATTTTTTACCTTTAAACGTAACTTCAAAAACACCATATCCTCTCCATGAATTTACAGCATACACTAAAATGATACCAAGACTTCCAATTAAATACCATATCCAATTTCCTTTTAAAATAGGAATAACTAAAAATGCTATTGATATAATAAGAGCAACAGTTCCACGAGTTAAAATATCTGTCCAGAGATGAGAACCCTTTGTTATTTTATACCAAAATCGAGCAAGAGTTGAACCTTCATCACCTTCTGGTAAAATAACTAATTTTTTATTAATATTATAAATTAAATTTTCGGGTATTCCATATCCAATTGATAATGCTCCCCAAATAGACATTAATAAAATAACCCATAAACTTTTTATTTCTATTAACGCACAAACTGTAAAAATCAAAGATATTCCACATCTTCGCCATAAAAGACTTGTGCCTTCACTTCCAGCATATGCGCCAATAAAACCTATAATAGCAGATATACCTGATAATTTAATTTCACTTAAAAATTTTTTAATTTTTTCTTTAATCATTTTTATCCTTTATTTGGTAGCGGTCATGAGAGTTGAACCCAATGTCTCTTGATTATGAGCCAAGTGTGTAAGCCGTTTCACTCTTCCGCATATTTTTAAAAATTAATTATTAAATCACTATATTTTTTTAATTGAGATATAATATTAAATTCTCGTTTAACAATCGTTTTTCTAAACTCATCATCTTCATCTTCTTTACCACGCTTTTTTCTAAAATCAAATGTATTTTTTGGATTACCTTCTAAATAAATAGCAACATCACCATGATTATATTTTTTAAGATAACCTGTGTATAATCCTTCAATAATTAAATAAGAAACATCTTCAGTATCTAATGTTATATGTTCTACAATATTAGCATACTTATGAACTCTTTTAAATCGAATTGATTTTTTATTTTTAAAATCATCACATATTCTTTTAATTTCTTCCCAATCAATTTCACTAATACCAACAGAATCAATTCCTAATTTTTTACGATTTAAATTACGAAGAGAAGGTAAAGTGTGATAAAAGTCATCTAAAGATAACATAATACTTTGTTTATTTTTCTTAAACAATAATTCTTGTAAACAATCTGCTGTTTCGGATTTACTCGTTCCCGAACCACCATATATCAATATTATTTCTTCATCTGTTAATTTATTTAAAATTTGTTTCGCATTATCTATTGCTTTATTAGTAATAAGCAATCTATCTCCGATCATTATATCTCATCTCCTAATTCATTGTTAAGAGAAATTTTAGCATCTGTATTTGTATCTATTATACAATATTTATTACATTTTTCACATTTATAAATATCTACTTCTGTTAATTTTCCTTTATAAAGAATAAGAACATTTCGAAGATGTTTTAATTTACATGATTTCATCTGCTAATCCTCGTTTAACTGCTTCTTCTGCATTATAAATTGTGTCAACAGCACACATTTTTTCAACATCTTTAAATCTTAATTTTTTATTTTTTAATTTCATTTTTTGCCAATAAATATCATACATTTTTAGACGAACAGCTTTCGAAACTTCCATCCATCGTTCAATCATTTTTGGATCACCTTCATAACCTTCAGATCCATCATGAATCATAATATATGTGTTTTCAGTTAAAACTCTTTTATTGGCCGACTGTAATATAACACTTCCCATAGAATATACTTGCCCTAACCCAATAATTGTAATAGGCGATGCTAATTTTTTAATTACATCATAAACAGCAATACCAGATTCCCAAGACCCACCAATTGTATTTAATAATATAGAAATTGGAGCGATTTCTCTATGTTCAAGAATATGAAGATTTTTTATTAATTGAGCAACAGTTTGACTTGTTACAACATCTTCATCAAAACATTGACCACCAAAATATATCGTTCTAGTTGGAAGATATAAATTAGTTTCATGAAACATTTGATAATCATTTGAAGTAAATTTATTTTGTTTCATAATTTATCCTTACAAATTTTTAGTTATATCATAAAATTTTTTAGTCAAAGCATTAATTGCCTTTTCGATATTTTCTTTAGAGTTCACTTCTTCTCTCTTAGTATTTATTAGAGCCACAACTACATCTTTTGCGTTCATTGACGCTGTTCTTTTATCAGTTGATTCTTCATCTCTATAAGACGCTTTTCGATTGGAAGATGATTTTTGTTCTTTAGACTCTGATTTTTTTGCTTCTTCTACTTTTTTAATCTCTACAATTTTATCGTTCTGTAACACTACAGTAATTGTATTTTTAGCAACTACTCCCATTGAACGAAAATCTTTTTTCTGAAGTTCTTCAGTAAAATTTGTCCAACTTGTATCACCAACAAACTTTAATCCGTATTTACTAACACAATAAACTTCTTTTGTGATTTCTTGTGTATCTTCTTTAACTGTTTTTTCTTCTACTTCTTCTTTCTTATCGATAATCTTTTTCTCTTCTTTTGCTTCTTGTTTAGCAGATTTTCGAATATATACAACTTCTTCTCCTTCTATAGAAACATCAACAGTATCACCCTTTAAAAGAGGATATTTCGCAAAATCTGTTTTTTGCATTACATTTTCAGAAATTGTAATAGAATCATCCTCACCATCAAATTTAATTAATGCTCGTTTAGGAATAAACCAAGCAACTATTTTATTTACAGTTTTTTTATCAGACATTGTTTATTATCTCCTTAATTAATTTTAAACTTTTTTAATAGTATATTCACCTCTACCAACATGATTTATTTCAATTGTATCTCCAACATCAACACCAGAATCACGTAAAGCAAAATATAACTTCCACGTTCCTAAAACCATTTTTGTTTCTTTTTCTTCAATATTTCCATCTTCATTTTCTACTTCGGTAATAACAGGTACTAAATCATAATATCCAGCATCTTTTTGATCACTATTTTTGTAATTAAACTTTTCATTTGTGCCTTTAACTCTTTCAATTTCACCAATTAAACTAATTATTCTTTTTTCTCCAACCTTTGGTGGAAATACTAAATTACCACTTTTGTTTTCTGGAAACAATGACATTATTTTTTCTCCTTTAATTGTTGTTGGTAATTTTCTTCTAATTTATCATAGTAATTTTCATTTAATTGTTGCATTCCGTCTATAGCTTTGCTAAAATTTTCATCAAACTTTTTTACTTCATCTTCATATTTTTTTAACATTTGTTTCTTTGCTTCTTTATAATTTCTTTTTATATTTTGTTTTGTATAATTCTTTTTTAAATCATTAATTACTATTTGTTTAGCTTCTTCAAAATTAGTATAAATTTTATCTTCATCAATTGTTACAAAATCTTTAATTCCATAAGGTCTAATAATATATTTAATTATAACTTTAGATTGCGTATAATGAAGAATATATTCATCGATTATACCTTTCACAATTTGCATCCCATGAATAAAATTGATAACTTCATTTAATTGATACTTATTTACTTTCATTAATTTCCTCCTTTAATTATTCTATTTATTATTGATTGAAGAATTTCATTATATTTTTTATTAAATTCTTCCTGTTTTGTTCTTTTCAAAACATAAAAATCGTTATTTATATATTTAAATGGATACAACTTTTGTTTAACCTCTGTTATATTCATACCAGCGTCTTCAATTAAAATAAAATCATTATCTTTAAATGATTCTAAAGCTATTTTAGAACATTCATTATTAATAGAAGCTGTTAAATAATATGCAATGTTATTTAATTTATTCATCTTTACTTTCCTGTAATTGTTTTTCAAATAATAATTTTGCTTCTTCAGGAAATAAAATCTTTAAAAAATTATTCTTTATTAATTTATTTCTTTCAGTCTTTGTTAAACTTTCAAATGTTCTATCTTTAAATTTTTCTTTTGCTGTTTCTAATTTCTTCGCATCTCGTTTCTCTTTTAATATTTTCTTTTTTTTATTTTCTCGTTTTTCAAGCAAATTTACACAATAGTCATATGTAATAACTTTATCTTTACTATAAATTTTCATAAATTTTTCTTTAGCATTTTTAAAATTGGGAAGTTCATCTAAATTTAATTCTTTCTTTGATAAGTTTTTTAAAATATCTGTAATAGAATTTTCAATATAATCAGGAAGTTTTAAAAGATTAATTATTTCATATCTTAATTCTTCATCTTGCTTTGTATCATGTGCTTTGTCAACAATTATATTGTCCGAAATATCACCTAATCTTACCTTATCGGCTATAACCTTTAGAGGATTATCAATCTTCTCATACATGCCTTTTGAACCGTTACATTTTTTATTTATGTTAAAAATACGAACATTTTTGTAGAACGCCAATTGATAAAGGTCTTTATCCCCCGTTACGATAACAACTTCATCATCTTTAAAATATCTGCAACATACGGCTAAAATATCGTCGCATTCCGAGTTCCATTCTCTTATAAACTGAAAATTTGTAGCTTTTGCTAACTTATCATTGACTTCATTTAATTTCTTAAATTGTTTATCCCAATCAATTAATTTATGTTTTTCTCTATCATCTGCTCTTTGAGCCTTATAATAACCAGCAATGGACTTCCTCCAACTACGACCTTCAAGTGCAACTATAATCTTTGTATCTTTATCTACACCTATTTTTTTCAGACAACTTAATAAACTACTAAAATAAACAGCATGAGGAGGCATTATAAAATTATCAGATTTAGATTCTATTTTTTCAATAGTTTGTCTTTCAAAACTAAACACTGTCGGAAAGAACAAACCGCTTGAGTCTATTGCAATTACTTTATTCTTCATAAATGAAAATCCTTAATATACCATTCTATATCGTTATAAAACAAATTTGCCATTTTACAAAATGTTCTTGTTAAATACATTGGAAATATAAAAAATTTTAAAATTACTTTACCCAAAATTTCCACCATTTTTTTTTATAATCAGAACAATCATTTTTTAAATTAATTTCTGATATTTCTGTGTTTCTAAAATAACTCACATCATATTTTTTTTGAAAATTCTCTTGTAAAAAATAAAACACAAAATTTTCTTTTTAAATCTTTTATAGAATAACACCACTTACAATTTTTACAATAAACTTTTTTCATCAATTATTCTCCTCAATTATAAAATTCACATATTCTAATTTATAAATTTTTTCTATAATATCATTAAAATATTTTTCATAAACAGTTACATATCTTTCTCCAATATAAATTTTATCTTTTGAATATAGACACCATAGATTATTATTTGTGTTGTTTGTTTTAATGATTAGATTCTTCATCTTATTTTCCTTTAAATACGTCTGTTATTAATGTTGGATAATCATTTAGTTCTTGTGGCAATAGATATTTAGCTACATCTATTTTGGTTTGAATAATTGCTACTAAATTCCATAATAAAGCTGATGCATGGTCTTCATCTTCCAACTTATCTAAATATTTATATAAGTGTCGCATAGCAGAATTGTAATATCTACTAACTGGTTGTCCTTTTCTCCAATTATGCTCATTATATTTTTTCGCTCCGTTTTCATAATGCTGTGCTAATCTAATATACATTTGAAAATAACCAATATTTTCTTTTTCACTAACAATCCAACAAATTAAATCCATTGCTTTATAAATTAAATCTAAGTTATCATCTCTATTTTTAACAAATGTAGAATATTTATGTAAAGATTTAGATAATTCATTTGTTAAACTATTATAGCTATCTCGACAATTATAATTTGGAGATTGAATATAATTTATTAATCCAACAATAGCCTCTCCAGCAATTAAATGAGGTTTACCTTTATTTTCATCACTATCTCTTTGACTACCTGTATTAAATTCTTGTCTTTTACCAGAATCTTGAACTTTGTAAAACTTTTTCATTAATCACTCACTTTCTCGTATTCATAACCTTTTGCTATGTTCTTATTAAAGTATGAACCACTTGATTCTGCAAAAATCATACCTAATACATCAATATAATCAACACATTTATATTGATAAACTGCTCCTCTTTTAAATTCAACAGTTAATAATCTTTTTTGAATATCATAAGATATAGATTTTAATGTGCTACTTTCAAGATTTATTTTTTTCATTTTATCTCCAAAGTTTATAATTTTCTTTTATATAATCTATTAATTCTTTAACACAATTATTTCCAGAAAATATTTTTCCACCAGATGCTCTAACCATATTTACTAAAGAAGAATTTGCATCAGTAACAGTATCATCGGGAAGCAATAATAAAATTGGAATATTAAAAAGATAACATGTATGAATTTCTTTAATAGTTCCCACAGTTTTTACATTTTTTTCTATATAAGCAATTATAAAATTGCTTCTAAGAACAGCTTGATAATCTCCCCAATGATTTAAATCATCAATTGTGTTTCCATATCTTAAAAAATCATTTCTAATAGCTCTCATAATTTCTATTTTATCATAGCTAGGCGTTATGTCACCCCACCATATAGCATCCATCTCATCATCAAATTTATCAAAATGGCCTGCCTTTTTTAAATTTTTAATATATTGATTAGCAAGTTGACAATCTTTTCCTGTTTTTTGTCCTTCTCTTTCAACTGGGTCATATATCCCAAATGATGGATGAATAAGCTCTTTTTTAATAATATCCTTATGAGATTCTTTTTCTAAATCTTGAACAGTTTTATTATGTTCAATAGCTGAAACTAAATATGTTGTTAATATTAAATTTTGACCTTTCATAATTTTTCCTTTTTAAATGTTACACATCAGAATTTTTAATTAATTTTTTCACTTCTTTTTCAGTCATTAAATTTCTCCAAAGTTTGAAATATAGCTTCTGTTTCGTTTTCAATTTTTCCTCTATTAGCATTAAAAGCGTCAATACATTTTTGTAAAATTTCAATGGGAATATTTTTTGGTCGAGCCACATATCCAATAAAAGATAATGCTAAAAGTTCTGCTCTGTCCTGATTAGAAAGAACATTCCAATCTTTCGGAGTAAATAATATTTTAATCATTTCATTATATTCTTTTTCAATCATTTTTAATCCTTATTATAATTAATAATATCTTTTATTTCAGAAATTATTTCGATTACTCTTTTAGTTTTCATAACTCTACATGAACTTATATATACAGGATGAAATTCTCTTCCTGAATCAGTTTCTTCAACAGTATTTAAAATCTGAAAAAACTCAGTTAATAATTCATGTAAATTATTTTTATTTTCCTTTGAAAATATTTTCATATAATTTTTAATTGTCACATCACAACAATGAACACAGTAACGAATATCCTCAAAACTCCAACCAAGTTTACACATTTGTCTTAATTTTCTTTTTTCTTGATTATTCACTTAAACGTCTCCATTTTCAAAAATTTTTTCATCTTCATAATTATTAATTTCTTCATCATAACTATGCATAATTTGTAATAACATTTTATAATCTATACCAATTCTACGTTTAATTTCTTTATAACATCTCACTAAACAACCAGTCATATCATTATATTTTTGATAATTGGGAGAAGAACCTAAAAATTGTTCAACAAAAATAAAAATATCATTATTTAATTTTATCTGTTCTTGATTTGAATCAAAATCTATATATTTAACATTATAAAATATTTGATAATTTAATTCTCCAGCATTTCTAGCTCTATCGCCATTCTGTAATGCTTCTCTACGACCATCATTTGATTTTATATATGGCATTGTTTATCCTTTCTATAACTGAATTTGCAATATAGTTCGATCTTTTAATATTTATATCTCCAAGTAAATCCTATAGCAGTTTTACTTTTTTGTTTGCAACAAGAACTAATATTAGAAACAGTAGTGTTCATTACTTTACTTACTTGCGTTAAACTTTCCCATTCTCTAATAAAATTTCCTTCTAAATCAAATTGCAAAACTGGCTTTTTTCTATCTTTACCTACATTAGATTCAAACTCAATAAATTGACAATTTTCAAAAATATAATTATCTTTTGGATTAATTCTATCTATACTTGGTCTTTTTAAATCCCAATAATTATCTCTTATCATTAATTTTTTTATTTCCTCTTTTGTGAGTAGATTTTGTATACCTTTAGCTCCATATCTTTCATAACAGGTATTATTAACATTATTACATCTTTGATTTAAATTTTCCCAAACTCTTATCCAAGGATATTGTTTTCGATAAATATTTTTTTTCAAATTAATAGAGATTCTGTTCTTTTTTCTATATTTCTTTTGCTGTTTTAGCAATTTTGATCGATTTTTTTGATAATATTCTCTATTATACATTATATTTTTCAATATTTCTTAATTCAAAACTAATTTTTAAAAGTTTATGTAAATCATCGTTAAAAATATGAATTATTTTATTTGCGTGTTTAACAAATTCTTTTCTCTTTTCTTTTAATTCAATATCTGTATCTAATTTTTCATAATGACGTTCTAAAATAGTTACTAGATCTCCTGTTATTTCTAAATAACGACGATAAACATCAATAATTTTTTGACTATCTCTAAGCATTTAATCCACCAATTCAAATTCGGATACAATTTTTTTATCATAATTAGGCAATCTTACTTCATATGCTGGCAACTCATCAGCAAACATTCCTAACGTGCTTATATCATATGTTTGTAAAATCATTGCTGATTCTCCGCCAATTTTAAGTTTTACAATATCTTTTCTTTTATATCTCATTTTATATTTTCCTTTTGTTTTTATTTTGTAAATAAGTTAAAGAAATACTTAACATAAATACTAATACTAAAAGTAAAATTTCTGAGGTTGCAAAAACTAATTGTTCATTATAGTAAATAGTAAAATATGTCATTTTATTATCCTAGCGTGTGAATTTGAAATTTTAATTTTGAATCATGACATTGTTTATCTAATTTATATTGAAGTTTTTTCAAAATATTTTCATACATTTTACATTCGTGTATAACATGACTATGACAACTTACTAAATAATAATGTTGATATTCTTGTAAAATATTTACTATATCTTTTTGTAAAACTTTTAATTCTAAAATATTAAATTCATCATGTTTCATGTTATATTCTCTTTTTGTTTTAATTTTGCTATATATGTTTTTACGTCCGAATCCTGTTCAGAAGCTAAAGCTTCATTAATATTTTTACCATCTTTTCTTACTTTCTGTATTGCTTTAACCGTTGATTTTAATGCTTTAGAACCAATTCCTGCAACAGCTTCAATAACTCTTCCAAAAATAAATCCTAATGCCGATGGACATATAAACACTAATGCTATTGCAATCCAAAAGAAATAACCAGTTAAATGATCAAAAAATTGAATAATTTTTTCTTTTAAAGATAATTTTCTTTCCTTTTGCTCATAATTACTAGCATACGAATAATATCCTCTGGAACAATAAATAACATTGCCATTTTCATCGACATTCATTTCTCCTTTACAAACAACTTTAACTTTAGATTGTTCAGTTTGTTGTGGCAAACTACTCTTAAATGATTTAAAAGGAGATACTAATGTTTTAACCAAAGAACATCCAGTTAAAAGAAAACAACTTAATAATATAATAATTAATTTTTTCATTATATTTTCTCCAATTTATCTTCTGAAATCCAAATTTTAATTTTTTGATTTACATACTTATTTATTGCTTTATGTGCCTTTAAATAATATTCATATTTATTTGATATATCAAATTTATAATCAATCACAATACCTTTAATTCCTTCATAAAATCCAGATTTAATTTTCACTTTATCGCCAAATTTTAAATTCATTTCTTTTCCCTCTTTCTATAAGTATAACACATAAATTTATGCTTTGTCAAGATTATCCTGTTCTATTTGCAAGCATTTTGAACATTTACCAAATACAATTAAACAAGCAACATTTATTAAATTTTCAGAATAAAAATCAACTTTACATATTTTACATTTCATGATTTTCCCTCTTTGCTCTTTGTGGGTTATATTAAAAATACCTTAACTGCACTTCTTTTCCTGTTTCATGTTTCTCCTGCATAATAAATATTGGAACAGCAAATTGTTCGTCCAACTTTTGTTTCAACTTCTCAAGTTGTTCTAAATTTATTGTCCTATATTCATCATTGGGTTTAGAATATGTCGTTTCACTCATGGTTACTCTCCTTTATCCTCTTTATTCTTTATAACTTCTTTCATCATACGAGAAATTCCATCTTTTCCTTTATATTCATGAACACCATTTTCATCAATTTCATCTCTAATAAACTCGCCATTTTTCATTTCACCAAGAACTTTAATTTTTCCAGGATGATCATTCATATATTTACCAATAGCTTGTTGAAAATTTATATTAAATTTTAACATAGATTGTTTAATTTTAATTATATCTTCTTTTGATAGATTAGAAAAATCTAAGAAGTAGCTCATTTTAAAAGCCTTCTTTCTTTAAATGTATGTACATTTTTGCAAGAGCATTAGAGAGTTTTTTATCTTCAAAAGTTATAACACTTTTTTTATTGTATCTAAAATCTATATTATCAAAATAATATCTCATTAAAACAGTGAATTCAGCAGAATTTTTATGAATTTCAATATTAAATAATATTTCTTTTAATATCTCATCAGAAGTTGGAGCTGGATAATTTCTTCTAATATCAGATTTAAAATCTTTTAAACACCAATCATCATTTCTTTTAAAATAATAATAACTACATTGTGAATAATTATATTTTTTTTAACTCTTTTGCTATTTCTAAATCAACACAATATTCTTTCATCATTATTCTCCAAAATCTATTAAACTTTTTTCTAATTGTTTATAACATTTCTCAAAAGAAATGTAACAAAAACAACTTCCCATTGAAGAATTATCTTCAAATTCTATGTTATATCTATATAGAATTTGTGGTTTATAACATTTGTCGATAATAATTCGCTTAATTTCTTTTATATTTTATCCTTCCTTGCAAAACATAACAATAATACCAATAATTAACATACATATTACACTAAATGTTTTCATTTTATTTCTTCATTTAGTTAAGTATAACATATAAAACTACTCTTTGTCAATAAAAAATTGATATATTTTAAATATTTTTATAATAATTGCATATATAATTAGAATTATTAGAATAGTTAGAATAATTAGACTTGTTTTTATATACTTTAAAAATGTTATTAGATATGCTTCTACAATGGGTTGTAATCGCTTCAGGATTGCTCTCACTGCAATTTCTCCTTTAAACTATACCAATATACTATATTTTTGAAAGAAAGCGTTTTCTCGCACGTATTTTTGTGTCTTATCAATCGAAATTAAAAAGCATTTAAATTAGCAAAAACTTTAGTTTTTGAACAAGAAAATCTTTGATTTTCGAAGTTAAATTTTTATGTAGTGTAATAGTTTAGTACTTCTTATTATTTATTTCTTATTTTACTATATTATAGCGTATCAAAATGATACGCCTGGACTTACTCAAAATGATACGCTTGGACTTATTTAAAATGAACATTAGAATCTTGATATTTATATCCATTTAAATAATATCTATCAGCAGAACGATATCCACCATGTAAATAGAAATCTCTCTTTACATTTATATATTTTTTATCTATAAGTTGTTGTTTAGCTTTACGAATTGTGGATAATCCCATATTTGTTTCTTTTTGAAAATCTTCAATATGTTTATAAAAACCATCACCATGTCTATTTTTTAATTTACACATATAAATATATAAAAGTTGAGAGCTTTTTTTCATTTTTTTAAATTTACCCTCATCTAAGATATTATGAGGAACAAAAAATTGATTGATTACTTTTTCATTTTTCATTTTATTCCTTTCTTAAATTTAAATTTTTTAACTGCAACATCTATAATTTCATGTGGCTCAAGAGATAAGTATTCCTCAGTCATTTTAATATCCCAATGTCCCATCATTTCTTGTACTCTTTTTAAATCAATGCCTTGTTGTAAACAATGATGGGCAAAGGAATGTCTTAATTGGTAACTATGAAGATGTTTTTTATAATTTAACATTTCATTTAATTGTAAAAAGATATATTTAATATAGGGTAATTTAATATTAAATAAAGATTCCCTCTGTGTTTCTTCACATATTTTTTTTAATTCAGATTGTAATCCTGAAACTAATAAGGTTATTCTATCTTCTTTATCTTTTGTGTTTCTAACAGTGATCCAATTATTTTTAAAATCTAAATCTTGTTTTTTTAAATTAACAATTTCACAAGGTCTTAATCCAGAACAAAACATTAATCTAACAATTAATTTTCTTTTTTCTGGGTCTTTAAAGATATAATCAAAATAAGGTAATATTTCTGTTTCTAATTCTTTTAAAGTTAAAAAAGATTTTTTTGTTTTATTAGATCTCTTTTGTTTAGGAAACTCAATATCTAATTTTATAAATTTAGCATAATGTTTTAATGCGTTCATATATCCGTTAAAGGTATGAGCTTTTAATTTTTTATCAACACATAATGCGAGAAAATCATTTACAGTTTTTTGAGTAAATTCTCTATATGTATCAAAAAATAGATTTATTCTACTTAGATATTGAATCTGTGTATTTTTTGAATTAACATGTAATTTCAAATAATTTTTAAATTCATCTAACTGCATTTTCGTTCCCTCTCTTATTATCAAAGTCATTAGCAACTTCGTTTAATATTAGCATTAATTGAAAAGGGCAGATTACATCTTCATATTCTTCTTGATGAAATTGTCGTTTATTTTTCATTCTATTTAATGCTTCAATTAAAAATAAGGATGTTTTATTCATTGTTTTATCAGAATAAAATTTTAAATCGAATATTGATAATAATGACATTATTTACTCCTTATCTAATACAATTAAAATTAATATAATTAATAATATTTCTATACCCATTTTTAAAACTCCTCATGATAATTTATTTTTCTAATCCTTCTAATAATATCTTTCCTTTTTCTGTAATTTTTCTTTTATTACTTATAGTTATTAACTCTTGATTAATGAGAAATGGTTCAATCTCAAATTCATATGTTTTAGCTTCGACTCTTAAATATTTTGACAAAGAATTTTTGCCAGCGCCTCCAGATAATCGAATGTATTTTAAAAGTTTAATATCTCGTTCTGTTAAACTATTATGAACTATGTTATTGTTTATTTTTATCTGTTTCCAATCTTTAATATAGATATATTCTCTTATTAAACTCAATCCTATTCGAGGTGTTTGTCTACAATTTTTTGCTATATTCTTTAATATCTCGTTCGAAACTGTTTCGGTATCATATTGTTTTGCATTAAATTGTTCAAAAATTTTAATTAATTCATTCTCTGTATAATCATTCAATTCAATTTGTAAAGGAAATCGTTGCACTAATGCTGATAAATTTTCTGATAAATTTCCTTTATGAGTTGTGGCAAAGAACATACTAAAAGGTTTAATTTTTTTGCCGGTGATTTTATATTCTTCTAATATAGGAAGCAAGAATGTGCCTATTTTATTTGTAATTCTATGTGCTTCATCAAGAAATAAGATTCCGCCCGCACACTCAACTATCTTATCAACTAATTGCTGTTCACTTTTAATTTCGCCAGCAGTACATGTAACAAATTTTTTATCAAGCATATTCGCTAATATATTTGCAAACACAGTTTTTCCACAACCCGATGGTGCTGATAAAAATGTATTGGGAAAATTATCATTATATTTCTGACACCCTTCAATATAACACAATGCTCTTTGTTTTGCTGTGTTTTGACCGATATATTCATCAAATGAATCGGGTCTATATGAAGTGTTTCCTTCTCCTTCTTCAACATTTGAAGTATTTAAAATTTCAGGTTTCAAAACAATTTCTAAAGGAGATTGTTTTTCATCTTCTGTGATAACTTTAGAATTATTTTCAACTTCATAATTAATTTGATTGCATAATTCAGTAATAAAATTCATAGCATTTCCTTTCAAATAATTTCAAATCCAAGCACTCTAGCTTTTCCATCTTCTCTTATAACAGCACAACCCCAGTCTTTTATTTTAACTTTTACTTTTGTATTTCCTTTAGGAAAAACACCAAAACCAAAACTGTTTTTAACATCTTCTCTCATATCTATATGCCAATCTCTATAATATATATTTTTCTTATATTGAGTAGGTTTAATTATGCCTCTACCTAATTTATCATGATTTCTATAAGCATATATATATGTTTTATTATATTTTAAATTATATTTTTTGGCATATTCTTTTACTTTTTTTCTTTTTTGGATAATATTTTTCTTTTTATGAGCATCATTATATGTTTTAATATCAACTTTATCTTGAAACTCTCTGATAAATTCTTCAGATAAATTTTGACACATTGAAATATTATTCCAATCAACTTTATCTTGAAACTCTCTGATAAAAGGTTCAGATAAATTTTGATACATTGAAATCCGATTCCAACTAACTTTATCTTGAAACTCTTTGATAAAAGGTTCAGATAATTTTTGATATATTGAAATATTATTCCAATCAACTCTATTTTTAAATTCTCTGATAAATTCTTCAGATAAATTTTGATATCTTGAAATCCGATTCCAATCAACTTTATCTTGAAACTCCTTTATAGTGCAATTTAAATTTAATTCTTTTATTATTTTTTCAATTTCTTTTTTAATCATTTTATTCTCCTTTTATTTATAAAATAAATGATTTCCAATTTTAATTGTAAATACTTGATGCCAACTTCTTTTTTTCTCATTGATAGTTTTAAAGAAAATTGCTCCATTTGTAATATCATCTAATTTCATTATATTTGCGGTTAATCTATCTGCTATTTTTCCACATTGATTATAAAGTTCTTCTCTATTAGAAGCAATATATCCATAAAATTGATTTTTCTGTTTAACCACTTCATAAGGGGTTATATTATATTTTCTACTTCTGTTCGCTATTACATTTGCTACTGCATACATTCCAACTTCGCCTTCGCCACATGCTTCTGCACAGATTACAGATGCAACTACTTCATTAAGAGTATAACTTCGTTCTGCATTTACTATTGATAAAAGTATAACATATATAATATTAAAAATCAAGAGCATGAATATAATTTTTTTCAGTTTAGTTCCAACCATGACTAATCTCCAATCTAATTGTCCATTTATTTTTTAATTTATAAATAGATAATCTAAATACTCCTAATTTATATTCTTTATGAAAATATTTATTCATAATTTCATTCTTTTGTAAAATTCTTTAGATTTTTTCATTTTATTTTTCCCAACTTTCTACATTACCATCAATTACTTTAAAAAGTGGATGAGGTTTTAAAAATACAAAAGGGAATATGCCCCTGTCACTTGATAAATGAAGATTTTTATTATTATTATTCCATTTATTAAAATTTCTTTTATATAACTTATTTTGTAAATGATTAAATTCATAAATTAATTGACCTTTTGTAACTGTTAATTTTAATTTAGAGTAATATCCAGAGATTTTATTTATATCAAAATCATAACTTCTATTATTAGCTTCTTCCCAAATATAAAATAAATATGTTTGTATATATTCATAAGGATTTTTAATTATTCTAAATTCGTCTATACAATTTATTTTCGTGGAAGGGCAATTTTTAAATCTCTTTAATTGAGGATGATTATAATAAGGAGTTTTAATTTTTCCTTTACCATTACATTTAGGACAATCATTATATTTTACGTTATCTTTAGCTTTATCAATTAATCCCCATCCTACTCCTTCACATCTAGGACATTCAGTATATTCTCCTTTTAATAATACACTTTGAGCTAATAAACTTTCACGCCATAAAGCAATTAAACCTTTAGTGTCTAAATATTTTGGATGTAGCGACCATAAACGCATTATTATTTCTCCTTTCTTATTTAATTTGTTCAATTTCAATTGCTCTTAT
>JGI10211J14876_10000128_pt1 | contig 28648 bp, 32 predicted proteins | sample Etolagsediment_FD_14876 | JGI IMG/M metagenome (IMG submission 14876)
GATAATGATTGGTTTGATGGTGGTACTTATTTGACTACATCCAGAGACGGTGGTGTTCAAATAACCGCATCGGCCGACGTAAATGGACCTGCTTTATTTTTATATAGACCGTTTAATACACAAGTTGGATTTCAGATCGGGAATAGTGCTACTACATATGCATTACGTGCATCGACTGATGAATTTGTAATTGATGCTGATGTTAATAATGTACTTCGTATATACAAAAATTCTAATGCCAATAATCTTGTTATTTCTGGGTCTGGTGTTACCATTGGAGCAAATTCCGTAAATACTGATACGTTTACTGTAAATCAAGATAAATTAATATTCACATCTACACCAAACACCGAATTACAACTAACCGGTTCATTCAGACAAACTGGAAGTCAAATTATAACTTTTGAACATTTACCAAACGAAGCACCCAAACCAATTGGCTTTGTTTTATATGATTATAATGGAACTGGTAATCCAAAATATCGTCTATACTATACTGGTTCTGATGCAATACCTGGGTTATTAGGCCTTCAAAACTTGAATTATTGGAGACTTGAAAATAATCAACTTACATCATCACTTTCTATTGTATTGAGTGGAAGTGATCCGAATGGGCAGATTTTTGTTGAAAACTTATATCAAAACTCATCAGTTGAACCTGATACAGATGGGTATCCAGTTGTTTACTATGAAACTAGTTCTGGTCAACTTGTTAGACAAGCCGCAGCTGGTACTCAACGTATTTTGTCAGCCGAACGCGTAACTGCAACATACCCATCTAGTGTAACTACAACACGTCGTATTACAAATAAAAATATAGAAATTGTAAATGGTTATTTTGCAATAACTGGTTCTGGTGGATTAAAAACTATATCTGATGTTGAAATCACAGGTTCTTTGAATGTTACTGGTAGTGTAAATCTAAACTCACCCATTATAGTAAGTTCTAGTAACAATACTATGGGATTTGATGTAGAGGATATTTTTATAATCAAAAATTCAAATGATACCTTACTCAAAATAAAAAATTCAGGGTTGTTGGTTTTAAAAAGTTTTGAAACAGAACCCACTGCTGAAGAAGGCGCTATTTACTACAATTCTTCAAGTTTTGAATTTTTCTTGGGAGTGGGTCAATAAAAAAAACTTCCTATATTTATAATAGGAATTATAATGAAATTAATATAAAAAAGAGTATAAATTATGGCAACTTGGAAAAAAATAGTAGTATCTGGTAGTAACATATCACAATTAAACAATGATGTTTCATATCTTACACCAGCCGCAGCAATAAATTCAATTAGAGCATTTGCAACTGCATCATTTAATGGAACTGAATTATTAGCAGATAGTTGGCGGGATAATCTAACATTTGCATCATCATCTGGAACTGGTTTAAATATATCGGCTGATGCTGGTAGTGATACTTTAACTTTTAGTTTAGATACAATTCCAAATTCATCTTTGGAAAATTCCACTATTAGTGGAAAGGCTTTGGGAACTAATTTAGATAACTTAACCGTTGACAACGATACCTTACAGTTAAATAGTGGTACAACCTATAATGGTAGCGCCGGTAGAACAATAAGTATTAAAGATGGTGGTGTAGACACCGCCGCAATTGCGGATTCATTAGGTACACTTGGTGAAAACAGTTTTACAGGTTCATTTACGGGTTCATTTGTAGGTGATGGTACTGGTTTAACTAACATATCAGCCGATACTCTTGCAAATTCGTTAACAGATGGTAATGGTATAAATGACTTTACTTTTGATGGTAGTTCAGCCCAAACTGTTAGTGTTCAAGTAGATGGAACAACTTTAACAGTAGGTGCAGGTGGAGTTAAAGTAAGTAATGATGGTATTACGGCAACCCAAATAAATACCTCTGTAGCTGGGACTGGATTAAGTGGTGGTGGTGGAACCGCTTTGTCTGTCGATTATGGAAGTACATCAGGAACGGCAGTAGAGGGCGACACAACAATTACCATAAATGGTACTACCAATGAAATTGATATTACAGGAACCGTTGCTCAGGCACTTGGTGGAACACCTTCATATACCATTGGACTCGCAGATTCAATTGCAGGTAATAGAACATTCCAAAACAATGTTACCATAACTGGCGATTTAACTGTAAATGGAACTACTACAACATTAAATACAAACAATTTAAATGTAGAAGACCAATTTATATACGCGGCTTCTGGTTCTAGTACCGTTGATGGTGGTTTACTTGTACAAAGTGGTTCTACTACTGGGCAGGGTTCTGCAATTTATCATGATGGAACCGATGAAAGATGGTCAGTAGCAAAATCCGTGGCAGCAAACGCTACATCAGTTACAGCATTACAATATCTTGTTACTGCTAAATTAGAAACTTCTAATCCAACTGCCGGGGAGGGGGATTATGGTATAGGGGAGGTTTGGATTAACACCTCTACTGAAGATATCTTTATAAGAACTGCATAAAAATGGCTGTAAATTTTAATGGTGGCTTTCAAAAAGGTAAACTCATAGATAGAAATGTTTTTACTGTCGATGAAATTGTGTTTCTTTTAACTTATTTGGGAGATTCAACATTTAAAGTTAAAGATATAGAAACCCTAACATTAATCATAACAAAGTTGCAGAATGAATATTTAAGAATGACTAAAAACTCATAAAATATGTCATGGAAAAGGATTATAACTTCAGGAAGTTCAGCAGAACTAAATGGATTGATAACTACCGCAAACATTACATTATCAAATGCTTCAATTGTAGGTGATACTACATCTACTCCATTACTAAAAGTAGATACAGACCAATTTGCATTTGTATCATCATTTGATGAAGATGCAGGTCTTTCTTTTGCTAACATAGGGGGAGACCCTTATTTTACATTTACTAATTTTTCTCAAACTCCTATTATAAAACTTGGTGTTAATAACAACTCCTACACATTTGTAGGTGCAATATCGGCATCAATATTTTCAGGTTCATTTGTTGGAGATGGTAGTGGATTGACCAATCTACCTGGTGGAGGTGGTGGCGGAGGTAGTGATACAGATTGGTATGAAGGTGTTGGGTTTATTACATCATCCAATGATGTACAAATCACTGGTTCTTTATCTATAACTGGTTCTAGGTTAACATCTAATCCAGTATCACTATCCATTTCATCAAATACGGCATCTTTAGATTGTACTGATGGTAATTTTTATACATTAACATTAGCTTCATCTGCAGACACACATTTAGATATAACGAATCCAATTGGGGGTCAAACAATCAATGTGAAAATCACACAACCTGCAACCGTTGGTACAATTAGTTTTAGTAGTAATGTTAAATTTGCCGGTGGAATTGCATATAGTGCATCTGCCGTAGCAAATGCCGTTGATATAATTTCACTTATTACATTTGATAGTACTGATGTATTTTTAACATCTATAAAAGATTTTTCATAATGTTTTCTCCTGTAGGATTTTTACAATTAGATGTTGTTAAGACAAATTTATTGTGGTGGGTAGATTTTAGTGACCCAACTTCGTATCCAACCACAGGTACATCTGTTATTAACTTAACAGGTGGTTCAAATGGTACTATCCAAAATACACCAGTTTATAGTTCTGATTTTGGAGGTACCATGAATTTTGATGGGGTAGATGATTATGTTGATTTCGGAGATACTACATTTCAAGATGGGGCTCCGGCATTTACCATTCATACCGCTGTTAGACCCGGCTCATCTGCAATTTTATCGGCAGGTGATGTTTCAATTGTTCGTAAATTTACAGCGGGAGCACAAACATTTTCATTAGGTGGGCCAGGCGGTGCCTCTCAACCATACGCGTCTGTAAGAACTCTTATTCGTGGTAATTTAGGGTTCTTAAACAGCCACTCATCCCCAAACATGTTAGCACTTGATACGTGGGTTTTTGTAACTAGTAGATGGAATGGTGATAATAGTATGACATATTTTAAAAATGATGTTGATTGGGGGGTTGGTGTATACAACACCAGACAAACCCCAGGTGTATTAAACAATTCACTTGAACATTTAACAATTGGAGCCAGATATAATAACAATAGTGAAGATAGATTTTGGAATGGTGATATAGCATTAATTATGTTTTATGATAGAGCATTAACCAATGAAGAGATATTACACAATTATAACACAATTAAAACTAGATATATGTTATGAATTTAAATACATTTTCAAATAGAAATTATATGATTATCAGTTCATCTGATGTTCCAAACATTGATTTTAGTGAAATTTTACAAGAAAGNGCAGATACACTTAGGCGTTCAGTAGATGGTAATACAGTTGTTGTAAAGTGGGAATCCGAATCAATTCCAAATAGTATAGATGCTTTAACAACCAAAGATGGTCCATATAATCATGAAGAAATTTCTATAATAATGGTAGGTGATAATTGGATGTTTCCTTGATATTTATATATAAAATTATACTAAGAGAATAAATAATGATTTCAATTTATAAATTGTTAGAGAATGTGGTATCTGAAGGTGTATATGACCCAGGTATTTTAAAAGCAATTTTTCTCGCAGGTGGTCCTGGTAGTGGTAAAAGTTATTCAGTAAACCAAATATTTGGAGTTGATAATATAATGAAGGGCACAAGTGCTCTTGGATTGAAAGTTGTCAATAGTGACCCTGCATTTGAACAACAGCTAAAAAAGGTTGGTGTTAGTCCAAAAAAATTAGGTCAAATGACTGATAAGATTTTCCAATACTACACTACACGCCCAGATTCACCTCGTGCTAAAGCAAAACAAACGGTCAAAAAATTACGTGCTATGTATGAGTCTGGAAAATTGGGACTTATTATTGATGGTACTGGTAAAGATTATGCTAAAATTGAAAAGGACAAGAAAAGACTTGAAGAGTTGGGATATGATATCGCAATGGTATTTGTTAATACAAGTTTACAGGTAGCACTACAGAGAAATGCAAACCGTGATAGGTCATTACCTGAAGATTTGGTTGAGAAGGGATGGCTAGATGTTCAAAATAATATAGGAAAATTTCAATCTCTTTTTGGAAATGATATGATAATAGTAGATAATAGCGAGGCCGGCGATTTCAACAAAATGCACGCAAAAAAGATTCGTGCGGCAGAAAGGTTTGTAAAATCACCAGTTAAAAACCCAATTGGTAAAAAGTGGATTGAAAATGAACTAAAATTAAGGAAAATTGATACAAAATGAACTTAGGCGAATATATAGCTTATCAATTATTAGAAGTAGAGTTATCTGGTGATATAAAGCACATTGTTGCATTGTATCCTGGTAGATTCCAACCAATGGGCACTCATCATGCAAAAACATATAAATGGGTTGAATCTAAATTCGGAGATGCGTGGGTTGTTACAAGTGATAAAGTTCAATTACCAAAGTCGCCTCTAAACTTCAATGAAAAGAAAAAAATTATCAACAAACACGGAATCAGTAAAGTAGCTAAGGTAAAAAATCCATACCAAGCAGTAGAAGTATTGAGTAAATATGACCCTAAAACAACTGCGGTAGTATTCATAGTTGGTAAGAAAGACCAGGAACGCCTTGGTGGTAAATTCTTTCGACCGTGGCGCGGCGTGGCTGAAGTTGGATACCGAGATGGTGCTTATACAATGATTGCACCTCATATATCCTTAAACATACCTGGTGTGGGAGAAATGTCGGGCACAACGATTAGACAAGCTCTTTCTCAATCCCCTGATGGACCTGAATCTAAGAAATTATTCAAGGGTATCATGGATTGGTATGATGCTGGTATCCATAAAATGATATCTGGCAAACTAATGGTGAACGATATAATTGAAAAGTTTATAAATAACTCAGACTTTACAGATACATTACATGAAGCCTCCGTTACTAGTATTTCTCAAGCTGGCGATGTAGATGATGGTCCACAAACTTGGTATAAAAATCAATCTTCTTATAAGAGTGCCACAAAATCTATAGCCGACCGACTTGGTATGAAAGTTCTTAATTATCTAAGTGGTGATGGTGATTTTGAAGCTGAGTTAACTAGATATCAACATATAACTAGGTCACCCAGTACATTTCCAGCCGGCGTACAAGGTAAGACAACTACAATTAACCAAGATGACTTATCTACAAAGACGGCATATAAAGTTTGGAAACGATATATTCAAAACATAGTTAGGTCGGTTGGTATGCAATTTCTGGATTATTTAGGAGCTGAATACTCTATAGATGTAGATGAACCAAATACAGAATTAGATGATTTATTAGGTGAGGGTCTTTTAGTAGAGACTCCAGATGAGGATGTTGGTAAAGTTCAATGTATGGTGTGTGGGTGTATGATGAAACAAATTCAATACAGACATTTAAAATATAGTCATAATGGTATGACTATGCCGGAATATAAAGATAAATACCCAAATGCACCACTTATATTAGACTCCGCTAAAAACACAGGTAATAAAAATCCGATGGCTAATCCCATTGTTAGGGAAACGCATAAAAAAAGTGTAACCACAGATGAATACCGAGAAAACCAAAGAATTGGTTCTACTGGCAGAATCGCAAGCGATGAAACTAAGAAAAAAATGTCTGAAAATAATGCGATGCATTCTTCTGAAAACAGAAAAAAGGTATCGGATGGTGTTCGAAAGGCATATGAAAAAGACCCATTATTGAGAGAAAAACGATCGGTGACTGGTAAGAAATATGGGTTTGGTAATAGTAAAACTCAAGATAAAATAGCTGAAGTTAGAGGTAGTAAACGGGGTGATGAGCGTGATGAATTTGAAAGATATCAAGAATTGGTTAGAATACTTTCAAATAAAAATTATCAAACATACTTCAAAGAAATACCAAATGCTAAAAAGCGGAGTAGAGATTATCATTTGGACCACAAATTTTCAATATCAGAAGGATTTAGAAGAAATATTCCAGTCGAAATAATTTCTCATTATTCAAACTTTGAAATCATGCATGGTCGATTGAATGAGAGTAAGGGAACTAAATCATCAATATCATTACGAGAATTAATTTTTGATATAGAATCATCCAATCATCCAATTGGACCCCGTAATATCAAGCAATTACTCACTTGCGGTGGGGCTTACGGACACATGCGACATCCGTTCGATGACAACAATCTAACTTTTGGTGATATAAAGAACATTATTAGATTATCTCTTCAAGGTAATCTAAGTATGGAAAAGGTAACTACTGAAAAATGTATATCTGGAGATAGTATATTATTTCTTGAAACGTTGGGGCCTACTAAAATTAAGGATGTAGTTGATGGTGATTTGGATGATGCAGTGTTAGCGTATAATAGTCAAGATGATAAAAATGAATATTTGCCCATAGTTCATAAGTTTAATAATGGGGAGGTAGATGAGTGGATTGTGATAGAGTTAGAAGATGGAAAGGAAATAAAAGTTACTCCGAATCATAAGATTTTTGTAAAGNATAAAGGATTTGTGAGAGCTGATGAATTGACAGAATATGATGAGCTTAAGATAGTTTAGAGTACCATCTGTTTTTTCAATAAATTTGATATTTATAAGTATGATGAAAAAATGTAACTATTGTGGGGTGATTACAAACAGTATTAGTTCCCATATGCGAGATTGTTCTGATTATATATATTGGAGAGATAAAACATTTACTAGAGAATTTCTCTATCAAGAATATGTAGAGAAAGGGAAATCAGCTATTCAAATTGCGAATGAAAATGGGTTTAGGTCGTCTAGTGCAATAAATAGAATGCTTAAAAAGCATAATATTAACATAAGAGGAATTAGTACTTCACATAATATACCTTTGTATAAAAAAAGAATAGAACAAACTAATGTAAATAGATTCGGTGCACCGAATCCATTATGCAAAGGAACCGTTCCTTTTAAAAAAAGAAATAAAACAGTTATGGAACGGTATGGGGTAGATAATGTCAGGAAGCATCCAGATGTTATTGCNAAGATAAAAAAGTCTTTAGCCCAGTGGAGAAATGAAAATGGANATTCTACGTTGGGATTGACACATTCATCGGAAACTAAAAATAAAATGAGAAAATCTGCTATATATAATATACAGTCTTGCGTTGGACAATTATCTCCATCTTACAATCCATCATCAATCCCCATCCTTGAATCAAAAGCAAGGGAACTTGGCATAACCGACCTTCAACATGCGGAAAATGGCGGAGAATATCACATTAAAGAACTTGGATATTGGGCGGATGGATACAGCAAAGAGAAGAATATAGTTATTGAGTACGATGAAAAACATCATTTTGATATAGATGGAAATTTGAAAGATAAAGATAAAACGCGTCAGAGGGAAATAGAAAATTACTTGGGGTGTGAGTTCATTAGAATTAAAGCAATGGAGACTTCTTCTTGAAAATAAAATCAATAAAAAGGGTTAAAAATGTAGAAACTTGCTATGATATACAAGTTCCTGATAGACATTGCTATTATGCAAATGGAATATTAGTACATAATACGGATGGACAAAATTTATTCATCACTTGGGCTAATGGAAAATTGAGAGCCGCTCGTAACACAAGTGATTTGAAAAGGGGTGGTATGGATGTTAAGGCTGTTGCAGCTAAGTTTGCAGGTCGTGGTAATATTGAGAAAGCATTCAATTCAGCTATGAATGATTTATCAAAAGCTATTGGTTCACTAACAGACGCTCAAAAAGAGAAGATATTCGCTAATGGCGGTAATTGGGTAAATATGGAAATTATATATCCACCATCAGCTAATGTTATTTCATATGACGCTCCATATTTACAATTCCACAATGTATTGAGTTATTCAGGTTCCACTCCAACTGGTGAGATAACAGATGGTGCCAGAATATTAGCCGGTATGATAAAACAAGTCAATGCGAATTTGCAAAAAACCTTTTCAATAATTGGACCGAACGTATTGACGTTAAAGGGTAGTACTGATTTTTCCGAAAAACAAGATTACTTCATAAACAAAGTTAAAAAATTACAATCTGAATTTAAGTTAAGTGATACCGCAACATTATCTGAATATCATCAAGCATGGTGGGAACGGTTTGTGGAAAAGATGTTTCCAAACATTGATAATAGGACTAAAATGGAATTAGTTACACGATGGGCTTTTGGTGACAAGAGTTTCCGTTTAAATAAAAAAAATATCACAGATGAAACCCTCTTAGCAAAAGCTATAAAATTCGATAAGCAAAATCATCAAGACCAAATCAAGAAAAATATGTTCCCATTTGAAACACTTATTTTTGAACTTGGTGTAGAGGTCTTGAAAAATGTGGAGGGTTTCTTAGCTGCAAATCCAAATAAGACTATTCAAGGTATACGAAATGCAGTTGCAAAATCAATTAGAGATGTTCGTAAAGGTGGTGATTTGAAAAAACTAAAAAGAATAGACCAACAGTTAGCTAAAATAAAGGCTATTGGTGGTTGGAATGCGATAGTTCCATCTGAGGGAATTGTTATGGTATACAGGGGTAACACCTACAAATTGACTGGAGCCTTCGCGCCCATAAATCAAATAACCGGGTTGATGAATTTTGATTAAATTAAAGGACATATTACTTGAATCGTTTGATTGGAAATCTCACACAAGGGGTGATATCTATTACCCACCTGTTAATTTGGGGGTTCACTAGAGATATGATGCCACAGATAGAAGATAAGTATCAAACTACATTTTTTAGGTATTTGAGGGACAATCTTATTAAATTCACGAAACGATTAGTTCATGTTCGTGAATTACGACCAGCTCAAACCGAACTTAGAGTTGATATTGCACATAAGTTATTAAAATCTAATTCTACTAAACTTAAAAAACCTATTATAGTATCTTCAGATAATTATTTAATGGATGGTCACCATCGTTGGTTTGCTTTTGTACTTGATGATCCAAATATGAAAGTAAATGTTATTAAAGTAGATTTACCTGGATCAAAGCTACTTGATATGATGAATAAGTTTGATTATGTAGTAACCAAACCAATAGATAATAAGTAAAATAATAGTTATGAAAAAAAATATAAGTGAAAATAAAGTAAAACGAATGCGAAATATTGTTAAGGGTAACTACAACGATAAAACTCGCATTCAATCTGGGTATAGTAAAATTAATACTCAATATAAAGAGGGTGATGTGTGGGAAGAACGCGGTAAAACTTGGACTATTAAGAACGGTATCAAACAAAATATCACTAAATTGGATTTGGCCAGGAAACAATTAATACCTCCAATTTCATGTCCAAAATGCGATGGTCCCATGAATCATGATTTATCAAAGTATTATTGGCAAAAATTAGGTATGTGTAAAAATTGCACCGTCAAATTTCATACTAGGTTAAAAATAGATGGTAAGTGGAATGAATATGTTGAAGAGTTACAGGGTAAAAATTTTGAATTTTGGCTAGATGATATTAAAAAAGAATATGAAGAGTGGTTAGACACTAGTACTAAAAAGTATATTACAGAAACTGGTTATGTTGAAAATTGGACAGGTGGTAAATCTAAGGAAGATCTATTGTCTGATTTTAATAAAAAACTAAACAATATCAAGGAGAAATCGGATGCCAACACAAAAGGAATTGATTGAACAATTAGTTTCTGAAATATCTGTTATAAAACGTGGGTTGCCTAATGGGGAACTTACTGTTTTAAAAACTAGTTTAGATGAGTTGAAGGAAAGTGTTTCAAAACTAGAATATAGATTGTTGAATCCAGATGATGGTATCATTGTAGAGACAAATAAGAATTCTTGGCATCGTAAACAGATGGACGATAAAATTAAAGAACATGATGAGAAACTTTCAGATTTAGATAAACTAATTACATGGAAAGAAAATGTTCAAAGAGCTCTTTGGGTCGTTTATTCTGCTATAATTGGTATGATAATTAAAATAATAACTGAGTTGTTTAAATGAGTATAATAGGAATTTTCACATTGGTAATTATCTCAGTTATATTGGGTAAGCAAGTTTGTAAACTAACTGATAGAAAGTCAAAACATGATAGATAAAATATTTACAGGAGCGGCCGGAGAACTTTTTGAAAAAGTTAGTGGGCTTGTTGATGATTTGGTAACAACTAAAGAAGAAAAGTTAGCCGCAAAACTTGAAATGCGTGAGTTGATTCTCCAGGCAGAACGTGATGCTGAACTGAGAGTAAGTGAACGTTGGGACTATGATATGAAATCGGATAACAAATTATCCAAAAATATCAGACCAATTGTATTGATTTTCCTAACAACAGTTTTTGTGTTTATTTCATTTTTCGATGGAAATGTTGGGCATTTTGAACTAGATGAGGCATATAAGAACATTTATCAAACGTTACTTATGACTGTGTATGGTGCTTATTTTGCAGGTAGAAGTTTCGAAAAGGTAAACTTGGGCACCAAGACAATAGATGCGGAGGTAGAAATGGGCGACCCAAGTAATAGATTATCAAGACGAGAAAAGCGACGTTCTCGTAAGGAAAATGGTGAGACTGGATAATGAGTAATCAAAAAAAAAGTTCTGTTAATATAAAACAACTTATTATAGAAGAATATAAGAAGTGTGCCGCTGACCCAGTATACTTCATGAAGAAATATTGTTATATTCAACATCCTGTTAAGGGTAAGATGTTATTTAATCTTTACCCATTTCAGGAAAAGGCATTACTTGATATTGACCAACATCGTTATGAAATTGTATTGAAATCCCGTCAGTTGGGTATTTCAACGTTAGTAGCCGGGTTTGCTCTTTGGAAAATGACTTTTGTGGAGGACTATAACGTTTTAGTTATTGCCACCAGTCGTGAAGTTGCAAAAAACTTGGTTACAAAGGTTAGGGTTATGTATGATTATCTACCCAGTTGGTTGAAAAATCAAACTGAAGAAGATAATAAACTTTCTCTTAGATTCAAAAATGGTTCTCAGATAAAGGCATCATCTGCCAGTGGTACCGCGGGTCGTTCAGAGGCACTATCTCTTTTGGTATTTGACGAGGCCGCTTTTATTGATAGAATTGATGAGATATGGACCGCCGCTCAACAAACATTGGCTACTGGTGGTCGTTGTATTGCATTAAGTACCCCAAATGGAACTGGTAATTGGTTTCATAAACAATGGGTAGCCGGTGAAGAAGGTGGTGGTGAATTTAACACACTACGGTTACACTGGACGGTTCACCCAGACCGTGACCAAGAATGGCGTGATGAGCAAGATTCATTACTTGGATCCAAGATGGCCGCTCAAGAATGTGACTGTTCGTTTATAAGCTCGGGTAATACTCTTATTGATGGTGAATTAATTCAATGGTTTGAATCAACTCAAGTAGAAGATCCAATCGGTAAACGTGGTCCAAATGATGAATTGTGGATATGGGAATATCCCGACTACACACGAGACTATATGTTGGTAGCTGACGTTGCTAGAGGGGATGGGGGTGATTATTCAGCATTCCATGTAATTGATACAGAAGCATGCAAACAAGTAGCAGAGTATCGTGGTCAACTTGGTACAAAGGATTATGGTAATATGTTGGTAAACATTGCCACAGAATACAATAATGCATTATTGGTTATTGAAAACGCAAATATTGGGTGGGCAGCCATACAACCCGCGTTAGACCGTGGGTATAATAATCTTTATTACACGTATAAACACGAAGGTGTAACTGATGCTACTGTTCAACTTAAAAAGGGATATGATATAAAAGATAAAACTCAGATGACACCCGGATTCACTACATCTGCTAAAACACGTCCACTTTTGGTTTCGAAACTTGATATTTATACACGAGAGAAAGCATGTACTATTCGTTCAAAACGTTTGGTTGATGAATGGTATGTGTTTATCTGGAATGGCAACAAATGTGAAGCACAACGTGGATATAATGATGACTTGACTATGGCGTTTTCTATTGGACTTTTTGTCAGAGATTATGCATTGAAGTTGAGAAATGATGGACTTGAAATCAATCGAAACACACTTAAATTATTCCACAAAACAGGAACTTCCCAATATAAATCGTTTACACCAAGCAACCAATCAAATCCATGGAGTATGGATGTTAACGGTCAAAGAGAAGGCTTGGATTGGCTTTTATAAAATAAAACATTATGGCGGATAAATCTTTTTTTGGTAGACTTAAATCTTTATTTTCTACATCTACTATAATTACACGCGGTGATAGTGGCATTAAAGTAGTTGATATAAACAAAGTACAAGCTACAGATAGGTTGGCTACTAACAGATTAGTAGATAGGTACAACAGATTGTATCAGAGTTCACAGACACTTGGGTACAATCAACAAGCAAACTATTTCACACAACGTTTGATTTTGTTTAATGATTATGAGGCTATGGACCAAGATCCAATAATAGCTTCTGCTTTAGATATCTATGCTGAAGAATCCACATTAAAAAATGAATATGGAGATGTTATTAAAATTCAAAGTTCAAAAAGTGAAATTGAAGAAACATTAAATAATCTTTTTTATAATATATTGAATATAGAATTTAATCTATATCCATGGACTCGTAATATGTGTAAGTATGGTGATTTTTATTTGAAATTGGAAATCACAGAAGAATTGGGTATTACAAATGTAATTCCTATTTCCACATATGAGATATTACGTGAGGAAATGATTGACCCTAAACGCCCTGAATATGTTAGATTTAAACATGATCCAAGTGTTGGTGGTCAGAGTATGGCTATGGGTAATTCTATGACACGTGAAAAGTATTATGAAAATTACGAAATAGGGCATTTTAGATTAATATCAGATACCAATTTTTTACCATACGGTAAATCTATGATTGAACCAGCTCGTAAAATATGGAAGCAAGTAACTCTTATGGAAGACGCTATGATGATACATCGTATCATGAGAGCGCCAGAAAGACGCATCTTTAAAATTGATATCGGTAATATACCACCAAATGAGGTTGAACAATACATGCAAAGAATTGTTAATGAAACCAAAAAACAACCTTACTTGGATAGAGATACTGGTCAGTATGACTTAAAATATAATTTAACAAATATGATGGAAGATTATTATCTTCCGGTCAGAGGTGGCCAAAGTGGTACTGAGATTGATACTCTAAGTGGTATGGAATGGACTGGTATTGATGATATCAATTACTTGAAAGAAAAGATGTTTGCTGCATTAAAAGTACCAAAAGCTTTTATTGGATATGAAGAGGGAGTTGAAGGTAAAGCAACTCTTGCTGCACAAGATGTTAGATTTGCTAGAACCATTGAACGTATTCAAAAAATAATTATAAGTGAATTGACCAAAATAGCAATCGTACACCTTTTTTCACAGGGATATACTGATGCCGATTTGGTAGATTTTGAGATTACCTTAACAAATTCATCTACAATTCACGAGCAGGAAATGATTGAACTATGGTCTCAGAAAACTCAATTGGCTAGCGATTTAAAGGATAACAAGATGGTTTCTGAAAATTGGATTTACGAACATGTTTGGAAAATGAGCGATGATGAACGTGAACGAGAGCGTGCCAATGTAGTTGAGGATGCTAAAACTATGTTTAGGTTGCAACAAATTGAAAGTGAGGGTAGTGACCCCAAAAACCCACCCACCGGTCCGACAGATGATACCGATGAGGGGGGTGATGAAACTTTCGATGAAGATGTTGACTTTGGAGGTAGGCCAAAGGAAGGTAAAAAATACGGAACCCAAGATTCAGCCCGAGGTAGAGACCCATTGGGCAGTCAAACTAGACGTAGGGATGTGAAAAATAGAGATAGAACCGTAACACTTGGTGAAAAGGCTCAAATGGTAAAATCATTATTTGGCGGTGAAAAATATAATGTTAAAAGTTTGTTAAGTGAAGATAATATAATTAATGATATTTAATAAATTATCTTATACTTATATAAAGGAAATCTTTATAATTAAATGAAACCTAAACACAAAAAATATAAAAATACTGGTATATTATTCGAGTTGTTGGTTAGACAAATAACTAATGATACACTCGATGGTGTGGAAAATTCACCAGCCATACGTATTGTAAAAGAATATTTTAAGAAAAACACTACCATAAAACGGGAGTTGTTGTTATATCAAGCCATTCATAAAAGTAAATTTAAAACCGAAGAAAAGGCAAATCGATTTATTGATGCCGTAGTTGAAGAATGGGGCAAATTGAACAAATCAGTACTTAGGAAGCAAAAGTACAATTTGATAAAGGAAATTAGAAGTAATTTCAATGAAGAATTGTTTTTCAAAACAGAAATTTCAAATTACAAGTTAAACGCATCCATATATAGGATGTTTGAAAATGCATTCAATTCTCCAGTTCAAAAAATCAATTCTAGGTATGTAATTGTAGAATCTATGATTGGAAAAAAACCATCCAATGAATCTGTTAAAGATGATGTAATAGAAGAATACAGTAAACAAGATAAAGATTTGAGATTATTGGCATACAAAGTTTTATTGGAAAAGTTCAATGAAAAGTATGGTAGTTTAGATGGCAATCAAAAAATAGTTCTTAGAGAATATATTAATAATGTATCTAACACCCCAAACTTAAAGGAGTTTATTGATAATACCACTATTAAAATTAGCAAATCATTGAATGTACTTTCACAAAAAGTGGATGATAAGGTTGTTAAAATCAAATTAAAGGAAGTAATAACTCAGTTTGCAAATATAAGAGGTGATGATGTGATTAGAGATAAACACATCTTATCATTAATGCGTGGATATGAATTACTAAAGGAGTTAAAAAATGTCATCAAGTAAATCAATACAAAAGCTGGAAGAACACATTAAACGTGTTGAGGAAACTGAAAATTCTTGGATAATAGAATTTGGTAAAAGTGATGATGTTGATGAAATATCAACTTCAGCCGGTGCAGGTGCATATGACAGTAAATATGCGTTTGGTGAGTTGGATGATGATGATGTTGAAAAGGCTGGATACACACGTGTTCCAGAATCTAAGTTTAAAAAGTTAGCAAAAACTATGTATTTGAGTGAATTGAATTACAGAGAATACAAACGTGATGACTCAATGAACTCAAAGAAAAAAGTCAATATGGCTATTAAGGAAATAAATAGTAAAATATACGAAATTGAAAGAATTGTCAACCAAAATCTAAAACTTAAAAGTGAAACTGGAGTTGATTCAAATTCTTATTGGAAATCATCAAGAGCACGCCTAAAAAAGATTTCAGAACGTATGTTTAACCTTGTTGAAAAAATAAGAAAATTTTAATATGTCAAGAGATAGATTTCAAAAATACGGACACCCCGGAAAATACATATCAGTTACTAAATGGCAGGGTGGTCAATTAGATTTTACTGGTAGTGCCGATTTTATTGGTGGTATTATTGTTCCAGGACTTTCATCATCGTATACATCTACAGATGTGGTAACATTAACTGGCGGCGGTAGTATACCATTATCTGTCTTAGCAGTTAAACAACAAGGCGCGGCCGGTGCAGCTGGTTTAAACATTCACGAGTTATCAATCGCTAAAATATCAGGTTCAACGCCTAGTGAAGCCAATAGTTGCTATATATTCACACGTAATCCACTTCTTCATTAATGAAATCTAAACTTAAAGAAGGATTGACAAACGCCGATAAAGAGTTAATACGTAAGATTATACGTAGGGAGATAGCTAATGTGTTTTTTGATCTTTACATAAAAAGAACCGTATGGAAACAACCATGAAGCAACTTTTAGTAGACTATACCATATTTGAAATATCACCAAAAATTATTTCAGAGTCTGAAGCTCGAAATAATGGTAAGGTGATTGTTACTGGTGTTTTGCAAAGAGCAGAAGCCGCTAATCAGAATGGTCGTGTTTATCCAAAAGAAATATTAGAACGTGAAGTAGAAAAATACAGCAAACGTGAAATCAAAGAAAATAGGGCATTAGGTGAATTGGACCATCCAGAATCTAGTGTAGTAAACTTAAAAAATGTATCACACAATGTAAAAAAGGTTTGGTGGGATGGTAATGATGTAGTTGGTGAAGTTGAAATACTGCCAACTCCATCTGGAAATATTTTAAAAGAACTACTAAAAAGTGGTGTTACTTTGGGAATTAGTTCTAGGGGTATGGGTTCTGTTGAACAAATCGAAGAGTCTGGTCAAGTTCGTGTAAAAGATGATTTTGAACTTGTTTGTTGGGATTTTGTAAGTAATCCAAGTACACATGGAGCTTTTATGTATCCAAAGGGGATTAACGAATCCGTAGAAAATATAGTGGAAAATAAATATAAAAGAGTAGAACAAATTGTTGGTGATATTCTTTGCGACTTGACTTGTAAATGTGCATTACCAAAAAGAAAAATTTAAATATGATTAAACTATCAAAACTATTAACTGAATCAAAGGATAAAGTTAATATAACAGAAGAAGAAAAAAGTGGTATTATGGAACGTATTTCAAACTTTTCTAAGTTTGGTGAACGCGTTTATCGTACTGATGAATTGAAAAGAGTTGTTTCTGAAATAAATGAACTTTGTGAACAAGCCTCAAATTTGGTACTACAAGAAACTGCCGATTGGTTTGATTATGTTACTGTAAACAGAGATGTAAAGGAAATTAAAAACGCCACCAAAATGTTTGAGAAAACTGCCGGTGAAGTAATCCAACTTCAACAAAGACTTGAATCATTGTATGAAGATATTGGATATAGATTGGGTAAATATTATGAAATCAAAGAAAATACCGATTTCATAGATGATGAAGAAGCAGAGCAAGATTTTGAGGATTTACCAGATAAAGATATTGACAATGATGGTGATGTAGATGATAGTGATGAATATTTAAAACACAAATTGAGTGTTATCGCCAAAAAAACTGAATCGGTCAATGAAGAAACCATTACAGAAGCTTTCTTTAGTAGTGCCCAACTTGGTAGATTGAAAGATGAGTTTAGCAAAATTTCAAAAGTAGACCCAAATTCATCACAGTATAAAAGAATGGTAAATTTAATGGATAATATCCCAGCTGATGGGTTAAAACAAATAGCTGACGCTAATATTAACTTTTTAAGTACAATGGCGAAAACTAGAATAAAACGAGCAAACCGTTGAACATGCATCTATTGATGTAATCAAATGATAAATTACATATTAAATTAATAAATTATGAGACCTGAAAGTTATGACCTGTACGGATTTCCAAATTCAGTAGGAGTTCCAGAGGATGGATTAGATACGGCTATTAAAATCTGGAAAGGTAAATTACGAGATTCAGATACTATAATGAATCTTAAAAACAGAAAGCAGTATGTGAAGCCATCGGTAGAAAATCGTAAACAGATGAATAAAGCAAAATACTATCAAAAGTTAGAAGCGGATAAGATTAAACGAGAAAGAAAACGGTCTACCTGTTGGTCGGATAAATACATGATTATACCCAAACCAAAATGAGGTTTGAAAAATATCTGTATATTTATATTATGTAATGTGAAAAATATGTTGTCACGAATATGACATAAATCACATTTTTATTATATTTTTTATTGTAGCTCCTAATAGCTATATTTCCAAATACAAATTTAAGGAGATTTAATATGTCAAAAGACCTATTAAAAGAGGCAATTGCCGATGCTAAGGCTGTTAGGGAAACTGCAATTGCGAACGCTAAGTTAGCGTTGGAAGAAGCATTCACTCCAAAGATTCAGTCAATGTTGAGTGCACAGATTTCAGAAGAAGATGAAGAAGAATTCGAAGATGAGTTAGAAACTTCTGATGAAATGGAATCTGATGTAGAAGATGTTGTTGATGATATGGAGGATGCTATGGATGACGCTGATGAGGAAGATGAAATGGATTCTGAAGAAGATGAAGATGACATGGAACTAGAATCAATCATTAGAGAACTTGAAGCCGAAATGGAAGATGACACCATTGAGGAAGAAGAGGAGGAAGATGAGGCATTCGAATCTCTAGTTCGTGAATTGGAATCTGATGAAGATGAAATGTATGAAGAGGAAGATGGAGAGCTGGATTTAGATGAGATTATCCGTGAGTTATCCGAAGAAGATGAAGATGATATGTATGAAGAGGAAGAAGATAATTCTGAACTCGAAGAAGCATATTCAACTATCGCTAAACTAAAGGAAACACTTACTGAAGTAAACATCTTAAATGCAAAACTTCTTTACTCAAACAAACTATTCAGAAACTTCAACCTTAGTGAATCGCAAAAAATCAGAGTGATTGAAAACTTTGACCGAGCACAAACTGTTAGAGAAATCAAGTTGGTATACAGTACTTTAACTGAATCTCTAAAGGTAAATGCTGGTAAGAAGAATATCGCTGAAGGATTAGCATCTAAGGCAGTTGGTTCAACAAAACCAAAAAAAGAAATCATCAATGAATCTGGTGATTTTGCAGACCGCATGAAAAAACTTGCGGGTTTACTTTAATTTAAAAACGTTAAGAGATTTATTATGAATAAAATGATTTCAGATTTGCTTAACGATGCTAATAATACTTGGCGCCAACAGCGTGAAGAAACTCGTGCATTCGTTAACAAATGGGAAAAGAGTGGTCTCTTAGAAGGAATTGAGCATGAATATGAACGCCATAACACTGCTATCCTTTTAGAGAACCAAGCACGTCAATTGGTTTATGAGGCAAGTACTACAAATGCTGGTGCCGGTGAAGCTAGAGAAGATTGGAATGGTGTTGCCCTTCCACTCGTTCGTCGTATCTTCGGTCAAATCAGCGCCAAAGAATTTGTTTCAGTACAACCAATGAACCTTCCTTCAGGTCTAGTATTCTACTTAGACTTCAAGTATGGTGGTCCTGATACGGCTGGTAGATTTACTGGTGATATCATGGGTAACACTTCTTCATCATCAACCCCAACTGGTGGTCTTTACGGTAAGAACAAAGGTGGTTACTCCCTCAAGCAGAAAACCGCTACTGTATCACTTATTACATCTGCTACCGCATCTTGGGCTGAGTTAGGATTCGATGCTGAGTTAAGTTCTTCTATCGCAGATGGTGGTGCAGGTGGTGTTGAGACTTACAAGATTTCATTCCCAACCACTGCATTGAGTACTGCTGTTGATGTTGCCGCTGTTCAGATGTTTGTAGCAACTGCTTCAGGTATTACAGCTAACAACAACTTGGGTGAGTACAACTACATTAGTACTGGTGCTACTACCGCTACTAGAATCTTCAAGAATGAAAATCTACCTGCATCTTGCTCGTTGTTCATCCAAGCAACATCTGCTCCTACTGAAGTTCAGGTAACTTACTTCGAGAACACTTTGAATTCATACGCTCGCGGTGACTTTGAAGATACAAACCCAATCGAAGGTCCATCTTCAGGTACTAACCTTAACATTCCTGAAATCAACGTTGAACTTCGTCAAGAAGCCATCGTTGCTAAAACAAGAAAACTAAAGGTTGTTTGGTCACCTGAATTCGCTCAGGACTTGAACGCCTATCACAGCATCGATGCTGAAGCAGAATTGACAAGCATGTTGTCAGAATATGTAGCAATGGAAATCGACCTTGAAATTCTTGGTATGATTGAACAAGCCGCTCTTCACACAGACAACTGGTCAGCCGATATCGGTCAAGTAATTGCCGCCGGTGCATCTGCTCCTAGTGTTGTTACTGGAGCGGCCGCCGCAGCATACAACCAACAAAGCTGGTTCCAAACTCTAGGTACTAAAGTTCAGAAGTTAAGCAACAAGATTTACCAGTCAACCATGCGTGGGCAGGCAAACTTCATCGTTGTTTCTCCTGAAGTAAGTACTATTTTGGAATCAATCCCAGGATACTCTGTAGACACCACTGGTGACCAAACACAGTATGCAATGGGTGTTGCTAAAGTTGGTACACTTGCAAACAGATTCACTATCTACAAGAATCCATACTTCTTAGACAACGTTCTATTGATGGGATTCCGTGGAACTCAATTCTTGGAAACTGGTGCTGTATACGCTCCTTACATTCCATTGATTATGACTCCGCTTGTATACGACCCAACTAACTTTACCCCACGTAAAGGGGTCATGACACGTTATGCGAAGAAGGTAGTTCGTCCCGAATTCTTCGGTAAAATCTACATCGCTGGTTTAGATTCATTCTAAATTTAGTACTTCGTATTAGGTTAAAAAAAAGGTGGGATTATTCCCACCTTTTTTGTATTTTATATGTATAATTATACCAAACAAAGGTGTGAAATGAAAAATACATGTAAAATTTGTAATGTGAAAATTCCTAAGAATCGCATATATTGTTCTAACAAATGCAAATTCTCAGATAAAGATTACAATAGAGGTAGGGTATCTAAGTCAAAGAATCCTAAAAACAAAATGTTAGTATGTAAGTTATGTAATAAAAAAAGTAAAGATATTTTAAACAAGAGCGGGACTATAACCAAACACTTGAGTGAAGAACATTCTATTCAGAATTTTCAAAATTTCATGGACTATTATGAAATGGTAGATATTTCACCAACTCCAAAATTAAATTGTAAAATGTGCAATTACAGTACTGTAGATGTAAATAATAAATCAGGCGCATTCACTAAACACATTTTGCAAGAACATGGTATTACGCCAACTGAATATTGTAAAAAATTCCCAAGTGAATCTAAATTATGGTTTCATTACTTTAATGTGGAAACCAAAAAATCCATTCAGAAAAAGAAAGGAATTCAATGTAAGTTGTGTGGAAATTATTATAAGACTATTAGTAACTCTCATTGCAAATCAGTACATGGAATTACACAAGATGATTATAAATTGAGATTTGGTGATACCATTGTCTGTGACCATACTTCAGATAAATTATCAGATATAGCCACCAATACAAATGCAACCAGAAATTGGACTTACAGGTCTAAATTAGAAATTGACATTTGTAATTTTTTAGAATCAAACAATATAAAATTTATACCCACTTACAAAAGTTTGGGAACTGAATTAGATATCTACACACCTGACTATAGAATTGCAATTGAAGTAAATGGGTTATTATGGCACTCGGAGTTGTTTGGAAACAAGCACAAATCATATCATTTAAACAAAACAAATATTTGTAATGATAATGATATTAAGCTTATTCACATATTTGAAGATGAATGGAATGATAACACAGAACTAGTTAAGAAAAAACTTTTACATATTTTTAACAAAAGTGATGTACCATCGATATACGCTAGAAACACAAAAGTAGTATCAGTTAGTTCTAAAGATAGAATTGAGTTTTTAGAGAAACACCACATACAAGGTGGTGATAAAAGTGGCATATGTTATGGATTATCATATTCAGATGATTTAATTGCAATTATGTCATTTTCAAAACCAAGAATATCATTGGGGTCTACATCAAAAAATGATACGTATGAATTAGTTAGGTTTGCTACAAACACAGATTATAGATGTGTTGGTGCAGCAGGTAAATTGTTGAAACATTTTATAAATGTATATAACCCAAATACAATTTATTCATATGCTGATTTGAGATGGACTGGTAAAAATAACAATCTTTATACAAATCTTGGTTTCAAACTAATGTCTATCAGTAAACCTAGCTATTGGTATATGCCAAATTATAAAACTAGAATGCATAGATATAATTTCACGAAGCATAGAATTGTATCTAAATTTGGAGGTGATATCAATTTAAGTGAATGGCAAAACATGCAAAAACTCGGATATGATAGAATATGGGATTGTGGAAATCTTAAATATCAATTAGATTTGTTATAATACTTGATATTTATATAAGAATAATTATGGCAGCAGGACAATACACATTTATAATAGAACAAGGTAGTACCGTTGATTTTAGAATTGATTATAAAGATTCTAATGGTAATCCAGTTGATTTAACTGATTATCAATCAAGAATGCAAATCAGAAATCAAAAACGTGGAACTACTTTGTATGCAAGTTTAAGCTCATCGTTAACACCATGTGGTACTGGGTTGAATATGACACCTGTATCCGGTTCAGTTACTTTACCAAAGTCTTCTGGAAGTATTGGAGTTTACATATCTGCTGCATCATCAAGTCAATTTAATTTTGACCAAGCCTACTATGATATTGAGATTGTTAGTGGGTCTGGTGCATGTGCTTATGTAAATCGTATCTTGGAAGGAAAAATAAAACTATCTAAGGAGGTAACATACTAATGGCAGTACCAAAACCAATCTGGCCAGGTTCTTCATCATTTTTCCCAGGTGATACTCCATTTGGGTATTATGATACTGATTTACAATTCCAAGATGATGCTGAAAAGGTTTCAGTTTGGTGTGCTAAGAGATTGGGATACCCGATTATTAATGTTGAATTAAATGCAGAATCATTTTATGCTTGTTTTGAGGAAGCCGTTAGTGAATATAGTTCGCAAGTAAATCAATTTAATATCAGAGAAAACTTGTTGACCTTAAAAGGTTCATCTACAGGTTCAAATGCAACTCATAGAAATGTTGTTCCAAATTTATCAAGAATTATTGAATTAAGTCAAACTTATGGTACTGAGGGAAATGTTGGTGGGTATGTTGATTTTAAGAGTGGTTCTATTGATGTTATAGGTGGTAAACAAGTTTATGATTTGCAAACACTTTGGTCAGATGTTAGTGAAAGTGGAAATCGTATTGAAGTTAAAAAAGTATTCTATCAATCATCGCCGGCACTGAGTAGATTTTTCGATCCTTATGTTGGTACTGGATATGGTACATCTCAGATGTTGGCATCCTTTGGGTGGGGAAATTACTCTCCCGCTGTCAATTATCTATTACTACCTATGTATGATGATTTGCTTAGAATGCAATCCATTGAATTTAACGATAGGGTTAGACGTTCTCATTATAGTTTTGAAATCAAAAACAACAAACTCACTATTTTCCCAAAACCACGTAATGGTACAAGTTACAAAATGTGGTTTCACTATATTGTAAGTTCTGATAGAAGTAATCCATATGGACCGAGTGGTGGATATGGTGAGGTAAGTGATATGTCAAATGCACCTTATGATAATATGGTGTATACTCAGATAAATTCGCCAGGAAAACAATGGATTCGTAAATATACTCTTGCACTTGCTAAAGAAATGTTGGGAATTGTACGTAGTAAGTATGCATCAATTCCAATTCCTGGAGCAGAAGTTAACTTAGATGGTGATACACTTCGTACTGAGGCAAGTACTGATAAGGAAAACTTAATAACACAACTTCGTGAAGATTTAGAAGCAAATTCACGTAGAAATATGTTAGAACGTCAAAAAGAAGAAAGTGAATTTCAACAAGAAACAATGAATAGAATTCCACTTTCAATTTATCTGGGGTAATTTATGGCACTTTATGGTGAGGCTCGTGATATAAATTTGTTCAGAAATTTGAACAAAGAACTCATTAACGACATAATTGATGTCACCGTTGATGTTTATAAGGTTGCACTTGACCATACTCAAGAAAATGTATACGGTGAATCCCGAGAAAAGGTTTATAAAAATCCAGTAAGAGTACCTTGTTTAATCACACGAGATGACCAATCTTGGAATAGTGATGAATTTGGACCTGATGTAACTCAAACGCTTACATTTTCATTTTTACGTGACACACTTAAAGATGATGCTGACATTGTTATGGAAGTTGGTGATATCATTAAGTGGAATGAAAACTTCTGGGAAGTTGATGGTATTATAGAAAATCAATTTGTAGTTGGTAAGAACCCAGAAACTGACCATATTGGTGGTTCTTTTGGTGGAAATCATTCTATCATTTGTTCAACACATCTTTCACGTAGAACCAAACTTTCAACAGAACGCACTAACGTGGGTGTTGTTGATAACAAACCAAACGACTTATATTACTCATGAGTAGGAAACCAACAGCAAAAAAACCTAAAAGTAGTACAATCAATAGAGCCAATGTCGTAAAACGTAACGACAAGGTGGCTAATATTGGTGTTGGTTTATACGAACATGATGAGGCTATCAAGTACTATATTGAAAATGTGATTAAACCACAAGTACTTGACCATAACAATGAATCAATAAAAGTTCCTATTATATACGGTAACCCAGAAAGGTGGCAATCTGTTCAAAAAAGTATATTTCATCGTGATAAAGATGGTAAAATTCAAATACCACTTATCATGTATAAACGTACTAATATTGAAAAGGAACGGGGTATTACAAAAAACTTGGATGCAAATAATCCACAAATTCATCAATATATTAAAAATTCATTTACTTCAGTAAATCGATATGATGCATTGGACCGTTTGATTGGGAGGAAACCGGTTCAAGAATTGCATAGAATTGTCATACCTGATTACGTAACACTTGGTTATGATTTTATCGTTTGGACTGAATTTATAGGTCAAATGAATAAATTGATTGAAGCTATAAATTATGCGGAGGGTAGTTTTTGGGGCGACCAAGATAGATTTACTTTTTCAACAAGAATTGATAGTTTCAGTAATACAACTGAAGTTGCACAGGGTGAAGACCGAGCAATTAGAACTTCATTTAGTTTAACCTTACGTGGGTATATCATTCCAGAAAATATACAAAAAGCCGCTCAAGAACAAAGTCAAAAGGTATTTACTAGAGCCGTTGTTCAATTTGGCGAAAACGTAATAAGTAATAAATGAGTACAAGTATAACGCCTAATAACGCCAATATACGAGTTGTTACAATAAACACGCCGGGACCAAGAGGACCGCAAGGTCCAGTTGGACCAACTGGCTCTTCTATTGGTGATACTGCAGTTTATATTTATAAGGATGTGGTATCTACTGATGTAACCATAACGAGTGGTAGTGGGTTATCTATATCTGATGCTCTTAGAATTGAAAATGGAGTTGATATAAATGTAAATGATAGTGCAAATTGGATAATAGTACCCCCTAACTTTTTCATAAACAATATTGCGGGGGTTGTTGGTTCATCAACACCATCCTCGGATAATATTTGGTTTGATGGTGTAAGTTATGCATCTTCATCAAAGAACATCCAAATTACAGGTTCTTTGAGTGTAACTGGGTCGCACAATGTGGTTGGTGATGGTGCAAATATTGTTAGAGTTCAAAACACATCTGGTCAGACTTTATTTAGAGTTCAAGATGTAGTTAATGATACATTTTTAGATGTTCAAAACACATCTGGTCAGACTTTATTTAGTGTTGGAAACACTTCGGTATTTGTCAGTCAATCAATCAACGTAACCGGTTCTACCACAATCAATGGTGACTTTACGTTAAAAGATGTGTTAGCTGCAAATAATAGATTTAGAATAAATGAGACTGGTAGTAGGTTTTACAATGGGTCTATTCAGTTACCAAGTACCACAACCGTTAATCTCGGAGCTAATACCGCAAGTATAACATTAGATTCTAATTATTATCAGTTTATTCAGCAGGATACTAATAATCAACAGTCATATATAGAGTTACCATCATCACTCGATGGAACACATGATGGATTATCATTTAAAATAATATACTATCAATCTGATGGTCCTGGTACCGCACCACGTTCTATAACCATTTCTGCTTCAAATGGAACTGGGATAGTTGATTATAATGTACCCACTGGTGATACTAGATTAATTGAACTTACATATGTAAATGGATTCAAACAAGCCGGGGTGGGTACAGGTACTGGGTGGGTATCCGTAATAAATTCAGGAAGTGTTTAATCAGAATGATAGTAATTTCAAATGGAAAAACTACAATAGTAGGGGCTACCATATCTAACATTTCAAACACCCCTAACCTTACACAGGGGTCTGTACAATCTGATGAATACTTACCTTTATCATTTGAGTATGGTGATTATAATGGTAACTTTGATGATGCGGAATTTATTGCCACATTTACTTCAGCAAGTGGTGTAACTTACAAACACCCATTTTACTATGATGGTACTGGTACAACATATCGTGCAAACACCAGATTTCCAAATGGTGGATATACAATGAGCTTACAACTTGATGGAACTTCAATACCAATAAATAATAATTTAGTTGATTATAATCAAGGTTGGTCAATGGATGATTTTATAAGAGACCATGAGACCGAACCTCAATTAGCACTAAAAGGTGGTGAACCATTTTACCCAGCCGGATTTAATGGCCAATATGGATTGAATTTATTAGATCCAGACGACCCATCATTTATTGATGATTCTGAAGAAAACTTTGATATAAATGAATATGTAGACTTGTTGGCTTCTATGTCTATGTATCCAAATGAGTGGAATTATTTGAGGTTCAATTTTAGTAATGACCTTCACCTACTAAACAACACAGCCCCTTCAGGAATTCCAGGAACAATCGATAGAAATGCGGCAAATACTATAAACTTGCTGATGAATGCGTGTGAAGAATATGGAATGAATGAATGGAACGTATTTTTTCACCGTGGTGGGTTGAATCAAATGCTACTTACTTGGGATGGGGCCCCTAGCACATTTACTGAACAACAACGGGAATCTTGGAATACAAATTGGTCTGCTTCAATTTGGTATTCTGATAATGGTGGTCCTTTAGACCACCCAAGAGATTTGATATACAATGATACTGCAACTGGATATTTTAAAAATGCATTAAGATATTCAATTGCAAGATGGGGATATAGAACAAGTTGGATGGTTCGAGAACTTTGTGCCGAAGTTTATTTATGGGGGCATAATTATGATGAACTTCTCGAAAATGGACGTGATGATTTGGTTTCTTGGTATGAAGGTTTGAAAAATTATATGAATTCGATTGACCCATATGGACAGTGGATTAGTACTGGGGATGGTGGGACTGGTACATCACAACATGATGGTGTAAATATGGATTTAACAAACAGTCACCTTCATCACAATCCACCTATTAAATCTAAAGTAATTAGTATTAGCCCATATGGAGAAACCGCCGATAATTTATACGCCGTTTATAATCATTATACACATCCACAATCTAATTATGTTGATTTAAGCACACAAAAATACATCAATGGTTCTTTAGGTAATGGTCAATGGATTTCAGATAATGTACCCGGTGCGTCAGATAAGAGTTCAGATTTATTTGGAATAACCAGAGCCCTACACGACCGACATGCGTATTGGGAAAACGCATTTTCTGCCGCATGTGGTGTTGGGTGTTCGTGGGATATTCATGGTCATTTAGCAACATTCAATACACCTGCCTTAAATTATTCCTCAATCAGATTTGCTAAATCTGCAAGTTTCCATACAGAAGTTCATACTCCAATCAATAATGTTGGGATTGTTTCTGAGAGTACTGATGCTCGTGGGTATTATTATGCACTAGGTATGCAAAATTTAAATAGAACTGCTGTATATTTATTTGACATACAAAGTGGTAGTGCTGACATAGGAAGTGGTTATTACCTAACCGCATCATCAGAATGTCCAATAAGAGTTGGTGTAACTGCGAGTGTTCCGGTTTCTTTTGATGGTAATTTTGATGCTAGAGTATTTAACGTAGATACTGCTATCGAAGGTGATACTATTATTGGTACTGTTGTAAATTCAACAGCTAGTGTATATCTACCAAACTTTCAGAGAGCAATAGCTCTTATTGTTACATCTTCATCTACTTAATACGAAATGTAATTTAATATCAATTTATGATACTTATATAAAGTATGATTCGAGAT
>JGI10211J14876_10000130_pt1 | contig 28556 bp, 18 predicted proteins | sample Etolagsediment_FD_14876 | JGI IMG/M metagenome (IMG submission 14876)
CCCGTAAGGACGCCGGCCACAACGCATGCGCACGCACCCGTACCGCAGGCTAACGTAATGCCGCTTCCCCGCTCCCACGAGCGCATCGTAAATTCAGCGGGCCTGGCGACCTTGACAAAATGTGCGTTGGTCCGGTTCGGGAAAAGGTCGTGATGTTCGACCAAAGGCCCAATCCTGCCAAGCTCAATCTCGTTCAAATCATCACAGAAAAACACGGCATGGGGATTGCCCATGGAAACACACGTCATAAGAAGCTGGCGGCCTGCAATGTTAATCGCCTCATTGACCACTTTATCGGCTTCAAGTGCCACGGGTATATCGCGGGCCCTTAAAATCGGCCGGCCCATATTGACGCAAACACGGCGTACTTTATCATTGTTTCCAATCTCAAGGCCGAGCGTCAGCACGCCTGCGGCGATCTCAATTTGCAAAGATGCTGCGAAGGTTTCCTGGCCCGGCACCGAGAATTCCTCACCAGCCTTGGCCAGTTCCCGGTCATAGACATACTTGGCCACGCATCGGATGCCGTTGCCGCACATCTCGGCCTCGGAGCCATCTGCGTTGAATATCCGCATCCGTGCATCGGCTGTGTCGGATGGGCATATCAGAATAAGGCCATCCGCTCCGATTCCTCTGTGTCGGTCGCTGACCGCAACAGCCAGAGGCGCAGGGTCGTCAAGATGCTCCTCGAAGCAGTTGACATAGACATAGTCATTGCCCAAGCCATGCATTTTTGTGAATTTCATCGCGCACTACCTTTCGGGGAAAACACGCAAAGTGGGAGTATACCGCGCAGACCGGAATAATCAAGAAAATGATATGCCGGACAGGTTTGGTGGGTGCAACCTGAAAATATATTTTGCCGCAGGTCTCTGGGCAGCTTTTGCCCCTCCATGCCGAGGCCAGCCTTGATACACCGGGAATAATCAATAATCAAAAGCCGGCGCTATTGGCCTGTTTCCGGCTCGGCCTCTTCGGCCGGAGCGGGCTTTCGGGTATTTTCCTCAATCCTGAAGAGCGTCAGCACTAGCTCCATGTATATCCGCAGGATGATAACCATGAGTATGAACACAATTGGTGCCGCAATCACGTGCAATAGCCCCACCGCAAAGCCTTTGGTAAAGGCCGTTACAATCAGGATAAGTCCTACGATGGCCGCAATTGCGATGCCAAGCATGTACAAAATCTTTATTACCCGGGTGGTAATAAACTCAGTGAATGACAGTTCAAACAAACAAGCCCAAAAATTCTTTTTCTCTTCCATGATTGCTCCCTTACTTTTGATTTCTTATGCCGCCACCAGATTCGATACCAATATGACCATCTCATGTATTATACCCCCGCAGGCGTCCGGCCGCTACGAAATAGCAAATTCTTTTTTGCGGGTGTTCATCTGAGCCTTTAGGCGGGCAATGATGGACGAGTGCATCTGCGAGACGCGCGATTCGGACAAATCCAGCGTCGCCCCGATTTCCTTCATCGTCATCTCTTCATAGTAATACAAGACGATGATAAGCCGCTCTGCCCGCGTCAGACCCTTCGTAAGAAGGCTTTTCAGGTCCCGCTTTTGGACTTCGAGCAGGGGGTTCTGGCTTTTCTGGTCCTCGATAATATCTATTTCGCGGATATCCTTCTCGCTCTCCGATTCGGCAAACCTGTTGCTGAGCGATACAAGCCCAATCGCGTTGGCGTCCCGCTGAAGTCTGCGAAATTCGGTCATGTTCAGGTTCAACTCATCGGCGATCTCATTTTCAGTAGGTATCCGCCCAAGATAGGCCTCGAGAGTCTGCAGTGCATTTTCAAGTTGATGTGCACGTGCGCGAACCAGGCGAGGCACCCAGTCCATACTGCGAAGTTCATCAAGAATAGCCCCTCGGATCCGTGGGGTGCAGTAGGTCTCAAACTTGACGCCTCTTTCCGGGTCAAACGCATCAATGGCGTCCATCAGCCCGAAAATTCCTGCGCTGACAAGGTCGTCGAGTTCGACTTTATCGGGCAGCTTTGCGTATATACGGTCTGCGGTATATTTAACCAGCGGGAGGTAATGTTCCATTATGCGGTTGCGGTGATATTCATCCCTGGTCTTAAAGAAGCCTTTCCATACTTCCTTAATGTCCTTCGCCTGGGCCGTCTTCATTTTGAAAACCTCCATGTAAATTTTTCAAATTTTTGTCGCCCGTGGCCGCTGGTCCTATAACTCGGACAGTTTTGACATCTTTACTTCACTGCACTTATTGGACATCCTTCAGCGAGCCTACTCTTATCGGCTATTTCATCAGAGTTGTTTAAAAAACCGGCCTGCAACTTCTCGAAAAACCTCTTTTCCGTCGGCCTTTGCTGCGGAGTACCGACCCCGCAACACAAAAGAACTGCAAAAATTTTTAACCCTAAAAATATCATTACTCAAAACCAAAAAGCTTATTTCCTTCATACCCAACCTTGGCTTAACTATTGAAGTTCATCTTCGACCATGCCTTTGGCCCAGCAGTTCAGCAGCGACCCGATTATTAATCAGATTCTCCGAAAGTTTCTTGATCTGCAGTTCGAGGTATTCTGCTGTATCGTTTTCAAAGAGCCGTTTGGCGTGCTCATCAATTATGGGTGGACTCTCAAAACTGCCACCCTTTCCGAATTTGATGTTCTCACTGTCGCGCAGCAGAAGTCGCTTGCTTTGAATATGCTCCAAGATGGCTTCCGTCATTACATCCGCGAACTCGGTCACATCCAGGTCTTTAGGCACAAAGCCCACAGAATCAACATGCTTTATGTTCTGCACAAGAATCCGGCGTCTGCGCTCTGTAAATTCGAGTATCTTAACCAGCAATTCCGTGATGTTATCAGTTGTTGTTGACGATAAGTTCATGCGCCTCGTTATTCCGCTTTAAGTTACATCATTTCGTCTCTTGATAAAAAGCCGATACATCCAGATCTTGCTTCGTTGTCGGCTGCGGTATTGGTTATTAAAGGGATTTGGCAACTGGTGGTTACGGGTAACCGGCGATGTGGCTCGACCTGCACATATCGTGATGCGCAAATCGCTGCTTCGAAGTTACAGACTCGCCCCACGCCGAGGGCGGCTGATTTTGACTGCTGATTTCTATTGGCTGCCTTGCTGTAGAAAGTCATCCCTGACCTTTCCGCTGCATACTCGCAGTTATAAAATTCTCAAAACTTTATTTAATGAAATCCTTAAAACTTATCTTTTAAGAAGCGTCACCGCCGGAACCGTTATCTAAACTTTCCCTCTTTAATATTCGTTTGATTTCCGCTAATGTCTTGCTCTTTCTCAGCTCCAGAATGTTTGAAAGCCTCTCAAAAACTGATTCGTCGTAAAGCCGATGTCCGCCATCGGTCCAGCTTGCTTCATGAATCAGGCCCATTGTTGTATAGTTATGGATAGTTTGTCTTGAAAAGGTTGTGAAGCGAACGACTTCGCCGATCCGATAAAGCTTGGCCGGAATCACAAACTTGTCTCTTCTTTCCTGTCCTTGCATACTTAAAAGCTTTTCAACAAACCACAAACCGGCAAATCGAATTCAACTTCTCTGTCTGGCCGTCTTACTGTCTAACCGTCTACCCACCTAACCGTCCGAGCTAATAATCCGCCCCGGCAAACTTAACCGACGGCTTTGTAATGCACCTTGCGGCTTTACCAGTTGGTTATTATCAACCTCCAACTAGGTAAGGCGGAGAATAATATATTTTACATTTTACAAAACGTAAAATATATTCCAGCTCGTGTCAACTTTTTTTTTCTTTTTTTAAAATTTATTTGCAAATATAACCGACTCTATTTGTCCTTAATCCCCTGATTGGCCATTCACAATTCGCTATTATCCCTCGTTTTCGCCAAAATCCTCTTAAATCCACCCTTGAAAAAATCCGATATAAAGGCTGGAGCAAACTGCGACTATTGTTCGTAAGCCTTTGTTAAGCAAAAAGTTAGATAGCTGGCATGGAAACAGACAGCTCAAAAGACAAGCAAGCGGCTCGTTCTTGTTCGGGCAACGTGTATCGGCTTGAGGTCGTAACCCCTCTGGTACAGCAGCTCAACTGCCTTGACATAAAAAAAATCGCGGATATCTGCGTGGATGAAATTCCAAAGCTTATTGGTGCGAGACTGGCCTCGCTTTATATTCTTGACGAGGCAAGCGATATCCTGCACCTTGAAAAAAACAACCACCCCTTTCTTATTAACAATATAGTCTCGCTCAACCAGAATCCCCCTTCACCCATGGTCGCGGCCGTTCGAAGCAAAGAACTAATGCTTGTTGACGACATAGAATCCTACAAAAAGCCTGATATCAGCAAGACACAGCGGGCCTTTTCCGAAAACTACAGGACAAAAAGTTGTATCATCGCCCCGCTCATCTGCCTTGGCCGAGTCGTTGGCGTCCTAAATCTAACCGACAAAACCGATGACAGCGTTTTCACCACTGAGGATATATCCGCCATAGAACTTTTCCGTCAACTCATTGGTGCTTCAATCGGTAACATAAATCTCTTCGAAAAGACGCAGCGGCAGGCCAAAACCGATGGCCTTACCGGCATGCTCAACCACAGAACCTTCTACGAAACGCTTGAAGCAGAGTTGAGAAGGTCGCAGCGCTACGGTGGACAAATATCCATCATCATGGCTGACATTGATAACCTCAAACCCATAAACGATACTTTCGGACATCGTTCCGGCGACCTGGCAATCAAACAGATTAGCAGAAGAATAATTGCATGCATCCGCCAGATTGACATCGCCGCCCGATACGGCGGAGATGAGTTCGCGGTCATTTTACCGAATACCTCGCTTGCAGACGCCATGGTCGTTGCCGAGCGAATGGTCAACATGGTCGCCGATTCTCCAATGATCTGGGACCAGAAAGAGATCAAGCTTTCAATCAGTGTCGGCGTGGGACAGTACAATGCGGACATCAGCTCCGATGATGTTACAAAGGCCACCGACCGGGCACTTTACGCCGCAAAACAGGCGGGAAAAAACACCGTAAAAGTCTTTCAGCCCACAGATATATCCTCACCCCCAACAACGTAGAATCCGGAAGCACCTGGCAACGCCATAAGAGAAAAAACTTTTTAGCCTAAGGTTATATACGCCACGACGGGTATTTCAAAAATTATTCTCAAAAGAAATGGCGTTTTCTGAGTGGATAGACGGCTTAAAACAGGCAACCGTTCTCTTTCGGCGACATTCTCACTCGCCAAACTCATTTTTCGCTCATCTCAGATAATAGTTATAAAAAAGTTGACAACGCCTGCCGATGGTGATAATCTGAAATCACGAAGTTGAACGGGAAAAGTGTTCGCTTTTATTTATTTTAGAACTAATTTTTTTGGGAGAGACTAAAATGCTTTCGCGCACAAATCTTTTTCTCATCGCCGGTCTTGTTTTTCTTGCGTCCGTCTGTCTTGCTCAGGTTCCCGAATCCGAGCCTGTAATCGAAACAACGCCGGATACAGACGAGCCCCAGACCGTTTCTTTTCCCTACATCGCCGAAATAACCGGCGCGGATGTTTACATCCGTTCTGGGGCAGGAACCGCATACTATTTCTGCGGCAAGCTAAGTGCTCCGGCGCGGGTTATAGTAACCGGCCAGAAACACGGCTGGTTGAAGATTCTTCCACCGCCGGGCAGCTTCTCGTGGATTTCAAAGAATTACGTCAAGCTCGACCCGGACAATCCGGGCATAGGCATTGTCACCGGCGATTCGGTACGTGTCTGGGCCGGGTCCGATTACGTTGAGCCTATGCGTTCATCAAGTCTGCAGGCGAAGCTTAACGAAGGCGACCAGGTCAAGTTGATGGACGAGACCAGGGAAAAGGGAGATTATTACAAGATCGTTCCGCCGCCGGGCGCTCATTTGTGGGTAAGCGGTCAATACGTCCAGTACGTTGGACCGGTACCTGAGCCTAAGCCGCCTGTGCTGCCGCCTAAGCCCGAGCCCGTTGTCGAGCCAAAGCCTGAGCCCGAACCGGTGGTTGAACCGACTGGGGCCAAAGTTGAGAAGGAGCCGCTCGAGCCTGCCGTTGTGCCCAAAAAGCCTTCCGTAGAAACCCAAAGGCTCAAAGAATGTTACGAATTGGCCAAACAAATCGACGCGGAACTGGCAAAGCCAATCGAGCAGCAGAATTACAAAGCCGTCAAAACAGCGCTTAAGGCGATTATCGGCGACCCCGAGGCGGGTAAGGCCAAACTCTATGCCGAGTATCAACTTGATCGGCTCGGTCGTTTTGAGTTGGCGCTGAGAGTTAATGACGAGATGAAGCGCCAGGACGCCGAATTAAGAAAACTCAGGGACCAGATAAAGAAACGCTACCGGGCCAGGCTTGCGAATATTCCCGATCCCGGCAAATTCATCGCCATTGGTCGGCTCAGACCATCGCAGATATATACCACTAAAGCCAGCCAGAAGCGCTATCTTGTAGTCGATGACAGAGGCAGAATCATCTGCTATGCGGTACCCGCCGACGACGCTGCCGGGGCAAACATAGATAAATTCATGTATCGCAAGATCGGCCTCAAGGGCCAGGTCATCAAGGACCCATACAACCCGGTAAGCCTGGTCAAGTTTACCGAAATCGTGGACCTGCAGTAGTAATATTGCGACGCGAAACACTTGAAGCTGCATCGGCAGCTACGGTTTGGTGCCGAAGATTTCAAGCGGGGTTCTGATTACCGGCAGGGTGGTGGTTTGTATGTCGGGCTCTTCGACATTGCCGTGGACTTTGACTTTCACTACCGCTGAGCCCAGGCCCTTTGCCAGGGATTCAAGAAATGACGGCTCGGAAGTAATCCTTTTACCAAAGGCGGTAAAATCCAGATCGACATCATTATTTTTCAAGTCGAGCTGACCGCTGCCCTGCAGGACCATGGACCGGCCGGACATATAAACCTGCTCAAAAACAATGTTGCTTTCTTTAAGATACGCCTCGACCGTCATATCACTGAAAATAAAGTCCGTAGGCTCATTCAATTGCATGGCTGTGAGCACTTTCCCAAGCAGGGATCGTCTGGCCAAGGCCATATTACTAACACTAACATTCAATCGCCCTATGCTCGAAGCGGCCCGGCCCAAAGTACCCGCGGCGCTGAAAACACCACTGACTCGCCCACGGGTTGGACTATCACCTCGCTGCCGAGACGCAGCTTTGGCGGAAAGAATTTCTTTGACCTCAACGTTGTCAAATGCCAACTGCAGCACATATTTCGAGCCGTCACCGCCGGGTTGTTTTAGCTCAATATCACCTATCACCTTTCCGCCGTAACAATCCGCGGTAAACTCCCTGCTTGCGAACGTTCCCTCCTCGGGGTCATATGTGACGGCTGCACGCAGATCGTTTACAAGTCTATCTTTGATTTTCAGGCTGTCGGCTTTCAAGTCTGCCTGTCCGGCCCACAGACCATGATTTAGCTTGTATAAAACGTCGGCGGTTAATTCCGCTTTCAACTGACTCAATGTTTTTTGGCTGCCGAAGTCGCATTTCTTAAACGCCAATCGGCCGGCAATATCGAGCCATTTTTCACCGGCCGAATCCGTAGAAAAATCTGCCTTGTTAATATTCAGGTCAATCCTGCCGGTCGGTGAAATACTGCGGTAAGCATCTGCTGTACCCCCGGGCAGCGCTTCGGCAAGCCTGTCATCCAATAAAATATCATGCGCATAAAAGCTAAACCGGCCGCTGTTGACCTCGCCACCCTCGAAGACTATATTGCCGTCCAATGCTATTTTCGCCGGCTCTTGTGCCTCTGCGATCGCCTCCGGCGCAGTGGTGGCGGTCAGGTTTTTCAATTCGACATTGTTGGGTGTTACCGTAATGTTGCCCATGACATTTTTAATTGGATAAGGAAACTTTACGAAATTAATCTGCATGCCCAAACACTCGATAGCTATATCATACGGCGGGCAATCAGCGCCTCTGACATCAACATTAACATTCAAATTCGCGGATATGTTTAGCTTTCCACGGGGCTGTAATTGAGCGACTATTTTCGAAGCTCCTTCAGGAAGCGCCCCGAGCCATTTATCGTCAAGCTCAAGTGTCTCGGCCTCCACCGACAGACAAAAACCTGGCGTCGGGTTAGCCTCATTGGCAGGCCAAATCCTGCCGCTGACATTTACTTTGCCCTCACCGCTTTGGCCGGTCATACTCTCGAGCCTTACCAGGTCAGGCGTTAGAATCGCCTCTGCGTTTACATTTGTCAGCGGAAGCGGGAATTTTTCGTATATCAGGGATGCATTTTTGATGCTGGCCTCTGCAATGTATTCAACCGGGCGCCTGCCCACCTCGTTCGGAAATACGGTTATTCGCACGTCCGTGAGAGCGTCCACTTCGAAATTTTCATAAAATTCTCTTTGTTTTGCCGGAAGCGCGGCCTTTAGCGTCGAATCTATGGGTATATCATTAGCGTCTATTGTAATATTATATCGTGGTCGTTCGGTTCCGGTTTCTGTGATATGACCGTTTAAGGTTATGCAGCGGCCCTCATACTGCGAAACAACATCGGCCAGTTCAAAGGTGCCGGGTTCAGCATATACTCTTCCTCTCAGGTTCTTCAAAGGATAAGGGAAGTGTTGATAAATAGCCTGGGCATCGAGAAGGTCAACAGTCAGCGAGGTTTTTCCTTCACGGCCCAGTTGGCGGCTCAGCCTGTAATCGACCTGGGCGAGTCCGCTCGGAGCGAAAGTAAACCAAAGTCTCTTCTGCTCCGTATTCAGCGCCTTGTACAAATCGTCATCCAACAGCATATTGGAACTGGTAATTTGCACATCGTAATACCACTGCTGCTGAAATTTCTTGGCCTGTCCGTTGACGGCCAGGTCAACATCGCCATGTTTGCATCGAAGATCATTAAGAACAACTCTTTTCTCGGTTACCTCCAGCGTGCCGACCATATGCTCTAACCGATAGGGGAGTTTTTTGTCGAGGACTGAAATGTCCCGGCATCTGATGGTTCCAGCCCATTTACTTTTTATTAGTTCACCAAGCCTGCCTTTGGATCTGACATCAATATCCCCCCGGCCTCGGGGATTGTATTGCTCAAGAAATTTGCGCAGGGGCGGGCTGAGTTTGTCAAGCGCTGACCGGCTGTACACAAGCGCATCAATCGTCGGCTCAGAAGTGAGCAGCAAATTCCTAAAATGCAATTGCAGGTCATACTCACCCTTAAGCGGATAATTTTTGATTATCCCGGAAACCGCGACTTCGGTTTTATCGCCTATTGCCCATTTAAGCCGATGTATTGAAATATTCTTTTGGTCATAGCTAAGGTCGAGCACCAGGTCATTTATCGCCCAGCGGTTGCCAAGGATGCCCAAATCGGTGGGGGGGATACGGCCGTTGAGCATGACTTTGCCACGGGCGCCGCTTTGCCAAATGCCGCGTACAAAATTATACTTATCACCATTATTGTCTTTAGATTCGATGTAGAAACTGTATCTGTCGTCGGTCCCTCTTACCGGCTTAAGTTCTCCATCAACCTTAATAACAGTAATATCCTCAGCCTTGCCGTTTACCACCTTGCTTAATTTCACTACGCCTCTTTTTACTTCGATGATTGGTAATCCGTGTCGTTGTCCGGAAGATTTTTCTATATCGAGCAACGCCAGATTCCATCGCATAGTATCTGTATTATATTGAGCGTTAATGATATAATCCCGGATAGTGATTCTTTTAATCCGGGGCTGAAATCTGAATATGCTGGCCAATGAAAAACGAACGTCGGCCTTATTGGCTCTGAGGATTCTATTCTCATAATTTTCTATCTGCGGCGAGCCGATTACCAGGTAGTTCATTCTCACAAAACCGGTGCTTTTGAAATCAATGGAGTCTATTTCGATCTTCGCTCCGGTTAACTGCTCCATTTGCCGCCGTGCGATTGGCCGAAGGAGTTTGTTTCCGAGGAGTGCATAAAACCCCCAACAGACAAGGCTGATAATCAGCCCCCCCGCAAGCCCACATAGGAATTGGGGCCTTATGTGGATAAGGCGCCTGATTTTACCGCGAGGTGCAGACATATTGTGCCATTCCTGTGACTTTTTAATATGGATGGTTGCCTGTTTTTATAGCCTTATCAGCGATGTCCCGTCGGCAATAGGCTGCTTCAAAATTAATCTTGTCCACTGCCCCGTAGGCCCTGGCTTTGGCGTCGGCAATGCTGTCGCCGAGGGCCGTTACGCCCAGGACCCTGCCGCCGGCAGTAATAATATCGCCGTCTTTTTCGGCTGTACCGGCATGAAACACCACCACATCTTCGAGCCGGGCCGCCTCGGTAAGACCTGTTATCTTTTTGCCTTTTTCGTAGCCGCCGGGGTATCCGCCCGAGGCCATCACCACACAAACAGCCGGTCTCGGGTCCCATTCCAGAGAAACCTCATCCAGCCGACCATCACAAACCGCGAGCATCACTTCGAGCAAATCACTCTTTAACCGCATCAATATCGGCTGAGTCTCCGGATCACCGAATCTGACGTTGAACTCAAGCACCCTCGGACCGCCATGTGTCATCATAAGGCCCGCGTATAGTATGCCCTTATACGGCGTGCCGTTACGGTTCATGCCATCAACGGTGGGCACCAAGATTTCCTTGACAATTTGCTCCATCAACGGTTCGGTTACAACGGGCGCCGGGCTGTACGCCCCCATGCCGCCTGTGTTCGGACCGGTGTCACCTTCGCCGATTGGCTTATGGTCCTGCGACGTTTCCATAACGTAGATGCTCCTGCCATCCACGAAGGCCAATATTGACGCCTCCTGCCCCAGGAGCTTGTCTTCGACAACCACCTTCGCACCGGCATCGGCGAATATGCGGTCACACATTATCTTTTCCGCCGCGAGGATGCCATCAGCCGGGTCATCGCAAACAAAAACACCCTTGCCCTTGGCCAATCCTGCGGCCTTTACCACCACCGCTTCGTCCCTGCTGGCGATATAGGCCTTGGCGTCTTCGAATCTGTCAAAGATTCTGCTCTCGGCGGTGGGGATGGCATTGGCGCGCATTATGTGCTTTGCAAAAGCCTTGTCCGCCTCGAGCTGGGCGGCGCCTTTACCGGACCCAAACGCCTTTATGCCCACGGCTTCGAAGTCATCGACTATGCCCGCTGCAAGTGGGTCTTCCGGGCCGATTACCGCAAGGCCTATGCTCTGACTTTTCGCAAAATCAACCAGTTTGGTGATATCACCCGCACCGATGTCAACATTTTTGCCGCACATAGCCGTTCCCGGATTGCCGGGAGCGGTATAGAGCTGCCCCGACATCGACTGCGCCAACTTCCACGCAATGGCGTGTTCACGTCCGCCGCTACCAATCAATAGTACGTTCATTTGAATTCCTCGAAATTAGGTTGTCTCCTTAAGAATTTCAACTTCGGACAAACTTACCAAAACGACCCGGTTTTTTCAAGTTTTCTTTGAATTTCAAAAAAACCGCTACGGATCACAGTCCTATAATTCCATTTCGCCAAAAGTACATCTTTCTTTTAGACGATACAGAACTGAGTCGGAGCAAAAATATTGAGTAAGTTGGGACTAAGAATGAAGAAGGCTTTTGCTCTCGCTGAGATTATGATAGTAATAGCCATCCTTGGCATCCTGGCGGCAATTATCCTGCCGGAATTCCAGGATCATACCCGGAAAGCCAGAGAAACTGCCGCCATGGATAATATAAGAGCCATGCGACAACAGATCGGGTTTTATGCCCACCGAAACGACGTTCCTCCAGGCTACCCCGGCAACAATCCAACGCAGCCCACAGATGCTGTGACCTTTGTTTCACAAATGGTTGACGGAGGCTATTTAAACAAAATCCCAGACAATCCAATGACTGAAAAAGCCGAGATAAAGATCATTCAAGACGCCGACGTGTTTCCCGCAGCATACACGCCGGCCTGGTCCGGTTTCGATTGGATATATCAAGCAGGCACGGCAGAAATAAGGCTACACGCCGAGGGGACCGACCCGGGTGGGATTGCCTACTTCGACTATTAAAATTAGCCTCGTATCACTTGTTTCCCTCGGCTTTGGCAGATATGGTTATCCCTTTTACGACCTCGTTTAGATTAGTGGCAATCTGTGTGGGGGTATTTTTTTTGACAAATCCCGCTTATTAATGTTAAATTTACATTACAAGCGTGTGTATAAACAGCACAAAGACCGGACAAACAATTAAGAACCGGAGATTTATTTGTGGAGCAACGCATATTGCTTAGTCGGCCTGATAAGAAAGAGCTTTTGACTGTCCTGGGTATTTTCATTCTGGCATTATTGGTGCGTTTGATTTATATCTATGAAATTTCACCCAATCCCTCGTTTACGGCGCCCACGGTGGACTCAGGAATCTATGATGAATTGGCACGGTCGATAGCGACAGGAAAAGAAATGAATTATGAATTCTTCTGGCAGCCATTTTTCTATCCCGCTTTCCTGTCCATGGTTTACCTGGCCAGCAACTCATCAATTATCTGTGCCAAGATTATGCAGATTTTTTTGGGAAGTGTAACTTGTTTTTTGACATACCTATTAGGAAGAAAGATTTTCAATCGGGTGACTGGAACAATAGCCGGTATTATAATAGCCCTTTACGGGCCTCTCATCTTTTTCGAGGCGGAGTTGCTGGCCAGCGGCTGGGCGGCGTTTTGGTCTGTTGCTCTCATTCTGCTTTTCCTTAAGACCTCATCCGGAAAAAACCTGTGGCTTTGTCTGGCCCTGGGAATATGTGGAGCCTTGAGCGTCATAACACGTCCCACCTTTCTTCCCTTCTTCACGATTGCAGTCTTTTGGCTGGCAATTATATTTTATCGGTGTAGAAACAAATGGCACCAGTTTGCTCTCAGATTGAGTGCGATTATGGGGGGGGTTCTGCTTGTAGCGATACCCGTAGCGATCCAGAATTTTCGGGTAACCGGCCATTTTGGAATTTTGCCGGCATCCGGTGGGATTAATTTTTATGTCGGCAATAATCCGGACTATGTCCAAACACTGACCGCTCGTCCCGGATGGGGTTGGGAAGAGATTGCAAGCCTACCAGAGCAAAACGGCGTTATCGGCAACATGTGGGAACAGCAAAAGTATTTTAATCGGAAGGTCATGAGTTTTGTACTTACCGAACCGTTTGCCTTTGTTAAGGGACTTGCGCACAAAACCGTTCAGTTTTTAAACTCCAGGGAAATTCCACGGAATGTGGATATGTATTTGTTTGGCAAGTGGTCACGGCTATTGGGTTTACTTGTCTGGAAGGTGGGAGGGTTTGGCTTTCCCTTTGGTTTACTTTTGCCGCTGGCACTGCTGGGACTGGCAAGTTACTGGCGGCAGATTCCTGTGCCGCTGAAACTATTTTTGATTCTTTATCCAGTGTCAATTATTTTGGTCTTTGTAACGGCACGGTACAAGGTGCCAATGGTTCCAGCCATGTCTGTTCCAGCGGCGGCTGGTTTGTTAGGTCTGGTCAGGATGATACGCAGGCGTTGCTGGTACCGTATTGTGATGGCAGGCATCTGCGGTACCGGGATAGTTTTATTGTCGAGTCTGCCGGGGCCGTTCCCAGAGGAAATGCCCAACTATGAGGCTGAGTTGTACGCTAATGCTGCAGCTACAAAATCAAAGCAGGGGGACAACGACACAGCTATTGAATATTTAAACAGGGCATTGAGTCTCAAGAGCGATTATCCTTTTGCGGATGCCAATCTGGGTTCTGTATTGGCGAAACAGGGAAGAAATAATGAGGCGATACCCCATTTCCAAAAGGCGCTGAAGTTCAAAGACGATTCTCCTGAGGTTCATAATAATCTGGCATCAGCGCTGACCGATATTGGAAAAAGCGACGAGGCTATCATCCATTATAACAAAGCTCTGGAGATAAAACCCAACTACGCAGAGGCACATTATAATTTGGGCAACTGTCTGATAGGACAGGGCAAAGTTTCAGAGGCGATCGTTCACTTCACAGAAGCCGTACGATTGAAACCAGACTATTTTAAGGCACATAACGATTTAGGAGCGGTGCTGGCAACGCGGGGTAGGGTTGAACAGGCAGTTATACATTTTGCTCGCGCAGTTCAGATTGAACCTGACGACCACAGAGCACATCATAATTTGGCCAGGGCGTTAGCTAATTTGGGCAGAATCGAAGAGGCAGTTAAGGAATATCGTGAAGCACTGAAGCTGAATCCGAATGCGGTGGAAACACTTATTCAATTGGCACAAGTGCTGGGACTGCATGAAAGCGCGGGAATTCGCGATACAGGTGAAGCCCTTATGTTGGCCAAGAAAGCATGCGAACTCGCAGACTATAAACAACCGGAGACAATAGACATTTTAGCCAAGATATATGCAGCGGAGGGAAGATTTGCTGATGCAACAGCTACAGCTCAAAAAGCTCTCGACCTCGCTCAGTCTTGGGGCCAAACGGAATTGGCTGAATATTTTAAGAAACAAGTGGAACACTACAAGGCCCAAGCCGTCAGACAGAAATAAGGGCCTTCATCAACTAAAGTTAGTCCATAAAGCACTGCTTTGAGTCTTTATCTTTTGTCGCCGCTGCCTTTAACTTTTGTGAATATCACGCGATCAGGGGTCATATCGAAGTCCTGTTGAAAATTACCTGTCCCTTTGTGTACAGGTTTGCCATTTGTGGAATTAGGATCGGGTAGCAGCACAACCAAATCGAATGCAGTAAACACCTCAGCATCCCAGGCCACTTCATCTTCCAAAACACTACCGATGATAAAATATTGACAAGGACCTTTTAACACCCCACCACCTATTTCCATGTATGCACGTTTGATTTCAATGTTTATTGATATTTCGTGGTTTTTGGGATTATAATTAACATCACAATCGCCAGCTTCAAATATCCCAGGTTCGCCCTTACGTCCCTGAACTTCTGTTATCTGATTGGGTTTGATTCTCACCTGGCCTAATGCGATAACTGCTGAGGAAACAGTACCGTCTGCGTCAAAAACTATCTCCCACCCAAACTTATCGCCTTTCCACTCGCCCACCATAAATTGTGGAAATTGCCCATTGTCCTCAATAGTAACAACGGTCCGATTTTTACTCGTGGTAGGCTCTTGGCAGCACGTCAAAACCGGTAATATCAAAACCAAGCAAGATAAAATGCAAAATCGCTGCTTCATTAATCTATTCTCCAACATTTTCCTTATTTACGGTACCCTTATTCACGATAAGGCCGGCCTGTCTTATACAATTCCAGGCGACTTCGAATATGCTGCGTCTTCTTTTGAAGTCCATTGGCTAAAAATATCTCTTCAGCTCTTTCGGCTGTTTGAATCGCCTCATCGAATCTCTCGGCCGCAGCGTAGGCGGCGGAAAGAGTATCTAACGATTCAGGGTTCTCAAAGTTAGTGAGGTTACAAGCTTGCTCGGCAAGTTGAATGGCTTCGGCGGAGTTGCGAAATTTCTCGTCTGGATGGGTGGCCATTATCCAGGCTAAGTTGTTAAGCACTCTCGGCATATCAGGCCGAAGACTCAGGGCCTGTTGCCAGTGTCTGATTGCCTCGTCAACCTTACCCTGTGTGTAGAGTAATTCAGCCAGTGCGTTCAGCAATATAGGTTGGGCAGGTTCGAGGCGAAGCGATTCAGTCAAATGCGCAATAGCCTCGTCGATTTTGCCCTTAAGAGTCAGCGCATGCGCAAGGTCGGCATGAACCTTTGCATTCTCAGGCTCAAGTTTTAACGATTCTTCCCAATGACTAATTGCCTGGTCAACCTTGCCTTGGTAGATCAAAGCGTCAGCGAGAGCTACATGTATCGCTGGGTCATCTGTATTGTCCGGACCTTCTTGCTTCTCAAGTGCAAGGGCCTTGTTCCAGTGCTTTATGGCCTCGTCAAGCTTTCCCATATGAGCATAAGCCACACCCAGGTTATAGCGAGCCTCTCTAAAGTCGCCATTTAATCGCAGGGCTTCTTGAAAGTTTTTGACAGATTCACCAAAATTACCTTGCTGTGAATACACTAACCCTAATTGGTTATGGATTTTGTACTCGTTCGGTTTCAGATGTAATGCTTTCTGAAAATGTTTAACAGATTCCTCAAATCGTTTCTGCTTGGCAAATACCAATCCGAGGCCTTGCTGTGCCCTGTAATCTCGCGGATCAAGATGCAAGGCCTTAAAATAACAAGTTACAGCCTTATCTAATTCATTTTCCTTAAAGGCTATCTCTCCCAATAAAGAATAGGTAATGGCAATGTCAGGATATTCAGCAATCATCCGCTCGCAAATTTCCTTGGCCTGTTCAATTCGCTCTGCCGAAAGATAACCTGAAGCAATATGTTGCTTCTTGTGGAAGTCAATATAATCCTTAGGATCGTTTTTGCTCTGGTCAAATTCTAAAGATTCATCAATGATACCAGCGGCAACGTAACCAAGAGATTCCAGACGCCTTCTGCTTGCCTCATCCAGCGCCAATTTGCTATCAATTTCGTTTCTGCGAATGTGAGTCTCCAGAATCTGCTTCAATTGACCCTGCATGAGTCGGGCCCGATGGAGCTGTTTCTCTGCCAAATTATTCATTTCGCGGGGGTCATCTTTTAGATTATACAACTCAGGCCTAGTGCTCTGGATATATTTCCAGCCACTGGTAACCACACCCAAAAGGGGATTGCAATTATATGATGTTGGCAGTAACGATTCACAGCAAAGATACCTGTCATCGCCCGATGAATTATTTTTTTCAAAATAACCAGATAAATCCTTCCCTTGGACTTCCGGCGGAACTTCAATTCCAAGAGAAGCCAAAAAGGTAGGCACAATATCAATCAGCCCAATAACATCATTTACCTTTTTGCCTTTGGAACTTTTAGGACATCTGAATATCAATGGAACTTTTATTGTGCTGTCATAAATAAAAAAACCGTGCTCTTTTTCCCTGTGCTCATTGAGACCTTCCCCATGATCACCGGTAATAACTAGCAGGGTCGAATCATATAGATTCAGCTTTTTCAGTTTTTTCAATACCTTCCCAATACAATGGTCGGCGTATGCAATCTCTCCGGCATATAGGTCGTTCGCAAATTTGGAGGCGAAAGGTTCCGGCGGATCATATACAGTATGGGGGTCATAGTAATGCAGGAAAAGAAAGAAAGGTTTGTCTTTATTTTCGGACAGCCAATTACAGGCGAATCTGCTTGCTTCTTCACCTCTACGCTCGGCAAAATGACCCTTTTTTATTTCATCCTCGAACTGGTCGTTATAGTAATCAAATCCTTGGTCAATGCCGAACTGCGAATCCAAGACGAAGGAACTCACGATAGCTCCGGTGGCAAAACCGTTGTCTTTCAATATCTCGGCTAAGGTCAGGTTGGACTGGGCAAGCTGATAATCCAGGTTGTCGTGTACACCGTGGTATGGCGGGATAGTGCCTGTCAGCATGGAGCTATGAGCAGGCAGTGTCAGCGGTACAGGGGAAACGACATTCTCAAAAAGGATGCCGTCTTTGGCTATGGCATCGATATTAGGGGTTGTCTTACCGCCGTAGCCGTAACAACCTAAGTGGTCCGCCCGGCAGGTGTCGATGCTGATAAGAAGAATATTACGGATCCGGCCGGATGATTTGAGACTAAACACAAACCAGGTTATGCCGACAGCTAAAATCAGGAGCGCCGCAAGGATTAACGAACTATATTTGGAAGAAACCAGCCGTTCCATACACGATCCGCTTTATGTATAGCAAATACCTCTATAATCTCAATGCCTTACTAAATATACTTATAAATACGTATTTTGCAAGGGTCATGGGTCTATAAAAAAGCTGAGATGTTGATTACTCCACCCTAAGAAAACGGCCACCCTTACGGCTCTTCCCTGTAAGGCTGGCCTGTTTTGTACAGTTCAAGTCGATTCTGAATTTCCTTCACCTTTTTCTTCAAGCCCGCCGATGAAAACAGCTTTTCAGCTTTCTGGGCAGTTTGGACGGCCTCATCAAATTTCCCGCTTGCAGCATAGGCGGCAGAAAGCGTATCCAGTGATTCGGGATTGGCAAATCCGGTCAGTTCACATGAGCTTTCAGCAAATTCAACGGCTTTTGCAGGATTGCGAAACTTTTTATCCGGATGGGTAGCCATTATCCAAGCCAGGTTGTTGAGCACTCTTGGCGAATCAGGCTGAAAGCTCAGCGCCTGCTGCCAATGTCTGATTGCCTCATTAACCTTACCCTGTGTGTAAAATAATTCCGCCAGTGCGTTCAGTAATATGGGTTGGGCAGGCTCGAGGCGAAGCGATTCGGTCAAATGTAAGATGGCCTGGTCAACTCTACCTTTACGAGTCAGCGCATGAGCAAGGTCGGCATGGACCTTTGCATTGTCGCCGTCAAGCTTCAACGATTCTTCCCAATGGCCAATCGCCTCATCAACCTTGCCCTGATAAATCAGGGCGTCAGCAAGGTCTTTGTGTACTTTTGGGTCGCTTCCATACTTAAGCGCTTCATTCCAATTCTTTATGGCATCATCGAGCTTCATCATATGGGCATAGGCCACACCTAGGTGGCAGTAAGCATCTCGAAAATCGGCCTTGAGACGCGAGGCTTGAGAATGATGGGTTACTGCCTCGTCAAACTTTCCCTCAGTAAAGGCAATCTTCCCCAATAAAAAGTGTCCATAAGCAATATCCGGATATTCAGAAACCATCTGCTCGCAGATTTCTCTGGCCTCTTCAAACTGCGTGTGGTTAATATGAGAAGCCACAATGCTCTCGTCCACATGGAATTTAATGTAATCCTTCGGGTCCTCTTGGCTCCGGTCAAATTCAAAAGACTCATCAATCTTGCCCCTGGAGACATACCCCAGGGATTCGAGGCGAGCTTTGCTTTCACTGTCCAGAGCGAATTTACTATCACTTCCGGCCCCACGAACTTGTTCTTCTAAGATTTGCTTCAACCGGTCCTGGAGCACACGCCCAAGCTGCTGCTGTTGGTTCACCAGATTATTCAGCTCATGTGCGTCTTTGCTCAAATCATACAATTCCGGGCGAGTCGTCTGAATGTATTTGAAGCGATTACTGACAATACCCAATAAGGAGTTGCACTGGTACTTTGTCGGCGTTAATGACTCGCAGTAAAGGTATCTGTCTTCATTTGCCGGGTTCTTTTTTGTCAAAGAACTCAATAAATTTTTCCCCGTTACTTCAGTCGGTATGCCAAGCCCCAGAGCGCCAAGAATTGTAGGGGCGACATCTATTAAACCGGCCAGCTTTTCTATTCTTTGGGCTTTACACTTTACCGGCAATCTAACAATCAACGGAACCTTAATGGCGCCTTGATAAATGAAATAACCGTGTGTTTGCTCTCCATGCTCTCCTATGCTCTCGCCATGATCGCCGGTGACGACTATCAGTGTGGAGTCGTATAAATCAAGACTTTTAAGCCTATCGATCACCTGCCCGATACAGTGGTCCGTATAGGCAATCTCGCTGGCATAGGGGGCCTGTGCATAATCGGACTTAAACGGCTCAGGCGGCTCATATGGGAAATGGGGGTCATAATAATGCAGAAAGAGAAAAAACGGCTGATGGTAATGCTCATCCAGCCATTTGATTGCGTGACGTGAGGCCTCTGCCCCTTTGCGCTCACTGATGTCACCGGCATAATGCTCCTCATCAAACTGGTCATCATAGCTGTCAAAACCCTGGTCAAGACCGAACTGGGAATCCAGGACGAAAGCACTTACTATGGCTCCGGTTGTAAAACCATTGTCTTTTAATATCTCCGCCACAGTCACATTGGATTGGCCCAGCCGATAATCAATGTTATCATGTACTCCGTGATACAGCGGGCCGGTGCCGGCCAGCATGGAACTGTGAGCGGGCAGGGTCAACGGGACGGGGGTGACGACATTTTCAAAAAGGAAGCCCTCTTCAGCTATGGCGTCGATATTAGGTGTGGTTTTTCGCGGATAGCCGTAGCAGCTTAAGCGGTCGGCCCGGCACGTGTCAATACTGATAAGGAGAATATTACGGATCCGGCCGGATGATTTGGAACGAAATATAAACCAAATGACGCCAACGGCAACAACTGACAGAAACAACAAGACCAGCAGACGATATTTGCAAAAAGCAGTGCGTTCCATAGATAAACTTCCTTCACATCCCCTACAAACCTTATCGGACAAAACGCTATTCTCCTGAAAATTTTCCCAATTTACAGCTTCTCACGATAAGGCTGCCTTTGTCTGAATAGTTCCAAGCGATGCTGCATATCATCAGCCTTCTTCTCCAGCCCTGAATCCATGTAAAGCTTCAAAGCCCTTTCGGCTGTTTCGATGGCTTCCTCAAATTTTCCGACCGCGGCATAGGCCGCAGAAAGAGTGTCCAATAAATCGGGGTCCTTAAACTCGGAAAGTTCGCAGGCCTTTTGAGCATATTGGAGAGCTTCTGAGGGATTGCGCAATTTGTCGTCTTCATGGGCAGCCATTATCCAGGCTAAATTGTTGAGCGCCTCCGACAAATCGGGTTGAAAATGAATGGCCCGCTTCCAATGCCCAATGGCTTCTTCAATATTGCCTTGTATAAGAAGCAATTCCGCCAATAAATTATGTATCTTAGGCTGATTGTGTTTGACACGTAGTGATTTTATATAGTGCACAATGGCCTCGGCAGTCTTACCTTCCTGATACAACAACCAGGCAAGACGGTTGTGTGCATTGGTCTGATCAGGTCTAATCCGCAACGATTCCGTGAGAAGCTCAAAGGCCTCCTCGGATTTACCCTCCTTACTTAATAACACCCCTAACTTGTTGCGCATCCATATATTGTCAGGATTGACCTTTAATGCCTCTGCCAAATAAGCAATAGCCTTGTCTTTGTCACCTTCTTCCTCAGCTATCCTGCTCAGGTGCTTATAAGTTCCGTCAAAATCAGGCCGCTCCGAAAGCAATTTCTTGCATAACCTTTCAGCTTCTCTATACTCCTTGTTCATGATAAGCTGATATACCTCTGCGCAGGACAAATGAAACTCGATTACATCTTTGGGGTCGTCCTTGCTTTGGTCAAAGCTGAAATCTTCAGCTGCACCGCCGCCATCAACATAGCCTAAGGATTCCAGGTTTCTTCTGGCCTGCTCGTCCAACTCCGGCTTACCGTCTGGCAGGTCCCTGCGAATCGACTGTTCGAGTATTTGTTTTAAGCGATCCTTCAAAATCCTCGCATGCTGAGGTTGCTGCTTTATCAGGTTGTTCACTTCGTGCGGATCCTTGACAAGGTCGTAAAGTTCCGGTTGAGTGGTCTGAATGTACTTGAACCGATCGGTAACAACGCCTAATAGAGAACTGGTATTATATCTTCTTTGCGGTGTCAGACACTCGCAGTACAAATGACTGTCCCGTCGTTGGGGCTGCCTTCGACCAAAATAGGGCGAGAGGTCCTGGCCATGCATTGGCTTTGGTGCCTTAATACCGAGAATTTCGCAAACGGTCGGCACGATATCGATTAGCCCTGCAATATCACCAACTCTTTTACTTCCGACTACACCCGGAATCCTGAAGATCAGCGGAACTCGAAGAGTACTTTGATAAATGAAATAATCGTGCGTCTTTTCCATATGCTCGTGCAAGCTTTCGCCATGATCGGCTGTGATAATCAGCAGGGTCGAATCGTACAATCCCAGGTCTTTTAATCTCCTAATTACCGCTCCAATACAGTAGTCTGCGTAAGCTATTTCGCCGGCATAGAGTCTGCCCGCATATGCCGACTTGAACGGCTCCGGGGGTTCATATTCCGCATGCGGGTCAAAGTAATGCAGGAAAAGAAAGAATTCTTCGTTCTTGTGATCTTCGAGCCATTGGAGCGCAAGCTGGCTGGTCTTTGCGCCTTTGCGTTGAACAATTGGGACAGTACCGGCTGAATCTTCAAAGCGGTCATTATAGTAATCAAAACCCTGGTCAATCCCAAACTCCGAATCCATAACGACAGCGCTTACTATTGCGCCTGTGGTAAATCCCTTATCTTTTAATATCTCGGCCAAGGTGACACTGCCCGCGCCAAGCCGATAGTCATAGTTATCGTGCACACCATGATAGGGTGGTATAGTGCCGGTGAGCATGGAACTATGAGCTGGAAGCGTTATAGGCACTGGACTGACAACATTTTCAAAAAGGATGCCTTCTTTGGCTATGGCATCGATATTAGGTGTAGTTTTTCGTTGATAGCCGTAGCAGCTTAAGCGGTCCGCCCGGCAGGTGTCAATGCTGATAAGAAGAACATTGCGAATTTTTCGCTGGCTTCCACTGCTCGAGAAAAACCACGCGGAAATACCCGCAAGTATTACAAGTAATCCAAGCAATAGTATGGTAAATATGCAAATTTTACCTCTCATCGGATCCCACACAAATATCTATTGACGAATGCTTTATCATTTATACAAGCTAACGAGCTTATCGGGAAACTCTCCTTATCCAATATATAGGAGATCTTGCCATTTCCCAAGAACAAAGGCTTTTATTCAAAGCTATAGAGCCATTGCAACTACTATATCTTCTACTGTGCGTGTATCTTGGACTTCTAAGTATATTCGGAAATAATTTAGCTACAATTCTGAATCAAGCCAGTTAAGGTTTCAGACCTTCGCGTTGATTCATTTGAGCCAGAGCTACTCGCAAGTTTCTTATAGCTTCAGGCCAGCCCGGCCTTAATCTGAGAGCACTTTTATAGTGCGCAGCCGCTTCTTCAACCTTACCCTGTTGAAACAGCACGTTGCCAAGATAGTAATGCACTTCAGGCGAGTTAGGCTCTATATCCAATGCCTTGGTGTAATAGGTAATAGCATCATTGAATACACCGCTCTTGTAATAAACATCGGCTAATCGACGAATGTACTCTATCTCATATGGATTGTAAATCAGGGCTTTCTTAAGGTTCTCTTTCGCTTTTTCTACATCCCCTTTATAATCAAAAATTGAGCCTAAATTGCCATAAGCTATGGCAAGCTGATAGTCAGATCTAGCGTGCATACTACCATCATTAGACTCTGATTCCATCATGGCTAGGTACCGGGAAAAATGAGTTATTGTTGATTCAAAGTCTTTTTTGCCGACTGCAACCAAACCAAGATAATAATAAAACTGGGGCATATTGGGCCATTTCTTTAGGATATCATTGCAGAGTTTTCTGGCCTTGTCTGATTTCCCTGCGTGAAGAAGCTCGGGAAATTTTCCAGCAAATTTACAAAACTCGACGAAATCTTTTGGAGCCCTTCCATTTTGCTCGAACTGAACGTTATCATCAACCGTCTGACTTGCCAGATATCCCAGCGATTCGAGCCGGTTTCTGGTTTCCGCATCAATAGCCATCTTACTATCTACCGGATCGGTAATGTTGGCATTCTGCAAGATGGTTTTCAACTGAGCCTGCATAACCCCAGCTTGTTGGATGTTCTGACTTATCAAATTTCTGCTTTCATGGGGATCATCCTTAAGATCATACAACTCAGGATTTGAAGTATGTATATATTTCCACCGACCGCTTACCAATCCAAGCAACGGATCCAGGCCGAATTTTGTCGGCTGCAGAGCCTCACAGTAAATCGCCCTGTTCTTAAAGGAATCCGTATTGCCGGAAAAAAGACCACATAAGTTTTCACCCTGTACGTTTGCCTGAACCGGAATCCCCAATACTCCACACACAGTAGGCACTACATCAATCAGGCCAACAGTTTCATTAATTATTATCCCTTCAGGACTCCCGGGAATTCTTATTATCATGGGGACATGTAGTGTGCTGTGATAAATGAAATAAGAATGAGTATCCTCGCCGTGCTGCCCTAATCCTTCACCGTGGTCGCCGGTCACAATAATCAGCGTCGTATCATATAAATCGAGGCTCTTGAGCATATCAAGTACCCGGCCAATACAACGGTCTGTATAAGCAATCTCGCTGTCATAACGATCCTTAGAGAAGACGAAAACCGGTAGAGAACTAAAGGCGAACTCTTTATGAAATCGATATGGAGTGTGAGGATCAAAATAGTGGAGAAAAAGGAAAAATTTATCTTTGTAATGTTCTTGAAGCCAGGCAAGCGCGAGCCGGGTTCCTTCTTTTGCATCGCGCTCGTTATGCAAGAGGACTTTCTTCTCTACCTGGCCCATCTCGTCTTCATAGGTATCGAATCCCTGATCAAGCCCGAACTGTGAGTCTAAAACGAATGCACCGATAACAGCTCCCGTTTTGAAACCATTCTCTTGTAATATCTCTGCGAGAGTAACATTTGAAGCGGCAAGCCTGTAATTATCATTGTCGCGGACCCCGTGATAAAGAGGTACTGTCCCCGTCAACATCGAGGCATGTGAAGGTAACGTGGTAGGAATCGGTGTAACGGCATGATTGAACAAAATACCTTCTGCGGCAAAAGCGTCGATATTGGGACTGGTTTTGCGGGAATAACCGTAGCAACCGAGGTGGTCGGCCCGGCAGGTGTCGATACTGATGATGACGACACCGCCCACATCTTTCAGGCGAAGTCCTGCTTGGCGGACATTTTGCTGGCTAAAATCTGCTCGACCGCTGTCTTTCAAAGACCAGCTCGTTCGAGGAGTGAGCCACACTATCCTCCCCACCAGAGCCAACCCAACCATCACCAATACATACTTCCTCCATGGAAAAGGTTTTTTCTTCAATGTCTCACTCATAATAGCCTCAACTCAATCCCTCGGCTTTAAACCGCAAGTCCTGAAAAAAGAACTACACATCTACCGAATACCAATAACCGCTTCATAATATCCTATTTTAGCCACTGATTTCATTGATTCTTAGACGCAGATTGCGCTGATTAACGCAGATTTTCAAGATTATTTATATCGGCGTAATCAACGCCTGAAATTACCGCTGGCGGGCTGTTTCGAATATCTTACGCTTAACTTCCAACGATTTGCCGAAATTCAGCAATAAGCCAATATCAATGTTAGTTGCCTTTAAATAGTTGACCAACTGAGCTTCGTGAGCGGGATTAATCACTTGTACAGCCTTAATTTCCAATATCACCTTATCGGCTACAACCATATCTGCGAAATATTCGCCGACATCTTGGCCGTCGTAATATACAGAGACCGGCTTCTCAGATTCAACTTCAAACCCTGATTTCCGCAATTCCAGCACCATAGCATTGTGATAGACTTTTTCAAGAAAGCCATAGCCGAGCGCATTGTGAACATTTTGAGCTGCTTTAATAATCTTGCCTGTCAGTTCCTGGTGTTTGTACATAACTCTTCCTCTTTTTCAGCGAAATCAGCGTAATCAGCGTCTAAAGAAAACACCTCTGCGAAATCAGCGTCTAAATAAGTATAAATAAAATCTGCGTCTAAATAAAACATTTCTGTGAAATCTGCGAAATCTGCGTCTAAATAAAGAAAAAAAGAGGCAAGTCAGAAGACTTGCCTCTTTCTTTACTAACTTCACTAAAACTTATTACGTTCTTGGTCTTAGCCGTCTTATTTGCGACGACGCAGCAGCAACCCACCAAGACCCAACAGGGCCATCGTAATCGGCTCAGGAATCTGGGTAATCGACAGCGTGTCAACTGCAAGGCCAGTGTAGTAGTCAACAAGCGTAATAAGAACGGCACCTTCACCGTCGCAATGGAACTCAAAGTCAGCCTGAAGGCCATTGGCTCCAATAGAGGCTGGGCTTCCGTCAGAGTTGTTGGCATACCACGTATCCCCATAATAGGGATTGGGGCCCATGTAGTAGTTGTAGGCCAACGCGATCTCCGGGGGAGCATAATTCATGTTCCCACCGGTCCAGCTACCTGGCATCGTACACGGATCTGCGATGGACAGATATGCTATCCACTGACCAGGATTTGCAATATTCTGAGCATCTATACCGATCCAGATGTAATCGGTCGGCGACATGGTGTACGTATCGCCTACATCCACACCTGCACCCTGAGGGCCAACCGTAATAGTCAGGCCGGCGTGGGCCAGGGAGGCCATACCAAGAACCAACATCAAAATCAATAACTTTCTCATCATCTTTCTCCTTTCAATAAACATTCGTACGAATTAAATCCTCTTAAGAGGTGTGTGTGTCTTAATTAACTAACCTATTACGGCCCCGAACCCGGCTGTCCCGTCCGGGGGTCTATCTCTACAGTACCTTGAGTCCAGACACATACGGGAACACCAGGGCCTTTCGGGGGCTCTTTGACCAGCCAGTTCGCTGCAAAGGTAATCAAGTCGCTGCCACCGACATAGAAGAAACCCTTTAACGCGTTACCTTCTATATCATGAGCAAAGTCGCCACAGGCCCCGTTAGGAACCGAAGCAATACCCAGGCCCTTGGTAGGCTCTTTTACCAGCCAACCGGCAGCGAAAACAGTTAAGTCACCACCACCGACATAGAAGAAACCCTTTAACGCGTTACCTTCTATAAGTCCAGTCGCATCACCGCGACACTGCCTGGCATAGCACCAGCACGCAGGCTTGCCGACGTTGTACCAGTCGGGCACAGCGTCGCTCTCACGATAGCACTCGTTGATCTTAACGTGGCCCCTGGCCCAGCCATTCTTAGCAGGCTCGTCCGCCAGACCGATGGCCACCATCGGCTCACCATCTTCGCCGATTATGCCGCCACGAAGACTATTCAAATAGACCTTAACATCGGTCTCGGTTGCGCCGGTATCAGCGGACAGAGTAATAGTGCCGTGCCTTGGCGGTTCTTTGGTCTTGGCTAACTCGCCGCCCAAACCGCCCATGCTGATAGCGAACAGCGACCCATCAGTCACCAGATCGGTTTCACCGGGTGCGTCCACCTTGGCAATCGGAGTGCCGGCACCATACGTGTAACCACAGGGGTCACACGGGTCTATTTCCATCGAGTAAGCAGCATCCATAAAGATCTCCATGAAATCATTCTCGTCCTCACACGCGACATCCTTGATAGGATTGCCGCTGACGACCTCCAGAGTCAGCCCCATTGCTACAGGCCGTACAGGAGGATCATCGCAGGGATCAGCAGCAACTTCATTGACATCGTACGTAATTGTGCACGTGCCATTCCAGTTGTCCACAAAGGAGAACTTAATTTCATTCTCCGCGTACATCGGTGCCGCCATTAACAGAACAACCACAATTAATAATAGCTTTTTCATAAAACACCTTCCTTTCTCTCTTTCTTCTTTTCCTCTCTCTATTTTTCCTCCTCAGGGCCACACGCCCCGGGAGCCTTTTAGTCTTTTCTTACCGGTTAAATTCCGGCTCCAGAAAGCACCAACAAATTTACAAAGCTCAGTTTCGAATCTACTCCTCATCAGGCGTGTCCAGCCGGCGTGCAACATGGCACCGCCCTGCTCTTACATCAATACTTTCCTGTTCACGCCTCCTTATCTACTAAGTTTAGTCTCGCCCTTCGACTAAAAACACAAACATCAGGCTGACAGTACTAAAAATAGTGAAAGCCTTACGATGCGTATGATACCATACAGAGGGGTCAAAACGCAAGAAAAAAATTCAAATTAATTGAAAATTTTTGAAAATTTTGCATTTTTGTCGTAATAACAGACCCAGAAATCCGCCTTTTAGGCCCTCAGAACCTCAAAAACGGCGATTCTTAGCCTTTTCAGAACAGAAAAAAAGTATTTTATCGGAAAAAAATTTTTTTCAAATTTGGCCATTTTCATAGTATTATGACCCCATGCTGAAAATTTTCACAGGACGTCTCATACTAATCAGGCTGATAATGCTGACAGCCATGGCCGGTCTGATTGGCATTGGCATCGTTGCCATCTACGCCTCGGGCAATCCGGACCGCCAATCAATCGGCACCGGGCCCGGCCCCTTTGCCGTGTCGTGGGAAAAACAGGCTGTCTTTGCTGTGATAGGCCTGATTGTGCTGATGGCAGTGAACCTGGCCGATTACCGCCGACTGGGCCCGGTCAGCTACTGGATATACGCCGCTGTCCTAATGGCACTGGCCGTGCTGCTCTTAGGTAAAGTCGTAAACCTGCGACCCTTTGTACCCGTAATAAACGGTGCCTGCAGATGGCTTAGATTCGGCACGGCAAAAAAATTCCTACAAGTCCAGCCCTCCGAGTTCTGCAAGATAGCATATATCCTCGCGCTGGCATGGTATCTCCGATTCCGCCGTAACTACCGAAAGTTCACCGGCCTTATCGGCCCCTTCGCACTCACACTGCTGGCAATAATACTAATCCTTTTTGAGCCGGACCTCGGCACGGTCCTGCTGATGATGCCCATACTCTTTTCAATGCTCTTCGTCGCGGGCGCAAAGGTTAAGCATCTTCTGATTATAGTACTGCTGGCTGTGCTAATCAGCCCGCTGTTGTGGCACAAAATGGATCTCTATCAACGCCGCAGAATAAGCTCTGTCCTGCTGCAAAGCGCCGCACTCAGGGATAAACTCAAGACAAGCCCGACACTTGCAAAGATTTTAACGGGCAGGGAACATTTTAACGAAAGCCAGTGGCTGCACGGCACCGGCTGGCAGTTGAAAAATTCCAAAGCCGCTATCGCCTCCGGTGGCCTTAAAGGTTACGGCTTTGCCAAAGGCCCATATCTCAAATACAACTACCTGCCGGAACGACACAACGACT
>JGI10211J14876_10000131_pt1 | contig 28545 bp, 30 predicted proteins | sample Etolagsediment_FD_14876 | JGI IMG/M metagenome (IMG submission 14876)
AGAAACTGAAAATCAAAAAAATTGGGTAGATATATTATACATTAAAAAGTTAACATTAAAATATTTAGCTATGTTAGAATTTCAAAAAAATCCGAAACAAGCATTTAAAAGACATTATCAATTATGTATATTTTTTCAAATAAGTTTCTTATTACTAATTAGTTATTTGATATATTTATTATTTACAAGATTTAGTTAGGTTGAACATTAATAAAATTATTATTATTTGATTCACCATTAATAACACCAATTGTTCTATGAACATTATTAGAATTATTCGTTCTACTATTATTAACATCAACATTGGGTTTAGTAGTATTTTGTCTACGAACATTATTAGAATTATTCGTTCTACTATTGTTAATACCAACACTGGGTTTAGTAGTATTTTGTCTACGAACATTATTAGAATTATTCGTTCTACTATTGTTAATACCAACATTATTAGAATTATTTGTTTTACTATTGTTAACACCAACATTGGGTTTAGTAGTATTTTGTCTTTGATTATTATTTTTTTTGAAATTATTAGTATTACCTTCAAAAGTATAATCATATTCTGCTACTTTTACAAAATAAAGTTGGTCATGTGTAGAAGGGGTTCCTACTCTTGATTTAACAGGTGTTGCTTGTAATAAACATAATTTGTCAATAACAAACATATCTGTTGGAAAATCAGCAATAATTTTAAATTTACGTCCAAACTTCTTTTTTTGTTCTTCAATTTTATCTGATTCTTTAAAATGAACAATATCAATAGATGGTTTAGCATTATATTTTTTAGAACCATAAACAGGTTCAATACCTTTTTTATATAAATAAGGTATAATTTTATCTTTTAAAATATTATTTTGTGCTTCAAATTGAAGCATAATTTTATAATATACTTGATCATATTCCATCTTAAAATTTGTCATTTTACATGATAATTTACTAAAATTTTTAGTTAATGCTTTTACTAAAAAGCTCATTATATCCTTCATATAAAGTTTTGCTATTTCAATATTAAAATAACCTAAATAAATAAAATTAGCAGTAATATAATTCTGCATATGAAATTCTTTTAAATTATATTTAGATATAAGTTTTTTACGTAAATTTATTAGTTTTTTAATAATATTAACATCTTCAATAATTGCACCTATAAAATAATGATGTTTATCTTTATCTTCATTTGCATCAGGTATTAAATTACCTGATATATTATTTCCACTATTTATAGAGGGTTTTGAATTATTACTTCCAAATAAACCAAAATCCATACTTAATAAATGCATTTATTTTTTTTTTATAAAAAATAAAAATTAATCAAAATTAATAGTAGAATTTATTTTTTTTAAACAAATGACTTCCATTTTTTTAGTAATATTATAAAGTAAATATTTTTTACCATTTTCATATTTTTCCTTTGCTCTTAAATCATAATCATGAACTCTTAACAATTGTCTAAATAATGTAATTACTTTTTTTTCATTTAAATTTTCCAAATATATTTTATGTTTGCATTTTATATAAAAACTCTTAAAAAAGTCAATTTTATCTTCTAATATTGGTATAATATTTTTGCTACTTATTGTTTTTTTAGAAAAACTATAATTAATATTTTCATTTAATTCAATACTAAATACTTCTTTCATTAACATTTTTAAAGTTTCATAATCCATAAATTCTCTAAATAATTGATTTTTCGTTTGTATATTTTTTTTTTCATTTTTTTCATCAAATAACTTTATATTATCTAATAAATTATCTATTTCCTCAAAATTGATTTTTTTTCTCATTCTATTTTAAACGCAGAAAAATAATTCTTTTAAATATAATAATTTATATACTTTCTTTAGGAGGTGCCATATTCACTGAATTAGGTATATATGAGGAGGTATCAATATATTTCTTCTTTTCTCTTGTACATTGAAAATGAATAGGTGTAAAATTTTTTAAATTCCCACCTTGAACATCTAAAAATGTTCTACTATCTTGAGCTCTTGATTTTTCTACCATGTCTCTATTACTATTAGTAGGATTTCTATCTAAGTACATATTTGTTTCTTGCTTTTGATTTAATGTTTCAAAGTTATTCATAAAATAATTATTTTGAAATGATTGTTGAACAGGGGCTTGAGTGTTAGAATTAGAATCTGTTGATCTTGAATTCATTGGGCTCATATAATTTCCTTGATTTTGGTTATAAAATAATTGCGCATTTCTATCCATCATATAATTTTCATGTTTTTTTTCGATTGGTCTACTTTGATTCGATATTTTTGGCATTAAAAAATCATCATTTTGTTTTACTTGGTTAAAGGGATTACTGGTAGTGTTGTTTTTTATTTCTTTATCAAAAATATAATAATTCATTATTAATAATAAATATATTTAAATTTATTATTTTAAATATAATTCATAATTAAATATGAATTTAAATCATTATAATTATATACTAAATGGAATTAGTCATAAGATTGAATTAAAAAATAATATTAAATTTAAAAGTGAACCATTACCTCAAAAAATTTTGTTATCTAATAAATATTTTATTAAGATACTTAATGATTTATTTGATTATTTAAGTATTGAATATATACCTATTAAAAATACATTACTGGGAATACATATATTTCAGGGAGTACATATATTTGAAGATAATTTAGAATTTATTATAGAAAAGAATAATTTTAAGAAATTACTAAAAGAAAAAAATTATTTAATTGAAAATGATATCTTATTTCATTTTGTAAATCAAGAATATATATCTTTAAGAATGAATGTATTTGATACTTATTTTAGTGAATTAAATATTTATTTATTTGAAAATGAAAATAATTCAATTCATTATTATGATAAACATAAAAATAAATTTGAATGTAATTTTTATGATATATTTCCTATACATAAAAAAAGATTTGAAGAATTTGAAATTAGTAATCCAAATAAAATAAATGAATTGCTTAATCAACAATTTAATTTAAATCATATAGAATTTATTTGTTATTATCACATTGTAGAAAAATTAAATAGTGAATATCCTCATATAATAAAATTAATAATTTATATTCTTTTTCTTATGATATTTGAAGAGTATTTTGAATAAATTTTGGTGTAAAATCTTCTAAATTAAATACATATTTTTTATTATTTGATATTATTTGGTAACTTTCTTCTTTTTCTACCAATGCACGATAAATCAAAATATAGTATTTATTATTCAATGCTTTGATAATTTGATAGCCTTTATTTTTATTTTTAATACGTTTATCTAAAAAGACTACATTTATATTATAAATTTGACTTAATATATAAAAATCAATAACACATCCTTTATATTCATTACTTAGTATAAATTCCATTAATTGATCATAATTTTCAATATTTTTTATTATTCTTCCACATATTTCTTTATATTTTTCATAAATATCAATTTTTGTCTTATTATTATTTGTACTATCTTTTACTTTATCACTCCAGTATTTTATTAAATGTATTTTTACATTACTTACATTAATATTTTTATTTTTATATAAATTATTATGAGATTTAAGTGCTATCTTAAATATTTGAAATACATTTGATAAATTCTTTTTAATTTTAAAATCTTTACCTAATATAATTGACCAATATTGGCTTAAATCATCATTATTATTATTATTTTTATATTCTTCTTTTAAAAATAAATTTTTCTTAAATGCTACTTCAGTTGTTGATGTTTGATCATATAATTTTTTTAAATTCATATGAATTCCTTTATTATCAAAGAATAATTCTTTTAATTTTTCTTCAATTAATTTTACATTATATGTTTGGAAGATTATATATTTTTTATCATTTTCAGGAACATAATTTTTATGAATAATATTTTCAATTTCATTATTTAATAATTCTTCACGTTTAATTTTATATCTTAATAATTCATCTAATAATCTTGCTAAATAATAATCATAATTCTTAATATTTTTATGAAATTCAACAAGATTTTGTTTATGAATATATAATTTACATGTATTTTTATGAACAATACAATGGGGATCATCATCACAACTAAAGGATGCTTCATCATTTTTATTTTTTTTTAAAGAACGCAAATAACATGGTATACGTTTATTGGGTGTTTTATAATCAAAGAAATTAATTTTCTTTTCATTTTGACTACTTAGTTTTTTAAAGATTTTATTTAGAATAATATACATATTTTTACGACTTATTTTCAAATGATTGTTATTATATTGATTATCAGAATGAATAATTTGAAGTATTTTATCTTTTATATTTTTATTTTGCTGCAAATATATAGATAATTCATAACGCATACGACTAAATGTTTCATCTTCAAATTTTTTCTTGTTCATTTTATCAATGCGGTCATCATTCATCAAAATTTGATTATGTAGATATTCATTAATATCACTAAAATATTTAGTAATACTTATTTTTAGATTATCTTTTTTATTTATTTCTTTTTTTACAGGAATAATACGATTATTGTTATTTAATAGTGCAGTTATATATTTACTTTCTTTATTATCTAAAATTTTATGTTGAATATCAAATTTAATATTCGTATTTTTATTTATTTGTTGTGTATAAATTATACATTTTTTATAATCTAATAATTCAATTTGATTTAAATTATTAATAATTGAATATTTTACATCTTTAATCAATTTACTATGTTTCACAGGTAAATATAAACCATTTCTTAATTTTAAAGCAAATACTTTGTTCATAGAATCCATATATTGAAGTTCAGGTAAATAAGATTTATCTAAGTTTTTATTTTGAACAGCTTTAATAAGTTCATTGACACTATAAATTAATTCATATTCATATTGATAAGAATAATTATCAATTTTTAGATTTTGTGTTTTAACATTTTTTTTTAATACTTCCAACCAATTAATATCAAAAGTTGATTCGCATGCTTTTTCACTAAGTTCTAAACAATTTTTAATTTCTATTTTTGAACTTTCATATATACATTTTTTAGAAAACGTTTTTCCACTTCCTTCTAAATAATAAATAGGTTCATAATAATCTTTTAATCCTTGATTTGATTTCAATAATAATATTGTTTTTTTAGAAGCATCGTAAAAATGATTAATTTCAATCGGACATAATAATCTATTTTTTTCAAAAATTATTATATTTATTCCATTTTTCAATAATATTCCATCTTGTTGTACATAATCCCATAAAAATTCATGATTAATATGAATTTTATCATTTAATATATAGTTCTTATAATTTGTAAGTGCATTTATATTATGATCAGAGTCATCAAAAATAATTTCTAAATTACCATTATGAAGTGTTCTAAATAAATCAATATTTATTTTTTCTACCAATAATTTTTTAAATTTATTTTCATCAATGTTTTTATTTTCATTTTCACAAGAAATAATATCAATTAAACATGATAAAAATGATTGATTATTTTTATGTTTAATACCTTTTTTCAAGTATCCACTTTTATAATCTAAATAACCTGTTTCTAATTGAGTATTAAGTATTTTTGCTACTTCAATAGGTAATAAACCAAATCTATTTTTTTCAATGGGGCTATACTTACCTAAAATATAAAGTTGAGAACTTTTAACATCATTATTTTCTATTTCTTCTCCCAAGCATTTTTTATATTCAGTATCTTTATTTTTAGGTTTTGCAAAGCAACAAGGTAAACATAACCCTTGAGGAGTACGTTTTTGTTTAATAAAACCTGGATAAACCATATTTGTTGGATAATCTCCATCCATATCTCGAATCATAATTTGATGGTCTCCATAAGGACATTTTGCTGTTATGCAATGACCACTTCCTTGTTTTTTCCTTTTATTTGGTTCCATTTTTAACCTAATTTGAATAGATTTGGCGTCTATTTCTTTAAGTGCAAGTGGTATTTCGCAATTTGGACACCAAGCTTCGGGACATACATACCATCTTTGATATTCTTCAGGTTTAGAACTATATTTTAAACTATAAGTATAAGCATCTCTATTTATTTTTGGATTTTCAGCAGGGTCACTTGTTAATATAATAGGTTGTCTTTGTTGAGCAGTACCACAAATACGTGAATATTGTTCTGTAGTATTTGATTTTTTATATTTAAATAATATTTTATCATAACGTTGAAGGCGTCTCAAATAGTAACTTGTATCATTACATGCATCTTCGCATCTATCTTCTTCTGGAATAGCATCATCACATCTTAATTTTAATTCAGGTGCTATTTCACTATTATTTGATATTCCTGGCATTTTTGAATTATTATCATTATCATTTAAATAATTTGTTGATATTATAGATTTATCATTATTATTATTATTATTTAAATCACTATTTATATTTTTTAGCATATTTATATTAAGTAAATCTAAATTTGAACTATTATTATTTTGATTATAATCATAATAACTATTATTATTTGCTTCTATAAAATTATTTTGGTCAAATAATTTATTATCTTGTAATTTTAATGATTTTATATTTTTTTCTTTTAGAAACGTCAATAAGAATACTTTTATAAAATTATATATAATAGATACTTGATAAAGTCGAGTAATATTATTTAATTTAATACCTGTATTTGTTATTTCAATTTCTACACCTAATTTAAATTCTGGTTCAATTTTACTTGAACTATAAGAAGCATATTTTTTTTTCCATTCATTTATATATTTTTCTACTTCCTCAGATGATTTTTCATATTCTTTACTAATAATTTGTATAATATGATGGTCACTTGTATTACTCATTTTAAGTTTATCAATTTCATAAATAATTTTTGACATGGGTATAAACCCACTTACTTTTTTATAGATTAATTTTATAAATGTTTGAAATCTTTGTTTATTTTTAGAATTTAAATTCTTGTTTTCATCATATAAATAGTCTGGAAATTTCTGTGAGAAATCATATAAACTTTTAAAATTAATTGATAGATTTTTTTTAAAAGGTATAAAAACATTACAAAATCTTAATTGTGTATTTTTTTTTAGAACAATTTCATTATTTTTCATTTCAATATCAGGTGGATCTATTTTTTGTGTTAATTCTATTTTTTTTGATATCAAATTTTTATTAATATCATCTACTAATTTTTTTATATTTTTAATACTTCCTACTAAATCATAAAATGTCGCTTTATCATTTAAATCAAATTTAACATTAAAACTTAGTTCCGAATTTTTTCTTAATATCATTGAAATATATTTTTGCTCATTATTATAATCTTTTAAATATTGTTTCATAATAATTCCATTGATTTTGTGTGTTATTTTTTGTACACCAATCCAATCATCTAACGTTGATTTTGTTATTTTATTTTGAAGTAAAGCATCAACAGATGCAAGAGATATAGGTATTTGAAAACTTTCATCACCATATTTAATGAAAGGTAGTTCAACTCCTAATTTCTTTTCACGAACATAATCAAATACTTGATATAAATCAATAAGTGTTGGTTTTTTTAATGATGTTAATTCTTGATTTGATTTTAAAGAAATATAAAGTATATTGCAATCTCCTAATAAACTTTTATTATTTTGATATTTACTTTCATATGATTGAATAATATCATTTTTTTCAAACTTAAATTTTAATAAAGAATACATTTTTTTAGTATTATTTAAATTCATTTCAAATTTAAAATAAGGAAAATGTTTTTTAAAAAAATTATTTTTAATATTTTCATTGATTTTTATTTTATTTTTTAAATATTCATATTCTTCCCAAGCATCTGCTACATAAATTGTATTATTTTTAATCCCTAAATATTCAATTAAATCATAAATAAGAATATTGTTTTCACTATTATTTAATTTATAATTATTTTTATTAAAATTTTTATTTTCAGATGGTTTTATTTTAACACTGGGTTTTATATTTATTTTTTCATCTTTTGATTGTAAGTAACATACACCAATAATTTCATCTTCTTCATTTTCATTTTTTATCCATAATTCTTGATTTTCAGGTAAAATATATTTATTTTTTGAAGGGTTGCTTAAAAAGTAAAATATCTTTTTTCGAATTAAATGTAAAGTATCATTCATTTCAATCATTTCATTAATAAAATGTATATCTACTTTATCTTTTTTATAATAATTTAACCAGTTCTTATATACACTCCCAAAATATTCTTGTAATATTTTTTGTTCATTCATATGAATATTTTCTTTTTTCTCTATTTTATTTAAAATTGATTTAATTGAAGTATTACTTATATTTCCTACAAAAATATAAACATGTGTAAATATACGAGATACTTTCTCAATTGTCATAAATAGTGGATTAATTTTTAAATCACACGACATATCTATTAATAAATAAGATATTTATTAAATAATTATTTATAATATAAAAAAAATTAATTTAATGGACTATCTGTCACTTTAATCCCACAATATTCTTTAGGGTTCGATTCATAGTCTTCTTTATTGTAAATACCCATATCAATGGCTTCTTTAAGCAATCTTTTAAAATTATCCCAAAATTCATCTGTATGTCCTATCGATTTTGTCATAATATGAGCTAATTCGTGGATTGCTACAAAAGTAATTGTGTTTTCTTCTACTAAACTTTCATTTTTATCCTTTTGTCTTACGCAAAAAATAATTTTCTCCCCTTTATTTACACTATAAGATGTATATTGACTACTCTTACCTGATTCAGATATATTATCAGCATTGAATTTCTTACTCATTCGATTTACACTTTTATCATTTGGGTATTTTTCTTTCATAGAATTAATAAGTTTTTCAAGTTTTACACGTATTTTAGCAATTAAATCAGCGGCAGCTTGTTTATCTTCTCTATTTCTAACTAAATATTCATTATTATCAATACCTGATTTTACATAAGTGACTTCATTTGTTAATTGTTCGTAATGTGTAATTCCCAACATAACAAATGCTACCAATATTAATAAACCAATGCATAAATTGACATCCATATATTAAAGATATATAATTTATTTATATAATTTATTTTAATATAACATACTACTTTATGTAATTATAAACTTTTTTATCTAATTTATAGATAGTTGATTTATTTAATATTTTGATTTTTAATTTATTTAATTCTTTTTTATCTATTGATTTATCAATTTCAATTGATTTTTTTTTAATATCATGTATAATGATATCATAATATTTTTTTACATATCCTTTTTTATTAAGATATATATAAAGTTCTTCAAAATTATTAAATGTTAATATATTTGTACCATATATTTCTTTTACTTCATCTAATAAATGGGGAGCATAATAACGATAAAATAATTCAATATATATTTGTTTTTCTTTCATTGTGGGTATTTTAATTTTACTTAATAAATATTGAATACCTGCTTTTTTTAACCAATCATTTTTTATACTACTTAATTGATTTGATAAATAATAATATTTTATAAATAAATCAATATCTTTTTCTCTATAAAAATATTCAAATGAAGTATCAGCATAGTGCATCAAATTATTTTTATCTAATTTAATATAATATTTTAAATTTTTTTTTATCGTTTCTTGAATACTATATTTTCGATTTATTATTTCTTTTTCTAAGTTTTTAGGATTAGGTCTATTATTCCTAATAAATAATATTTTTTTTTTAAAAAAACATTCAAGTTCATTATAAAATCTATCAATTATAAAAAAATATGTTTCTCTGGAACCGTTTTTTTTAAGGGTCTCGAAACCTTTAATTCCCCAAATAATACATTTTTGACTCATAATAAGTGACAATATTTTTTATTATCAACCAATATTTTTTATTTTCAACCAATATTTTTTATTATCAACCAATATTTTTTATTTTCAACCAATATTTTTTATTATCAACCAATATTTTTTATTATCAACCAATATTTTTTATCTATTTAAAATGAATAATTACCATATGTTTTATTATTACCTCTATTTTGACCAACAAATTTACGTTGTTCAGGGGTTGTGCATACACATCCTCTATCTGTTGAAAATGTAGAAGGACAACATTCAGGACTCGAATAAGATCGCGCAAACATAAACATAGAATCTTCAGGAATATCACTATATATCATTTCATTCTTCAATGGAAGTGGTGTTCCTTGTGGTACCCATAATTTATTACTTTTAATAGGTGGATTACTGGGAGGATGTCTCCAACTATCTATACCAGGATTTTTTAATCTTAAATTATCATAAGAACCCAATACCCCTTTACCCATGTTAAACATAACCGGGGATGGTTCATTATTTCCAGTATTTGCTATTTTTCCTTTTACTTGATTTATTCTATTTGAACTCATATACTATTTAATATTATTTTTTTTTAGCTTTCTATAATTATTTCTTTCATTAAATTACTCATAATTAACTCTTCGTTATCTTGTATTTCTATAATATGTTCTACTAATTCTATCTTTTCTTCATCTAAATGAAAATTTTTATACTTAAGTTTAAATTGTTTTAATTCATTTATATCAAGTTCATTCATCAAATATTTTATTTTTATAACATTATTATCAATTACTCCAAAATCATGAAATAAACCATTACATTCCTTTACTAAATCTAAACAATCCTGACCATTTATAGTTGCGTATTCTATTTCATTTGTTTCATTTTTTAAAAAATATAATTTTTTCTTAGATATTTTTTCTTCGTGAATATCTATTATCTTTTTTGGGTCTATTGGTAAATCTAATGTATATCCATCTAATACTTGTTTATAATTTATATATTTTCTATAATAATTATTTTTATATTTAAAACGTAAGATAATGACACTATCAGGTTCTGGTTCAAATTTATAATATTTAAATAAATCTTGAAATAAAATAAAATTAAATATTTTTTTATTTTGAGATTGATTTTCTATTTTTATAAAATGATTTTGATGAATGATATAATAATCTAAATTACAATAATGAGAATTAAAATTGACTCTTTCCTCATATTTTCTTTTCATGTTAATTTTAAATAATAAAAGTTCATCAAGACAATTACTTAAAAATCCTAATATATTTTCCATTTTATAACTAATAAGTACTCCTAAAAATAAAAAAAATATGTTATTTATAAACTGATTTACGTAACACATTTTTTAATTATTATTAATTAATAGTAATTCTTTAAGTTTGTTAAAGAAAAAATTGATTTAAAATGTTTTGGTTACTAATATATACAAATATGAGTATTCCTAAATTTGAAACACTTTATACAATTAAAAATAAAAAAATTTATGAATGGGGTATTAAAATTAATGAAATAAAAAAAGATACTCATTATCAACTTGAAACCCATCATGGACAAAAAGAAGGTAAAAAAGTAGTTCATACTTCTGATATTACTGTTGGTAAAATAAAAAGAACTGTTTTAGAACAAGCAACTCAAGAAGCTAAGCGTAAATGGATTAATAAAAAAGAAAAAGAACTTTATAGTATTGATTTAAAAGAAATTGAAAAAGATTTTTTAGAACCAGAAAAACAAAAAAAAACAAATATGAAAACATTTACATTTCGACCAATGTTAGCAAAAACATTTGATCCAAAATTATACGAGAAAAAAAGTTCTCGCTCTTATTCTATACCATTCCCAGCTTATGTACAAGTAAAATTAGATGGATTACGATGTGTAAGTTATTTAAAAGATGGTAATGTAATCATTGAATCACGTACTGGAAAACAATTTGAAAATTTTCATAAATTGAAAGATCAATTGAAAAAAATATTTAATGTATTAGGAGAAAATGTTTATTTAGATGGAGAGCTTTATACAGAATCTATTGATTTTGAAGTATTATCTGGATTAATTCGTTTAACTGAAGAAAAAGTATCAAAAGAACAAATACAACTTATTGATTCTATTTCATATCATATTTTCGATATCTGTTTTTTAGATAAAGTAGATATGTCTTATGAAAATAGAAAACTTCATTTGGAACAATTATTGTCATTAAAAGGTATTCCTTTAATTAAAGATGTTCCTTCTATTGAAATCAATAGTGTAAACCAAATTGACGTTCTTCATGATAAATTTGTAAAAGATGGTTATGAAGGAATTATGATAAGGGCAAGTGATGGACCTTATGAAATAAATAAACGTTCTAAATATTTACAGAAATATAAAAAATTTATGGAGGAAGAATTCAAAATAATTGATTTTCATGAAGGAAAAGGAGATGAAAAAGGTCTTGTAATCTGGGATTGTATTACAAATAAAGAAGAAAAACCATTTTCTGTACGACCAAAAGGAACAGCAGAACAAAGAAAAGATCTATATGATAATGGAAAAAAATATATTGGTAAAAAATTAACCGTTATTTTTCAAGAATATCATGAAAGTGGAATACCTCGTTTTCCAGTGGGAAAAGCCATTCGTGAGAATTATTAAAATTTATTTTTATTATAATTTTTTTATAACTAATAGTATGGATTATAAAGTAGTATTTGGACTTTTATTTTTAGGAGTTTTAATAGGACTTATTGCATGTAATTATAAAATCATTTTAGGAAATCAAGAACGTTTTATGAATCAAAATAACTTTACAAATAGTCAATGTTGTTGTTCTCAAAATAACATTGAAAAATGTAATTCATGGGGTAAATCATGTGTGTGTGATTATTTTGATAAAAATAAACATTTTTGTCAAGCATATTATTAAATTTTCGATTATTTCATAATTTTTTTTTATAACTTAATACCAATGAGCTCATGGGATTCATTTGTATATCAAACCATACAAAAATTAAAATCTAAAACGTCACTTTCTATATTTAATACATTAACCAATAATGAAGATTTAATACAAATATGTAACCATGTATATTTAGGAAATGTAAAAGCAGTACATAATCAAGAATTATTAGAAAAAAATCAAATTGAAGCACTTGTAAATTGCACCAATGATATACCCATTCATGTATATTTTAAAAATAGACAATATAAACAGCTTTATGTAGAAGATTCAAAAGATAATGAAAATATGAATACATTTAAAAATATAATTATAGAAACAGTTGATTTTATTAATGATTGTGTAAAACAAGAAAAAAATGTTATTGTACATTGTTATTGGGGACTTATGCGTTCACCATGTGTTATTGGATGTTATTTAATTTATAAATATAAAATGGATGTAGATGGAGTTATACAATTAATACAATCCAAAAAGAACTTTGCTTTTACACACATTTATAATTTTAGAGAATTACTTGATTATGTATATGATTATTACCAAAAAAAAAACAAAGAATTATTAAAATTATAAGAATTTCATAATAAATACTTTAAATTCTTGGTCATTTGATACATTAATACCTAAACGATAATAATAATTTGCTTTACAACTTTTACTTTGAATTAAATAAAGTCCATATGCTAATTCACTTAAATATTGACGAACAATTTGGAATAAATATCCAAAATTGGTTAAATTCCAAGGTCGTACAACTATATATTGATAATAAGTTGATTGATCATTAAAATTCATAATAACAGTTTTATTATTTTTAAGTTTCCAATGAATTCTAACTGGTGCACCAAACTTTGCACTTTTCTTAAAATTAAAAGCATTTGCTAAAGTAAGTTGATAAAAAGCTATTATTGCTTTAGAAAGTTTAGGGTTATTTTTGATAACAGAATACATTTGCTGTTTATTACGACTTAATACAGCATTATAAAATACTTCTGGTATAATATTTTCATCAAAATATAAAGATGTGTTTGTTGGTGGATTATTACATTCTATATTAAATACCCAATCACTATCCATTATATTTAATAAACATATTTTAATTTCGTTATTTATAAATTAAAATATTTCAAAAAAAATAAAAAAATCAAAAAAATCAAAAAATCAAAAAAATCAAAAAATCAAAAATATTCCATTTATTACATTCCCATTCTTCTCATAGGAGGAACAATCATATGAAAAATAAGAAGAATGAAACAAATAATAAAAGGATTGAAAGTTGTTTTGATAGGACTTTTCATAAAAAGCATTATAAAAAGAGAAAGTGCTAAAAATGTATGTATATTGAATTAAGAGAACAGAATATTTAATAACAATATTTTTTTAGTTATGTGTAATATTTATGTAATATTTATGTAATATTTATGTAATATTTATGTAATATTTATTTAATATTTATTTAATAAATATTAAAATAGAAAAAGATTTAAAATAATAATCATATGATTATTTAATGAGTTCGAAAAAAAAGGTTAAGGTTAAAGATGATTTAAAAGATTTTATCATGGATGATGATTATATAAGTCATGAAGACAGTGATTATGAAGAAGAGGAATTTAATGAAGAAGATTTTCATTTACTTAAAAAAAAACGCCATGCAAGTGAAGGGGATATTGGGGAATATAAAAAAAAGAAACATTTTAAAGATTTATACTTTATGAAATTAAGTAAAAATGAACAATCATCCATTTTAAAAAAAGAAAATGAAATATATAGTTATTTTAGTCTAAATACACCTTTACGATACACTATTATTAATTCAAATTTACCAGTTGGTACAAAATCTTTTATTTTGAGTAAACTTGACCAATTTGATAAAATGAATAGTGAAGAAAATGAATATCAAAAAATATATAAATGGATTAATTCTTTAGCAAAAATTCCTTTTAGTAATTATGCAAAACTGACGATTGAATTAAAACCTTCTAAAATTCAGGATTTTTTAGTTCAATCATATCAAATATTAAATAAAACAATTTATGGTCAATTTAATGCTAAAAATAAAATTATGCAGATACTTGCTCAATGGATATCAAATCCAGATTCTATGGGTCAAATTATTGCATGTCAAGGACCAGCAGGTGTTGGTAAAACCAGTTTAATTAAAGAAGGTGTTTCAAAAGTATTAAATAAACCTTTTTGTTTTTATGCGTTAGGTGGAGCAAATGACATAAGTATATTAGAGGGACATTCTTATACATACGAGGGAGCGACATGTGGTCGATTAGTTGAAATGTTAATGGAGTCAAAAGTAATGAATCCCATTATTTTTTTTGATGAATTAGATAAAATAAGCGGGGATGAAAAAGGGAATAATATTGAAAATTTAATGATTCATTTAACGGACCAGACTCAAAATAATAGTATTCAGGATAAATATTTTAGTGGTATTGAGCTTGATTTTTCAAAATGTTTATTATTTTTTTCATTTAATCATATTGAAAAAATAAACCCTATATTAAAGGATCGTTTAACGATTGTTAAATTTGATGGATATGTTATTGATGAAAAACTTGTTATATTGAAAGATTATTTACTAAAACAAATGATAACAAATGTGGGTTTAAATATTGAAGATGTTATATTTAACGATGATATTATTAAATACATCATTGAAAAATACAGTTCTAATGAAGAAGGAATGCGTGATACAAAACGTGTATTTGAAGAATTATTGTTAAAAATTAATTTACTTAAATTGTTGTTTCGAAAAAATAAACAAAAAAACAACGAACTTCAAAAAGAAATGAATATAGATTACATGATTGATAATTTATGTTTTCCACTTCATTTAAATAAAAAAGAAATAGATATATTATTAAAAAATTATAATCAATAAAAAAATAGAATTATTACAAATGATAGAATAACATAAAAAGTATAAATTATAATATTTACATATTTTGAAATAAAAATAAAAAAATATTTATAATATTTTCATATTAATTTTCGAAAAATTTTATTAATATAAATTGACATGTTCCGCTTTTTAATTTATGAACACAATGTGCTTCGATAGAATCAAATAATATACACATATTTTTTTGGGGTTTGATTTTTACTCCATTTGAAAATTCAAATTTTCCTCCTTGAAAATCGACTCCGTATTCGGAACCATAAATAATGAGTGTATATATTGATTTTTTATTTGGATAATAAATTATTTTTTCATCACTAATTTGTAATTGATTTATATCTCCGTATATATTTTCTTTTTTAATATTTTTTAGATGTGTACTATCAATATTCCATTTAATATAATATTTTTTTTTTTCATTTTCCATATAAGTATTTTTTTTGGAAAAAAATTCGGTTGAATAAAATCTTAAAAATTTAAAATCACTTTTTAGTTTATGAAGTTGTGATGTTTTTTTAACTATTTCATCATAATCACTAATATTTTCAAATAAATCTTCAATAGTAATGATTTTTCTTTTTTCTAATATAGATGGATCATTTTTAAGTAATTCAAGTGAATATTTTTGAAGACAATTCATTTTTAAACACATGTCATCTATAATAGTATTAGTATTATTTCTTTAACTTAAAATCAATTTTTAATTATCTAAATTGATTTTAAGTTAAAGCACATTTAATTTTTTTTTAATAAAATATAATTTATGTATATTATTTAAGATTAATTATATTGAATATAGTAATGATATATTGGACAAGTTATAATTTTGCTGGATATGTTCTTTATAAATTAAAATATATTCCTCTTAATTCAGCATTAAGAACATCTTTTATATGCACATCTTTAATTGGTGGTTATATGGTTTATATTTATCCACAAAAAATGATAGCACGTTTTGGTGAAAAAAAAATAAAAGTACCATATCCACTTTTAATGATAGGTGATTTTATTACACATCAATTGCCTTTAATTGATACATTTTATAAGGAAAATCAAATAATATTATGTGGCGGATATTTATTACCAATCATGTTTTATTGGTACTCAATGAACAAAATATATGTTAAAGAAACAAAAAAAATATATGGTATACCACTTGAAAGATTAATGATTTCTGTTTTAGGGATTATTGGAGGTATTGGTACATATCATCATATTTATCTCAAGAATAAATAAAAAATGATTTTTTTTATTGTAAAAATTATATACAATAATATAATGAATAAAACATCAGATAAAGATAAACATGAAATGAAAGATAAGTTTCATAATTTATTTTATGAAAATATGGTTTTATTAGAAAAATTGAATAGCACAATTCAAGAATTGAAAAATGATATTCAAAATTTACAGAAAGAAAATAAATCAATTAAAGAAGAGCTTTATGAAATGCGTTTAGATAATGAAGAAACACGAGAAATTGCACAAGGATCTATGTCATAATTTAATTTAACTATTCTTTCTTTTTATAAGTTTTTTTGGGTTGAGAACCAACATCTTTCACAATTCTTTGACAATCATCTTTTGTAAGTGTATCTAAATCCACCTCTTTTTGTATTTTATAAAACTTTGATTTATATAATATATAAGGTCCATATGGTCCTTGCTTTACTATATAATCACCAAAATTATGAATATTTGATTTTGCTTTATTATCAATACATTTAATTGCTTCATCAATTGTTAAATTTTCATCATAATCTTCTAATATTTTATAATTCTTTTTATCACATTCTAAATAATATCCAAATTTACCTTTTTTTAAATAAACAGGTTTATCTTTAAAAGCACCCAATTGACCAGCTTTATTTGAATTCATCATATTATCAACTTCTTCTAACGTAATCGTTTCAATGTCATATTTATCATCACATTGTTGAAAATAACTTTTTTTATCATTTTCAGCATCTACAAATTGAATAACAGGACCATATTTACCAACATAAGCAAATACATGTTCATTTTTTGAACTCATACCTAAGTTTCTTCGATTATCCATTTTTTTTTGATATGCTTCACTTTTAATTTCTTTTGATTTGAGTAATGCTACTTTTGGTTCGAAGTCTTTATAAAAACGCGATAACATTTGATTCCAAATAAGTTTATTATTGGCTATTTCATCTAATTGTCCTTCTAACTCACTTGTAAATGAATAATCCATTAGTTTTTCAAAATGTTTATCTAAAAAGGTTGTTGTTTCTTTGCCAATAGGACTGGGAACTAATTTTTTCTTTTCTGAACCTAATTGTATTTGATCCAATTTTGTACTTATTTTATTTGATTCAAGTGTTAAAATTGTAATTTCTTTTTTTACTCCTTCTACATTATCTTTTTTAATATATTCACGTGTCATAAGTGTTTCAATAATCGACGCATAGGTAGAAGGACGCCCAATACCCAATTTTTCCATCTTTTTAATTAATGTTGCTTCACTATAACGTCCAGGTGGAGATTGAAATTTTTCTGTACAAATAATTTTTTTATTCGTAATTTCTTGGTCATTTTTTAATTCTTTTATCCATTTATCATCTATCATTTCTTTTGGTTCATTTTCAGCACTTTCATCATTTTTAGAAACAAAATCAGAATATACTTTTGTATAACCTTCAAATAATAATTTTTCAAATTTACATTCAAATTTATATTTACTTTTTGATATATGAATAGTAATTATATATGAATCATATACAGCATTTGCCATTTGAGATGCTACTGTGCGTTTCCAAATAAGATTATATATTTTCTTTTGATATTCATCAAAACTATCATTTAATATTTTTTTTTCAAGATTCGTAGGTCGAATAGCTTCATGAGCTTCCTGAGCACATTTAACTTTTGATTTATATATACGTTCTTTAAAATAATCAGAACCATATTTAGTATTTACATACTCTTTAATTTTTTCAATAAATTCACTACTTAAATTCACATTATCCGTTCTATGATACGTAATTAAACCTGCTTCGTATAGTTTCTGTAAATTATTCATAATACTTTTTGAGCTCATGCCAAATCGAGTTCCTGCTTCTTGTTGAATTGTACTTGTAATAAAACAAGACTGTGGTGATTTTTCTGTTTTTTTTTTATCAATACTTTCAATCGAAAAAGTAGATTCCATAGCTTTTTTCAAGAATGATTGCGCTGTTTCAATTGTATCAAACTCTTTATTTAGAAATCCTTCTAAATTATTATCAAAAAAACCCTTTGTTTTAAAGTATTTTTTATTTTTAAATGCATCAATTGAATTTTCCTTTTCAATAACTAATTTCAAACATACACTTTGAACACGTCCAGCACTAAGTTTTGGCGCTATATATGACCATAATAAAGGACTTAAACTAAAACCAACAATACGATCTAAAATGCATCGTGTTTGTTGACTATTTACCATTGCCATATCTACTTTTCGAGGATTCGAAACGGCATTTTCAAGTGCTTTTTTAGTAATTTCATGAAAACTAATACGATTATTATCTTTGAAATTCATTTTTAAAATAGCACCTACATGCCACGCAATTGCTTCTCCTTCACGATCATCATCAGCTGCCAATAATACTTTATCTACTTTAGATGCACTTTCTTTTAATTCTTTAATAACCTTACTTTTACCTTCAATTATTTTATAATTTGGGTTAAACCCATTTTCAATGTCAACACCAAATCCTTCTTTACCTAAATCACGAATATGACCAAAAGAGGATTTTACTATATAATTAGGTCCTAATAATTTTTCAATCGTTTTTGCCTTTGCTGGGGATTCGACAATTAAAAGTGTTTTCATATTTATATTCAATAACTTGTTCTTATTATTTTATTTTACATTTTTTAATTTATAATTTTCATTTTTTTAAATTTTTTCAATATTTTTTACTAAGTTTGGTAAATTATATATAAAAAATGCTACTTCCTTTAATGATATATATCGATGGTTCAACCATAAATAATACATTTGTTTATCAAGTGTTAATGTACTTATTTTCTCTTTTAATTGATTTATTTCAAAAAAATCATAAATTCCAAACTTTTCACTAAGTATGTTTTCGTATTTTTTAAATATTGAAACAAATTCTCTTTTTACATATGTCATGTCTCTTTTTAATGGTTTTGGTAATTCTTTAATATATAATTTAATATGTTCTATAGGATAATCATTTTTTAGTAAAAAAATGAAATCTTGAAATTCTTTTTTTACGAATTCTGCCATATATTTATTTATAAATAATTAAATAAATTATTCAATTTTTAAATATTTATGTAAACAATAATCAATAAACAACATTATATTAATTCTCAAAAAATAAATTATTTTTAATTTTTTCATGTATATGTATATCTAAAAATAATTCATTCAAACAAGAATTATCATAATCAATATATTTTTTCGTATAAGATAAAAATTGCTCATAATATAATTGTATATAATAATCAAAATATTTATCATGTGTATCAAAATATTCAAATAAACCTGTTAGTTTATTCATTATTTTTTTATATATTTTTTGGTTTTTATCTTTTAATTTATATAATTCTACATGAATAGCTTTTTTCCGTGTTGTTTCATATTTATGAACATGATAATTAATCATTACTTCTTCTAAAATTAAATAACGATAAATAATTTCATCAAACATGTCTCTATACAATTTTTGACTTACATAATGCATTTTTAAATCCTTTAATGGACAAGAAATATGTGTGCAAATATGGTACATAAACTCATTTTCGCTTTGAATTTCCATTTTTATATTAATAAATTATTAACATAAAAAAAAAATTATTTTTTTATCTGTTTATTGAAAAATAGAATTTAATATTTTTTTATTAAATATTTTTCCATTTATAAATAAACATAATTGATAACGTTGTTGGTAATTGAGTATTAATTTTTTTTTATTGATTTTATTATATTTATAAATAAATTGCCATAATTTTTTAGATTCTAAACATTGATTACAATTTTGATTCATTTATAATATAAATAAATATTTTAAATTAAATATCTAAATATAAACTATGAAGTGTTCTTATGTAATACTAATAAATGATGATAATCATGAAGATTTTGTATATAGTTTAATCTTAGCATATTCTTTAAAAAAAACAAATACTAAACATGATATTGTATTATTATATACTCTTGATGTGCCTCATTATAAATTAGAACTTCTCAGTAATTTTTATAATCAACTCATTCGTGTGGAACATGTATTGTCTTTAAAAAAAAGATTTAAACGTAGTTTATCTTATTTTTTCACAAAGTTTCAAGTATTTAATTTAATACAATATTCAAAAGTACTTTATTTAGATAAGTATCAATTTGTCAATGAAAATATAGATTATTTATTTCAAATGCAGACCCCATCTTCATTTTGTTATAAAAATAAATTTAAACGCACTCATATGTTTTTAATTAAACCAGATATAAGTATTTATGAACAATCACTTAAAATTATAGATGATTCAGATTTAAATAAAAAATATGTAGATAAAGATATTTTAAATAAATTATTTAAGAAATTACATTGCTTTTCAGGGAAACTTGATTTTCAAAAAATTATTCAACAAACTCCAAATATATCCTTAGAAAAGGTAAAAATAATTGATTATAATTTTATACAAAAACCTTTTAAATTTATAGGTAAAAAGAATATATTTAATAATAAAGAATTCAATAAATATAAACAATTTTATTTACCTTGGTATAAAAGTTTTAGTTATTTGTATTTACAACTTAAAAAAAGAAATATTGATTTAATTAATATTTATTCTGTAATTAATGATAATTATAAAAAATACTTAAAAAATCAATATAAAAATTTAGTAATATCAAAACTTAATGATCATCAATTAAAATTACTTCAAACAAAATTAGATGAACCTATAAATGAACATTATAATTTTCAAGATATTATTAATATTTTTATAAAACATAAAATTCCATTGTTTATTTACGGTGGTTCTATACGTGATTTATTTATTAACAGTGAAATTAGAGATGTTGATTTTTATTATATGGGTTATTATAAAGATATAAATACATTATTAAAATCTATTCCAAATCTACAATTTAAACAAGGTTTATTTAAAAAATATTTTAATATTGAAAATGATGAAATGGAATTGAGTAATTTTGATATATTAAGACCCACTTTAGATGCTCCTTGTAATGGGTTATTATATGATTTATCGAATCATGATTTATACGATTTAACTGGATATGGAAAAGAAGATGCTAAAAATAAGATATGGAGGAAAAGAATAGATATTCGTTTTGAAGAATGGTCAAAGAATATAAATAATTTAATTTATCGATTAGTTAAATTTTTAGATAAAGGATTTAACATACCAGAACAAGATAGAAAAGATATTTATAAAGAGTTATATTATGTACATAAAGATAGAACATATTGGTTCTTTTTAGCTTCATCTAAATATAACAATGATGCTTTTTATGATACAATAAAAAAAGATGTAGATAGTTTAAATTTAGAGTTTGATGGAGAGAAGCTTATTCAAGTAATGAAGAAAAATATTAAAAATATACAAAATATAGTAAATCAAAAAACAATAAAACCTATTCAAAAAAATATTGAAAAACGCGTTAAAAAAAACAAAATAAAATCAAATAAAATATAAAATGATTATTTTCTTATTTTTCTTATTTTTCTTATTTTTATGTAATACTTTTAGTTTTGAATATAAAAATGTAAGTACTATTGTTATTCCTAAAAAAAATAATTCTAATAAATCTAATAATTCTAATAAATCTAATAATTCTAATAAATTTATAAAATCACTTACTCTTAATAATAATAATTTTATTTTATTACAAGGAAATATTGATACAAAAACAACAAACCATTTTATATATCAATTAAATTTGATACATAATAAAAAAGATATTTATGTCTATATTGATAGTCCAGGAGGAAATGTAGAAGATGGAAATAAAATATTAAATGAAATTCAAAAATATAATATTAAATGTATTGCAGAAAAAGCATATAGTATGGCTTTTGCTATATTCCAAGGTTGTTCAAAACGATATATTGTTCCTTATGCTAAACTTATGCAACATCAAATTAGTTTTGGTATTAGTAATGAAAAAGCAAAAGTTGAAAGTTATATAAATTTTATTAATCAAATTGAAAATGAACTTATCATATTACAATCCTCAAAAATAGGTATAACACATAAAGAATTTAAAGAAAAAACATATAATGAATGGTGGATTTTTGGTAAAAGTAATATAGAACAAAATTGCGCTGATAAAATCATACAAGTAAAGTGTTCAAAACAATTAACAACTCTTAATTATACATTAAGTGAAAAAAATTATGATTATGTTTATTCTAAATGCCCATTGGTAAATCATTATTTAGAAAAAATAAAAAAAGAAAGTGATGATGATACATCTATTTATGAAATATTTTTTAAATAAAAAGATTATAATTAAATAAAACCAAACATATAAAAAAAATAATTAAATAATTTTTCATACATTTATTCATTCTTATATACATTAAAAATGGTACTTGAAGTTTATATACAATAAAACAAATACTAAATGATGAAATATAATGAGCAATTAATAATTGCAAAAATATATTCATTGATTTTCTTTTTGACTCTAAATAATATTATTAATTATTTTTTAAATAGGTTTGTTTACATTATTTAAAATTAAACAAAATAATTATCAAATAATTTAAAAATATAATAAGTTGAAATATATAAAGTTTTATTATTCATTCTTAATATGAGTAACAATTATATTTGTTATCGATGTTCTTTTGAAACAGATAGAAAAAGTGTAATTATACAGCATTTATCTAAAAAAAAACAATGTATAAAAAACATTCATTATTATTTTTTACAGAATGATATACTCAAACAAGCAAGTTTGATGATTCATAATACAAAAGAGTTTATATGTAAGTATTGTTATAAATATTATTGTAATAAATATAATTTGGATAGACATCAAGAAAAATGTAATAAAAAAAATGATAATTTTATTGATATATATGATAAATATAAATTTCAAACTGATTTATCAATAAAAGATATTATGTTAAAATTTAATCATTATAGTGTAAATAATTATTTTAAAAAAAATACAATTACACAATCTTTTGATAAAAGTTGGTGTTTAAATCATATTGATTTACTAACAAGAAAATTATTATTTTTATCATCTGAGAAATATTCGGACTTATTAATAAAAATATTAGAAAATGAAAAAAATATCAATGCTTTGTTTGATAAAAATGAAACATTTGGTTATATATTAAATAATAATGGTGATTATGAGATGATATGTAAAAAAATATTTTTAGAGAGATTACTTAAAAAATTATATATAACATTAAAAGAGTTTAAAATATATCTACAAGAAAATGATAAACATATTGATTTATCATCATTAAAGAAAGAAGATGAAGTCATTGATACTAAGTATGTTTATTTTTTTAGAAGTAAAGAGTTATATCATCGTGTATTTCATTTTGTATTTAATATATATCATCAAAAATTTTTAGAAACACAAAATTATACTTTGTCCAAACTTAATAATAATAATATTGGTTACTAATAATGATTAATCAATATGAGATTGAAAATAATAATTTTGAAAACATTTATGAAATTAATTCTTTAGATGATCTTAATTTAAATATGAATGCACAAAATATAGATTTAATACCTATTGACTATTTTAAACAAGATTGTAGAAAGGAGTGTCTTCATTTTTTCAATATTCATGAATATGTTATTAAAGACTTTGCTATTATTTATGATATTGTAAGTTCTTTACCACTTACAAACTTAGAAAAAAATTTATTGTTAGTACGTTTTAGACGTATTAATCTATATTGTTTGAAAAATTTTAAAGCATTATCTACTTATTACACAAAATCAAAATTGTTTATGATTATATGTGGTATATTAAATCCTTCTTTATTATCTATTAATAATGATGTGAATAGTCCTCATTATACGTTTTTATTTTGGACTGTATGGAGTCTTCAAATAATGGTTAGTTTAGTGACGTCTTTTATTAGTTTCTATAAATGGGATAAAAAGTATTTTCTCTATAATTCATATAAATCAAGAATTAATCAAGAAATTTGGTATTATTTGGAATTAACAGGTAAATATGGTAAGTCAATTATAAATAATGATATTGAAAATAGAAAAAATATTATTATAGAAGCCAATCATAAAAATAAATTATCTTATTTTTTAGAAAATATTGAAAATCTATTTAAAAAATTAAAAGATTATGATTTAGAAATAGAGAATAGCAATGAAGAAAATAGTCAAGATTCAAGAAATAAAATGAAATTTATTAAAAGTGCACTTGATAATAAAAGTCCTCCAAGTCTTACTGAAAACAAAGAAAAAGAATTTAATATATTCTCAAAAGAAACTCAAAAAGCTCAAGATGATCAAGAAGACCATGAAAATGATAAAAATGATAAAATTGATATTAATCAACAAGAAAATAAACAAGAAGAAACAAAATTTGATGAAGTATAAATCAAATTAAACATATATTAAAGAAAATCATGTGTAATTAAATTTTCGAATTTTCCATATATAATATCCTAAAAATAATCTATTTATTATAAAAAAAAACGATACTAAATGTAAGTAAAAAAAAAACGATTCAAATGATCATAATAGGGTTTTTAGTACTTAACACTTTTACGCACGCCTTTGCTAATTTTTACAGAACTAATAAATCTGACTGTTTTACTCTGGATCATGAGTTATATGATATTTCATTATTTCATAATGTTGTTGCTATTATTGGTATATTGCTTATGGTAGTCATTTTATTCATCATTATATTATGGAGTAACAGAAAAATGAGATAAAAACAGAGATAATTTATATGAATATATTATAAAATTATATATACTATTTATAAAAGAAATAGATTTACACTAAACTTTTACGTTTTAAAGAATTATAAAGTTGTTCTTTTGTTTTAGGTTTTTTTTCTCGGGTTTGTAAAGATACATCATGTTTTTTAGCTATTTTTACAAGTTGTTCTTTTGAATAATCTTTTATTGTTTTCTTAGGTACGCTTTTTGTTTTAGGTACGCTTTTTGTTTTAGGTACGCTTTTTGTTTTAGGTACGCTTTTTGTTTTAGGTTTTGAAGTTGTTTTTCTTTTAGTGACTCTTTTTTTTTCTCCTCCTGACATATCAAGACCCAGCATTTCTTGAATAGTATCCATTATATATATAGTCAATATTTTTTCAAAAGTGTATTTCGACAATTTTATTAAAACATTTATATAATGGATATTCTATATTTTGATTATTATTCAAATCATATACAATAAATAAATGTTTATTAGATAATTTATTTTCGAATATACCTTGAAATATAGTTTGAATAGTAATATGTGTTGTTGTTTTTTCTAAAAATATAATCTGCATATTTACTTTTTGGTTTAAATGTAGACAAAATACATAATCATCTAATAAAAGTATATTTTGTAAATATACTTTTTTTTTATGATAACAAAAATCATAATCATTTTTAACTTGATTGCGATGATTTTTATTAAAATAATAATTTGTATAAGATGTGGTCAAAAATAATTCTTGATTATCTCGAATAAATACATTTCCTTTTTTATAATCATTTATTTTTTCATTTATTTTATGAACTAATTTACGATAAGAATGATCCATAAATTCTCCAAATAAACGCGGTCCAGTTGGATGTAAAGGACAAATACCATAAAATTGATTTTTTATATTCTTTTTTATTTGTTCTACTATATTTAACAAAGATGAATTTTTAGGACATGATACAATGATTGAATTAAATAATAATTGTGGATTAGTATCAGTACAAAAGAGTTGTTCACTATTTTCATCTAATATATCAGAAAATGATTTACGTATAATATATTTATGATCCAAATATGCTGAAGGATAAAGTGAAAAATAATATTTTAAATATTTTTCATAATATTTTCGAATAAAATCGATAACTCTCGTATCATTGAAAAACTCATACTCAAATTGAGGATGAAGCTCTAATAAATGATGAAATGCCTGTTTATGTGAATCATTATGAAATTCATTCTGAAAATATGTTTGAACTATTTTTTGTGGAATTTTTAATATTTTATGAGTTTTAGATAAGAGTTTCGTTTGAGTATATACATTACATTTTTTATAGTTTTGTATTGATGAACCTAAATGAATTATATCAAATTCTTGATTATTTTTACTTGAATAAATTTTAATTATTAAATCATGATTCCATCCATTATGAACATCAAATTGTCGAATAATTATTTGTGCTTTATTGCTATTTAAAAAATAGATAACAATACCAAAATCATAATGTTCGGGGTTTACTATTATATAATTATTTTGAATGAATTCTTTATTTGTTTTATTTACAAAATCAGGAATTGAATTAAAATCCTTCATATTATTTCAAATATTTAATTATAACTAAAAAAACAATAATATTAAAATATAAATATAAAGTATATGATACAACAAATTATTTATAATAAAAAATTAATGACAAAATTTGGTTATATTTTTATGATATGTTTAATTACGACAATCATTTATGCATTTATACCTGATATTGAGTTTGGTGGTATTACTGAATTTCAAAAATTAGTTGAACAAAAACTTATCAATAAAGATACAAATGAAAACTTTAAAAATAATGTAAAAGTACTTCAGCAAAAAGAAAAACAAGACTCTCATTTCGTAAATGAAGAAATATTAAGTAATAATTACTTTTATAAAATATTTAATCGTTTTTATTTTTCAATGATTACATCATTAACCATTGGTTATGGTGATATTTATCCCAATTCAATTCGAGTACGGTCGATTGTTATTATTCAACTTGTTCTTACATTTTTAATCATAATGTGTTAAATTATTTTATATTGAATATTTATTCTTTTTTACGAACATTTTCATAATTATTTTTAAACCAATTTATGGTAGTACTTATACCGTCTTTAAATGATGTAAATTTAAATCCTGGTAATAATTGCATTAATCTATTATTTGAACATGTTTTTTTATATTGACCATCACTTAACGTTTTATCAAATGTAAGCTTATGAGTATAATTAAAACATTCTGCTATATATGTTCCTACTTCTCCAATAGATATTTCATCATTTGGACAAACAATCATATTTTTTTTTTCTTGATATTCAATTAATAAATATATAATTATTTTTGCTAAGTCAATATTATAAATAAATTGGCGCAATGGTTTACCACTACCACATATTACAAAATCTTCATCTTTTTCTTTTGCCAAATAACATTTATGAATTAATGCTGGTATAACATGACCATCTTTTAAGGAAAAATTATCATACATACCATATATATTTGTAGGTATAACTGATATAATATTCATATTATATTGTTCATTATATGCTTGTGCTAAAATGTCCCCATTTCTTTTAGCAAATGCATAGGCATTATTTGAATCATGAGGTGGTCCATTATGTAGTTGTTCTTCAGTAATAGGGTATTGAATTTTATCAGGAAATATACAAGTGGATAATATATTAATTACTTTTTTGACATTAAATTGATGACAACATTTAAAGACATTGATTGTTATTAATGTATTATCCTCAAACATTTGTACTTTTTGAGACATATTTTTAAATAATCCTCCTACATTTGCTGCACAATGAATGACATAATCTGGTTTATGAATTTGAAAACAATCATATGTTTGTTGATAACTTGTTAAATCACAATCTTTTGAACTTAAAAAAATAAATTCATATTTAAAATCTTTCGTTATTTTTTTTAGAGCACTACCAACTAAACCAGAACCACCGGTAATGAGTATTTTCATTTATATTTTAAAAATATA